>Ga0116227_10008642_pt1 | contig 19049 bp, 12 predicted proteins | sample S1TSphgellanicum_FD_89693 | JGI IMG/M metagenome (GOLD analysis project Ga0116227, IMG submission 89693) | Host-associated microbial communities from peat moss isolated from Minnesota, USA - S1T2_Fb - Sphagnum magellanicum MG | ecosystem: Host-associated > Plants > Peat moss > Unclassified... | reverse complement strand
TTGTATCGGTTTTATTTAAAGATAAACTTGTTTGGTTATATCGATTAAAATTACCAATAAATATTTTGTATCGGTTTTATTTAAAGATAAACTTGTTTGGTTTACCAATTAAAATTATCAATAAATATTTTGTATCGGTTTTATTTAAAGATAAACTTGTTTGGTTATATCGATTAAAATTACCAATAAATATTTTGTATCGGTTTTATTTAAAAATAAAATTTGATTTAAGAATAAACTCATTATACATATTACATTCAAAAAAATGATTACTCAAATTGTACACCTCGCTGATCTCCATATTAGAGCTGGCGATACCGCTAAATCTCGTTATTCAGAGTATGAACTCGTTATGAATAGAATAATCGAAGATTTATCTTCCTATGAACCAATTTTAAATAAGAAAGCAATTATAATGATTGCTGGTGATATTTTCCATCACAAGTTAAAAATCGAATCTCCTGGGCTTAAACTTAGTCTTCAATTTATAAGCGGTCTTGCTAAATTAACAGAAGTATATATAATTCGAGGTAATCATGATTATAAACAGGCATATCCAAATGAACCCGATCTTATTGAATCATTATTATCTAATGATATTCCGAATGTTACATATTTAAATAAAACCGGTCATTATAAGGTTCATAATATTGGTTTCGGTCTTGTAAGTATTCAAGATGCTTTGTTTTCAGGAAATACACAAGGTATAACCTCAAATTTACCAGAATTTCCAACACCGCAATATTTTGATGATGATTCTGAAATTCAATATAAAATTGCTCTTTTTCATGGACCAGTTAGTAAAACTAGATTACCCAATGGAATGGAAATTATGGATAGTCATAGTTATCCAATTGAATGGTTCAAAGGATATGATAGCATCATGTTAGGTGATATTCATCTTCAACAAGTGAATAATTCTAAAAGAGTAGATATTACTTCGCATAAATTCAAACATTCGATAATGATTGATAATCATTTAATTGTAAAAAAAAATACATGGGCTTATCCTGGTAGTACACTACAACAAGATTTTGGAGAAACTTTACTTGGTCATGGTTTTTTAATTTGGGATCTCCCTATGAATAATATTCAGTGTTATCATACATGCAATGATTATGGATATGTTACTATTAAAAATTCTGAGACAGAATGGTTAGTTAATATGAAAACACAATTTGAAAATAAATGGGTATCGTTACAAAAAATAGTTGCAGAACCATGGTTCCCTAAAAATGTTTTCTTAAGGATTAAGACATTTAAAAAAAAATATGATTTGTCGATATCAAATGATATATATACATTATTTCAAAAGTATAATAATAATATAAATATCATTGAAATAAGACAGGATTATATGGGAAATAATAATAACTATGAAAATAAAATAAATAATTCAAATGAAACAATGGAAAATATTGATTTAGCATCATTTAACACTCCTAATGTATGGATTGAGTATTTACAAGATAAAATTATTAAAGAAAACACAAATGATTGGAAAACATGGTTAATTAATAGAGATTATCTGAAATTACCTAGTACAAAAAATAATATAGATAAAGATATCCTTAAAAAAATTAATGAAAAAAATATTATATTTAATGCAGATTTAGATAAATATTATATTGGAAATGATTCACACCATAATATATTTACAGTTAAAAAACCATTCGAATTTAATTATATTCAATGGGATTATATATTATGTTACAGGGATAATAATTATTTTAATTTTGATAACCTTGAATATACTATTAACTCTATTAGTGCTAAAAATGCCCAAGGAAAAACTAGTTTTCTTGAAACTATATGTATTGCATTATTTGGTGAAGGATTTCCTTCACGAAACAATAAAAATTATAGTTCATCTATTATATGTCTAGAAAAACCTAAATCTACTGATGCTAAAACAATAATTCATATTACCATTAATAATATTAAATATATACTTACACGTGTATTTAACACTCAGGCCAATGATATCAATAAAATTCATTGTCAAACTAATTATACTACATTAAATATGATTGAAAATGATAGTATTATCAATATTCATACTGGTAAAGGGGCTGTTGATACCTGGGTTGATACATATATTGGTACTATTCAGTCCTTTCTATTATCATGTATGATATCTCAAAATGCTGATATGGATTTCTTTAAACTTATTAAAACCAAAGCTACAGATTCACTTGATCAAAAAGAATTTTTAGATAATGTATTATGTATTAATACGTCTACAAACTTTCATATATTACTAAAAGAGGCTAAATCACATCATAGTTCTATAATTGCCGAAATCACTAAATTTATGACATCATTTAATACTAATACAAAGTTTATTGATTATCCAAAAAAAATTATTAACATTAAAAAAACCTTAGAAGATGACATTAAACATAAAGATTTTATATCTACTTCTTATGAAAAATTTAATAAGACCATTCTTGATGCTAAATTAAATAATACATCTTTATTTAAATTAGGCAAGGCTAAATTAGCTACTAAAATTTCGGAAATCCAAACTGAATATGAATATATTTCACATAATGTAGTTGATAAAAATATTCATAATATTACTCTTGAAATTGGTGCTCATAATAATCATCTTAAAAATATTGGTGTTGAAGATATTATTAAAAATCATAAAAAAGAAAATATATATGAAAATATCATCAGTATAAACACTCAAATTAAGGATATTCAAAAACCCGATATATCTCACAATAATGTTATTGCTCAAATTAATTTATATAATCAATTACTTGATACACTGCGTCTTGAATTTATCAATTACACTAAAAATGAAGCCGCTAAGCCTGAAGATGCTATTGAATCTATTCAAAATAATATCACACAAACTAAGCTGAAAAAGGATGATATTGTAGAGTTAATTACTCAATCTCAACTTGATATTGATATATATAAACAAGAACTCCACGAAATGTTAAAATCACAACCTATTCATCCTACAAAAAATCTGGACGAGTTTGAAGAATATAAAAATAATATTATTACTCTCGAAAATAAATATTCTACATATGAAAATTTACTTGCACTTTTTGAAGAATTACAACAACAATCTATTGACAAACCGTCTAGAGAATTTAATACCCTATCAGAAAAATCTATTGACATATCTTCTTATGATATTCTTAAAAAACAATTCCAAGACACAATTAAAAAAATTTCTAATATTACTGACCTAATACAACAATATACTGAAGAATTTAATGCTTATCAACTCGAATACAATAATACTATTAAATCGCAACCATTACAATCTAAAAATACACACGATGAATATTTACAATGGAAACAGTCTTTTGATATAATCAAAGATAAATATACATCTTTTCAAGACCTTCAAATCAAATATAATAATATTACGGATATTTTGATTCCTAATTTACCTAAGAATAAAATTGATAAAGAATTAAATATATTAAAAAAATCATTGTCTAAATTTAAAAATTTAAAACTTAATTATCAAGATGAAGACATCGATAATAAAATTAAAGATAAACAAAAACAATATGATGACATTAATAATAAATTAAAATTATTACAATCTAATATTGATGACTATAATATTAAACATATTAATAGTCTTACTAATAAACCTATTACATCTACTGATGATTATAATGTATTAGATAAACAATATAATAAATTTAATACTATTTTACAGAACTCTAAATTATCTACAGATATCGACGCCATCCAAAGTATTATTTCTAAAATTATTGAATATAATAATATTATTAAAGATACTCAAAAAAGATTCAATGAACATCAACAAATATTACTGTCCATCGAAGATCATCCTTATAATCCTGATTGTTGGGCCTGTCAAAAACAACCATGGAAATTACACAAAGATCTTATTAATAATACAATTAATGACCTCAATAAAGTCATCTTACAAACTACTAAAAAAATTAATAAATATGATTCATTAGAAACACTACAAGCTCATATTGAAAATATTAATAAATTTAAAGACATCGAAACTAAAAAACAAATTGCATATGATTATTTACAATGGAAAAACACACATGATTCTATAGTCACAGAATTAGAATCTAATAAACAATTATATCTTACTACATCTACTACTTTAAATAATATTCTAAATGATATTAAACAATATCAAGAATTTTACGATATCACAATCAAAATTGATAATTATAATAAAGATATTCTTACATGGCAGATCAAATCACAGTATGATACTATAACAAATGACTTTAATATATGGAAATTATATGATTACTGGGCCGAAGATTATGAAAAATATACTCAATTCAAATTATGGCAAAAGAAAATCGCAATGCTTGAACAAAATATTCAACATGCTAGTAATATTATATCTGAAAATAAAATTAAACTTGAAAATCTTGTCAATACTAAAAATAATATTGATAACGATATTTTAGCTATTGAATGGATTAAATATAGTGACTATAATCTTAAATATCAAGATATTTACAATGACAAAGTTAATTGGGAAAAACTCATTGATACAAAAGACTTTTGGACACAAGAACAACTGAAAATTGAAAACATTAATCAATGGAAAAATGATATCAATGACATCGAAGAAAAAATTGCATATGAACAAAATCAATTTAAACTATATGATAGTGAATTTAAAAATATATCACATTCATTACTTGAACTTGAAAATTTATATAAATTTAAACTACAAGAACAAGAATTGACTCACAAAATTTCTACTCTTGATGTTTATAAAAATACATGGAATCATATTCAATTACTTGAAGATAAATTAATACTATATAATAAACTTATTGAATCTTGGAATATTATCGACAAAATTAATAATTCACAAAATATTATTAATAATATTAATAAATCTCAAGAATTACAAAATATATTAAAAGATTATCAGACTTCATATGACTTATGGGACGACTGGAACTTATTGAAAATAATTATAAATCTATTAAAGATATTGAAAAAAAAATTAATACAAAACAACTCGAATTATCTTTATTACAACATGAACTTGATAATTATAAACATACCTTATCATCATTACAAGTGCATAAAGATTATTTAGAAATTCTTGAATCACGATTTGAAATGTTGAATTCTCTTTATAATGAATTCTCTGGATTTACTAGCTGGATTTATACTGATAAAGTTATCCCTTCCCTAGTTAATTCTGTTAATACTATTATTAAAGATATTTGTGATAATAGACCTATATTTATTGAGTGTACTGTTAATAAGCCTGCTAATGCATCTATATCATTTAATTGGTTTCTTAAAGATGGATTATCTGCTCCACCTATTGAAAAAGCTAGCGGATTTCAAAAATTTATTGTTGGAATTGCTATTCGAATTGCACTCGGATCATTGGGTGCTTCTGGTATTAAACCTACACAGCTGTTTATCGATGAGGGCTTTAATTCCGCGGACGTTGATAATCTTGCCAAGGTTAATGATTTTCTTGATTCATTGTTATTTAGATATAAACAAATTATTATCGTTAGTCACCTACAAGATCTTAACGATTGTGCTAAAAAACATATTTTCATTAAAAGAAATATTACTGAAACAACTAGTCAATTACAATTTGGTGATAAAACTTTTTATGATAACTTTAAAAAAGTCAAGAAAACACCTCCTAAACAAATATGTGTTACTACTAAAACAACTCAAAAAAAAGAACTTGAACCTGTTAAGAAAAAAATTATCATGAAAAAATTATCATAAAAAAATTATTCATTACCATATGTGCTCTTTAATACCCTGGAAAAAACACGATTTCGCACACGGCCGAAGGCCCACAGCTGGCTGGAGCGAAGCGACTGCCTGCTCCTGTCTATCAAACATTTACCTTTTTATATCCTAATTTCCCTGTTATTTTTGATTTTACTCGAACATACATATTATTCCCTTTATGCCATAACATTCGCCATTTCCCATCTACACATTTATGCTTCTCTCCTGTTTTTATATATAATGATTTACGAACTGATCTACCCCCACTAGGAATGATTGAAATGATAGTTATAGTATTATTATCAAAATCTACGTCCACCTTTATTGAATCTATCTTTTTTAACGTTAAAACATTAGTACCACTAATCGTCTTGTATAATTCTACATCATTACCAATTATTATTTGAGCTTCTTGAACTGTACTATTAATTTCAATAGATCCTTTATTTTCTTCCTGTAAATGTAAATCTAATAAAACTTCAATAACTTTACCTTCATCTTCATATTTAAATAATCTTGTGCTAACCCCACCATCATGAAATGAGTCTTTTTTTAAAACTACAATTTCCCCCCCTCTCATTCCACGGCTTCTCATAGATGTTGGCATTTTTATACTTTTTAATAACATTTTTATTTATTCAAATCATATTGTAATTGCTTTGTTACCGAATGACCCATTCTCCTTGCATACTTTTCCCTCTCTGAATATTTTATCTTTGGAATATTATTTATATAATGCGATATTGAATGTCGTAAAATATTTACACTCATATCTTTATTTTCAAATATTCTCTTTAATTGTCTATTACACCACTTCTGAAAACTATTTCCTTTTACATAGTTCCCAAATAAATATTCACGAGGCTCTCTCTTTAATGACTCTAATAAACTATCTTTTAATATATCTGGTATATCCTCCTCAAATATACCATGAATCTTTCCTGTTTTATACTTTTTTATATGTATATACGCTTCTCTCCCATCCAATGGTCTCAAATTTATGTAATTTATATTTTCATCAATTTCTTTTACACCATTATATATCCTTACACTCGCATAATCCTCTTGTCTCCTTGTAAAACTTATATACATCGTCAATAATAAATGATCCAACGACCCTATTTCCATTTCATCACGTTTTTTTATTATATTTTCCCATGATATCATTCCATCATCCTGTCTCTTTGTTGAAACATGATTCTTCTCATCATTATCTACTATTTTTATTGTTTCTGATGCATTCTCTCTCCATTTATTATACTCTATCTCATTAATATCTTTCAATTTTAAATGTTTAAACAATGCTAATATTGTCATGTAATTTAATTTTCTACTCTTCATATTATCTTCCATATCTATAGCATTTTTATATTTATCTGGATTTAATACTATCTCCTCCAATGATACATTCCCACATTTCTTTATTATACTTTTTATTATATTTTTATAACTTGTCTTTGTTTCATCACTTAATCCTTCTACACCATCTATTATCTCTTTGTAATTATCCATTTATATTTATTACTCTTTTATATCAATTATTTTTTTTATATCAATTATTTTTTTTATATCAATTATTTTTTTATATCAATTTTTATTATCATATACCTTTAATAAAACATGAAAAAAATATGATTTTGCTCAGGACCAAAAGGTCACCCAACTGCTTAAAGCGATAGCGACATCGGAGATGCGCGCTTAAGCCCTTCCTGCCTAGCCCAGTATATCTATTACACTTTTATTAAATCTATAAAAATTATTATTAAAATCTATATTAAACTATTTATGCTCTCTATTACACCTCGATTCTAAATACTAATCGGCGCCACGCCGGCGAGGCGGCGGCACGTAGTGCCCTGGCTGGCTGGAGCGCTTTAGCGCGACTGCCTAGCCCAGTATATCTATTAAAATTATTATAAAATCTATATTAAACTATTTTTATATTTATGCTCTCTATTACACCTCGATTCTAGATACTAATCGGCGCCACGCCGGCGAGGCGGCGGCACTACGTGCCATGGCTGGCTGGAGCGCTTTAGCGCGACTGCCTAGCCCCATATATCTATTACACTTTTATTAAATCTATAAATTATTGATAATATATTCGGAGGAGAGGGTTTGGAGAGAGTTTTTACCTAATACTTTTTTATTCCAAATAAATACTCCATTTATATTCGAAGAGGAGAAAGGAGAGAGGGTTTTTTATTTTTTTTTTCAAAACTTCAAAAAACCCTCTCTACCCTCTCCTTGCCTATAAAACGGTTTTAAACCCTCTCCTAAACTCTCTCCTACCCTCTCCTACCTTCATTAATTTATATTTTTTTATTATTTACTTTTTCTCAGTCTTTATTTTTGTTTTTTATTGTTATTTATATTATTTGGTTATTATTGTTAGGTTATTATTAGATTTTATTATTTATATTAATCCTTTCAAAAAAATTACCCTTGAAATCGACTAGATTTTGGGTATTGAACAATATTAAATAAATTTTTCATCTCCATGGAACGACTGGATTTTTCCCATGGAGAGACTAGATTTTTCTCATGGAGCGACTAGAGCGACTAGATTTTACCATCGAGCGACTAGATCCCATGAAACTATTATATTACCACACCATGGAACGACTGGATTTTTCCCATGGAGAGACTAGATTTTTCTCATGGAGCGACTAGAGCGACTAGAGCGACTAGATTTTACCATGGAGCAAATAGATCCCTATGAAACTATTATATTACCACACCATGGAACGACTGGATTTTTTCAATGGAGCGACTAGATTTTTAACATGGAGCGACTAGAGCGACTAGAGCGACTAAAATTCGTTATTTTAAAAAATAAAAAAAAAATTTTTCAAAATTTCAAATTTTAGTCGCTCTAGTCGCTCCTATATCCCATTTTACCAATTGATATTCGGTACTTCCCGATTACCTACATTTTACTAGTCGCTCCTTAGTCGCTCCTAGTCGCTCCTACCTCCTTAAATCTCTCTTTTTTTATTCAATCAACTTTTTTCAGTCTTTATTATTATTATTTGTTTATTATTGTTATTATTATTGTTATTATTATTATTATTTGTTTATTATTGTTATTATTATTGTTATTATTAGCTTATTATTAGCTTATTATTAGCTTATTATTAGCTTATTATTAGCTTATTATTAGCTTATTATTAGCTTATTATTAGGTTTAATTATTTATAATATTTTTTACCAATCCACGGAGAGACTATATTTCCCCTGGAATTTTAAATCATGATTTAGGATTCTCTGTATTAATCAATATTAAATTATTTTTACCCGCTATGGAGCAACTAGATTTCACCTTGGAATTTTAAATCATGATTTAGGATTATCGGTATTAATCAATATTAAATTATTTTTACCCTCTATGGAGCAACTAATATAAAAAAAACAAAATTTGTCGCTCATCATTACGTTTTACCTATATGTTCGGAATTTCCCAATTACTTATATTTTACTAGTCACTCCTACCTATCTTTTTATTATATACCTTATTAGTCTTTATTATTCATATTTATATATTATTTCTAGTTAAACACTCTTTATTTTATCCCATTATTTATCTCTCCAATTCATCTTCTATATCTGATTTTTCTTCTTCCTCTAAAAACATATATGTACTTTCTGTTATTATCCCTTTACCTTCCAAATATAATCTTAATTTATCTATTATTATCTCATAACCTTTGTTTTTCTTTATACCAATATTTAATTTTTTTGATATACCTGTATTTTCTTTGCAATAATTATTCATTTTTAATCCAAACAACATATTATTCCAAATCTTTGTATTCTCCAACATTTTTTACCTACATGATACTTACTCTTGGATTTTTAGCTATATATATAAATCGAGAAAAATTCAAGAGTAAGTATCATCTTCATATATGAAGCTAAAAATATTAAAATAACTCTTAAATATTTCATTTTTTAGTCTTTATCGTCTTTATAAGATATACACTGACACCTTCTTAAAATTTATTTTTTATTGACTCTTTCATAATGTTTACCTACATGATACTTACTATTGGATTTTTAGCTATCTATATAAATCCAGAAAAATCCAATAGTAAGTATCATCCTTCATATATGAAGCTAAAAATTCTAAAATATTTCATTTTTTTGTCTTTATCGTCTTTATAACATATACACTGACATCTTTTTAAAATTTATTTTTCTTTTTTATTTTTTTTACCATTTTATAGGTTCTTAAAACAAAAAAAAAGTATTAATTATAAAAGGTGGGATCAAAATATATTCCAAAAATTTTTATAAAATGATCCTTTTATTTTTCATTTTTTCTCCTATTATTATTTGGGTTTTTTTTTCGGGTTTTCAGAGTACCAAAAGTACCAAAAGTACCTTCATTTTTTAAAACTTCCCAGTATTTATTATTTTTTTTTTTACAGAACTTTTTAAAAACGTTGGTACTTTTGGTACTTTTGGTACTTTTATTATTATTAATAATTTTTATAGATTTTCATTTTTAAAAAAGGGAAAAAAAATATTACTTTTTATTATCAAAAAATTCTCAAAAATTTTATAGATTTTCATTTTAAAAAAGAGAAGAAAAAATATTACTTTTTATTATCAAAAATTTCTCAAAAATTTTTTAAATTTTCATTTTAAAAAAAGGAAAAAAAATATTACTTTTTATTATCAAAAAAATGTCAAAAATTTTATAGATTTTCATTTTTAAAAAAGGGAAGAAAAAATATTACTTTTTATTATCAAAAAAATGTCAAAAATTTTATAGATTTTCATTTTAAAAAAGGGAAAAAAAAATATTACTTTTTATTATGATAATTCGTGAAAAAAATTTATAGATTTTTCATTTAAAAAAAGAATAAAAATACATTTTTTATATTTATTCCTTTTATTTTCTTTAAGATTCTAAATCATCAATAAATTCTAATTTTTCTTCTTTTATTTTATATCCTAAAAATACATTTTTTATATTTATTCCTTTTATTTTCTTCTGTTCCCAACAAGTTATTTTTAATGCTTTCTGTAAATCATTTTTTAATGTTGATATTTTATTACTATTACGCTCTGTCTTTTTTAATAACTCTTTCGCATCTTTTAATGTAAAATATTCGTTTTCATCTTTTTCTATATATTCATTTATAAAATTATAAACCTTGTCATTCTCTTGTAAATACATTAAACTATTATTTTGAATTATCTCTGGAGCTATGAATCCATAATCATGTTTGTATTTATTTAATAATATTCTTAAAAATTCCATCTTCATTTCATCATTATTATCATAGTCTTCTAATAAATTTTCACTCTTTTTATACATATTATTTTCTTCATCTATATCATCTTCATCCACAAATTGTGATATATAATCTATCTTTCTTATTCTACGTTTTACACCAGAATCTGTACCATCTACTTGTGGTGCATCATTACACATTATATGCAATTTAAATTTTGGTCTATATTCTAACATCTGATTCGAAAATAATAAACGATAAGTTATATTCTCTCCTCCTGTCAAATCCTTCATTATTCCTGTATTTAATATATCATCACTTTTGGGTTCTGTACAATATAATATACGACGACCTTTCCATCTTTGATATTCTGGCATCGCTTTACCCGCTTCTGGTCTATCCTTTGCTGTTAAAAATTCTACTCCAAATTTCTTTATATAATCTCCTAAACAACGCTCCATTATATCAAAAAATTTCGTTTTACCATTACCTGCACTCCCTTGATAACCTGCATGTACATGAAATAAATTACATCCATTATCTCCATATAATTGTCTCGAATACATCATCTTTAAATATTCCCTCTGATCTTCATTCGGATGCATCATCTTCCAATATTTTTCTATATTATCTCTATACTCTTCATTCACATCCTCCATATAATTATATCCTACATTCATTGATACATAATCTGTCGGTATTGATTTCCTAAATTTACCCTCTCTTAAATCCCATATTCCATTCTTAAATCCTAATAAATTTGAATTATTATCTAGATTTTCTAAAAATTTTTCATCATAAAAATACTCCCTCATTGATAACATTAAATTATTCTTAAAATTCTCATCCTGTAATTTTTCTGCTATTCTATCTAATCTATCACACGCTTTTTTATGTTCTTTCATTTTATTCGTTGTTGATCCATTCGATTCTAAATCATCTAAACTTAATCTCGAATTTAATACACTTTTACCCATCAAAAAATTATCTCTTATCGTTGTCGATAACTCATGACGTAATTTTAATTCACTCAAATCTGGTCTCCACAAATTATTATCATAATAATACCACAGTTTTCCATCTGATAATGCACAAATATATTTCCCATCTAATATTTTCCATGCTATTTCTGCTACTGCTACATGTGCTACAACACAATTTAATATCTCCTTTAATACCCTCTTATTTATTATCCTCTTATATTCATACTTATTATCTTCTTCACACCACATATGCAAACTTCCTATTCCTAAACCTTTATTAATCATCGTTTTCCAATACTCTTTACACTCTCCTTCTATATATTTATTACTTCTTTTTGATGCTTCTATCCATGTTTTTAATAAATTATCACTATCTATATTATGTAAACACCAACCTAATTCTAACCAATTATTATAATTATCTAATCTTTTATCACTCAAAATACTTACCAATTCTTTTATTTCATCTAAATTTACCATTACTTTATTATCTATTTTACTCTTTTTTATCTTTTTTACTATTTTTTTTATACCAGTCTTTTCTGTTTTATTTATATAAAATTCTGTAAAATTATCTGGCATATCTAACACTTTATATTTACCCAACTCTCTATACCATTTCTTATTAGGTGAAGGTGGTATTGATATTACGCCTCGAGTTCCTGTTGATGTTAATGTTTTTATATCTATCGCTAAATTATCCATCTGACGAACTCCATCCTTTATACACATACTATGTATTGTTCTATTAAAATAATAATGTCTACCTTTATTTGTTTCACATATTACTGTTTCTTTAAATTCTGCAAATAATTCCTCCATTTTATTACATGTCTCTTTATCATCTATATCTACTACTATTAACTTCTCTGTTAATAAAATTAATACACCATCATTACATTCATTTATTCCCTTGTATTTAAAATTATCCATCGTATATTTTTCATTCTTATGTGCTTCTAATGGTATCTTTCCACCATCTCGTGATGGCATCAAACATGATCCTGGATAATTCTTTAACAAATATTCACTTAAATCTTTCAAATATTTTTTTATCATCTCTTATATTTTAGTTTATTAAATTATCTTTAAATATTTTTATTATTCATTTTAATAATTTTTTATATATTTAAATTTAAAAAAAAAAGTTTATTCAATTATCATTTTATTGCTTTTTTATCCATATATAAAATTTATTGCTTTTTTATCCATATATAAATTTTATTCCACATCTTTTTTTATTATTATTCTCTTTTTTTCATCCCTCTTCTTTTTACTCTTCTCTAACAATTTCTCCTTGTTCTTATTATAATAATCTCTCATATACTTTTTTAACTCTTCTAATTTTTCATTTCTTTTCTCCATTATCTTCTCTCGATTCTTTTTATAATACTCATTCATTCTTTTGTTACACTCTTCCTTCTTTTTATTATAATTATCCAAACTCTTTTCATTTATATCTTTTCTATTCATTTCATTATATACACCACTACTAACTCTTAAATGTTCTCGATTTTTTTTATTATATTCCATCATCTTTTCCTTGCATTTTTCTTTATTTTTATTATACCTCTCTAATGCTTTTTTCTTTAATTCTTCCTTATACTTTAAATAATAACTACTCATTATATTATTTTATCATTTCTTTCTTATATCATTTTTTTATTTCAATTATTCATTTTTATATTAATTTAATTATTCTTTATATCAAATATCTTCTTTTTTTATATATCATCTGTTATTCAGACAAAAGGTTAAATAAAAAAACTTACAGTAAATAACTTAAAATCTATTCATCTTCTAAATATATTCTAAAAATTTTACTATTCCATCTGCACATATCGATTTAATATGACATTTTATTTACAACAGACTTTATAAAAAAGTCCCGCTGTTCAACATTTCTTCAATTTAAAAATAAGTTGACGAAACGGATTATGACACTTTGATCATAAAGTTTATTAAATTGCTCAAAGTATTGTACCCTATGTTCTACAGTTGCATATAAATGCGGTCTTTCATAATTTGACGTATTTCTCATAGCCGCTAAATAACGTTGAATAAAATCTTTACTATTCTTTGCGTCATATTCTAAACTCATCAATCTTTGTATATCTCTCTTCGAGTAACCTTCACTAGCATATAACTTTTTATCTTTGGATATATAACATTCATAATGCTTTATATCTTTAATAATACTCACTGAGTATGCGTTTTTATAGTTAGCCTTGATAACTCGTTTGAGTTTAATTCTAAAAAATGAGAGTAGTATTGATCCTCTAAGCTCAACAAGTCCCTGATAATGTAATTTAGATGTACGAGCACCGATTTCCTCGAAAAGGATAAACGAGAGTGTATGCTGTCGTAAAAAGTTAATAACCGATGTATCTGTTTTATCATCGATTGAATCAACTCTGATAGCGTACTGAGTTCCTGTTCGTGGCAGTGTTTGCATATCAACAGGATCCCCGGATCCTCCATGTTCAGTGTCGGATTCTAAGTCATGTGTAATTATTTCGTCGCATGTTATTTCCATTATTTATCTATTTGATTATGCGATTATAGACAACATTTTAATAGATTATAGGCGAAATTATGCTAGATTCTGCAAGACTTTGCAAGACTTTGCAAGATTATGCAAGACTTTGCAAGATTATGCAAGATTTCGCAAGATTATGCAAGACTTTGCAAGATTTCGCAAGATTATGCAAGATTCTGCTAGATTTCGCGAGATTCTGCAAGATTCTGCTAGACTCTGCGAGATTCAGCGAGACTTTGCTAGATTATGCTAGATTCTGCGAGATTCTGCTAGATTTTGCGAGATTCTGCTAGATTTCGCGAGACTCTGCTAGATTTTGCAAGATTCTGCTAGATTCTGCTAGATTCAGCGAGATTATGTAAGACTTTGCTAGATTTTGCTAGATTTCGCGAGACTCTGCGAGATTCAGCGAGATTCTGCTAGATTTTGCGAGATTCTGCTAGATTTCGCGAGACTCTGCTAGATTTTGCAAGATTCTGCTAGATTATGCAAGACTTTGCAAGACTTTGCAAGATTCTGCTAGATTCTGCAAGACTTTGCAAGATTCTGCTAGATTCTGCTAGATTTCGCGAGATTCTGCTAGATTTTGCGAGATTCTGCTAGATTTCGCGAGACTCTGCTAGATTTTGCAAGATTCTGCTAGATTCTGCTAGATTTTGCTAGATTTCGCGAGACTCTGCGAGATTCAGCGAGATTCTGCAAGACTTTGCAAGACTTTGCTAGATTTCGCGAGACTCTGCGAGATTCAGCGAGATTCTGCAAGACTTTGCAAGACTTTGCAAGATTTCGCGAGACTCTGCGAGATTCAGCGAGATTCTGCAAGACTTTGCAACACTTTGCAAGATTCTGCTAGATTCTGCTAGATTCTGCTAGATTCTGCTAGATTATGCAAGACTTTGCAAGACTTTGCAAGATTCTGCTAGATTCTGCTAGATTTCGCGAGATTCTGCAAGATTCTGCTAGACTTCGCGAGATTCTGCAAGATTATGCAAGACTTTGCAAGATTCTGCTAGATTCAGCGAGATTCTGCTAGATTTCGCGAGATTTATATATTTTTATAATTTAAAATGTCTGATAATCTTAATATTTCTCAATTAAAACATATTATTATTAACAAAATTAACAAATTTAAAAAATATCAACTTTTTAAAATTTTACAATATATTACTACAAATAAATACGCCGGTACTTTACCCAATTCACCCACTTTACCCAATTCAACCAATTCAACCAATTCAACCAATTCATCCACTTTACCCAATTCAACCATCTCACCCAATAACCCCGATTACTTGACACAATTTTATGATTTACCTATTCATATTACTAACTCTATCATCCAATCTTTACCCATTTATAATACCATTCAATTATCTAAAACTTCCAAATATTTTAATAATTTATCTTCTCATATCATTCACAAATTTAAAAAAGCTTCTACACTTCTTAATTCTTTTTATAATTCTAAAGATTCATTATATACTTTATCTCAAATTTATATTTTAACTAAAGGAGAAATTAAACAAAACATTACCTCTCCTTTTAATCCACATGATGCATACGCTTTATCTCTTCAATATTTTTTAGATTCTTTTGCAAATGATGATTATGCTCCTACATTTTATGAAACTTCTATTCATATCGCATTTATTGGTCTATTTAAAAATAAAAATAACCCTTTATTTGATTATAATCATTCTGCTTCTCACAATATTTGTAATCAACCTATACCATTTATTGACGATACCATCTATTTTGAACATTATGATCATTTTAATGACTTGTATGATTATAACAAAATTATTATTCAAAAATATATTCTTGATATTATTTATTTTATATATTTTATTGCAAATATATCCGATTCTTTTATTATTTATACTCTGTCTCCCAATTATATCAATATTAATCAACTTCAATCCATATTTTATATCTTTTTTAATATATTCAAATTATTTAATAAAAATATTTCTTTCTTTATCGGTAATAATAAATTACAAAATATTAACTTTAATTCACAATTCACATATTATAATGTTTCATTTCTTAAACAATCTCCTCTTCTTATACCTACTATTATTCCTAATCTTAAATTTATATTAAAAATTGATAAATCTATCTCTCAAATTAATATTGACTTTTTTTCTATCTACAATATTAATGATACTTCCGATATTATCGCATGGAAATTTATGAATAATCTTAAAAAATATGGAATTATTCTTCATAAAGATTATATTCAAATTAAACAATTTTATTATGAATTAAATAACTCTTTTGAAATTGTTAAATATTATAATCTTCAAGACAAAAAAACTCAAATTATATATAAAAGAAAAAGAACTTATAATTATGATCCTATTAATTTACAAAATATTTTAAATAATTTTGGTGTTGATCCTAATCTTTTAGGATGTGAATTAATCAATAGAAAAAAAATACCTACTATCTCTATTTATAAAGCTGATAATCAGATTTCTACAGAATTTATTTGTTCATATCTCAATTTTTATTATTATGATCAAAATTTTTACAATTATAAAGCTTATAATAAAGCATACTATCTACAACATAACTTTATTTAAACTTTTATACATACTCACTTTTATCTCACATACTCACTTTTATCTCACATACTCACTTTTATATCATATTCTCACTTTTATATCACATACTCACTTTTATATCACATACTCACTTTTATATCACATTCTATTCCATTTACATATTTTATATCATTTTTATTCTGCCTATACCATCTTTCCACTTTTTTTACTCTTTCCCTTTATATAACTATTATCACCTCTTTTATAAACTAACATCCATATTCCAGCTTTTCTTCTATATTTATTTAACGTTTTTACCACTCCTCTTTACCTTTTTATATACTAATTTTCCTGTTATCTTTGATTTTACTCGAACATACATATTATTACCCTTCTCCCATAACATTCGACATTTACCATCTACACATTTATGCTTTTCTCCTATCTTCTTATATAATGATTTACGAAATAAACCTCCTTTACTTGGGCCTTCAGGTGCAAAAAATTCTCCAGGAAAAGTAAAATTTCTATCATTAAATTCTTTTAAATTATCATATACATAATATGCGTTTAAATTAGAATTAATAGGGGTTATTCTAGTGCCTGATAGTATTTTATTTTCATTAGCACAAACTTGATTGTTTATATCCTCCCATAGATGTTTACTAGGTAGGACATCTGTATAATTTTTTGGATCTTCTGAAGCTGGATTACGATAAATTATATATTTACCACACAAAGGCATTAAATAACGATTAAAATTTTCACCGTTATACTTTACAACAAATATGTACCCATCTTCCAGTTGTCTTTTTTTTAATTCATCCCAAATCTCCCCCCCCCTCATTCCGTGCTTGATTTGTTTTTGCATTTTTATAATCTATATTAAGATTTTATAAAAAATATCAAAAAAAATAAATAATTAACAATTTCAAATAAATATGATTACTTAAACCTTCACTCTCTTCCACATTAATTTACCTGTTAATTTACTCTTCATCCTTATATACATATTATTACCCTTCATCCATAATTTCCTTATTACACCATCTGAACACTTATGGCTATTAACTGTATTTATATACTTTACCCCATTTGTTCTTCTGGTGATGATGGTGGTGCTATTGGCGAATTTCTTATTACACCTGCATATCTATTTATTCTATAATCTCAGGGATAAGTAATTATATCTCTTAAAATATTTAATTCTATAGGTTTTGAAAATTTTGTATTTAAAGAACCTATTGGATTAGAATATTTATTTAAACATATAATTCCTTCAATATTATATATATAATTATTTCTTAATTCTATTATTGTATTATCTTTGAAACTATATTATTATTTGTATCTTTTAAAAATGTATGTGAAATTTTATTTAAAGGAGGGCTATGGAAAAACATTGGTTCCGTTAAATTAAAGGAGGGGGCTATGGGGGAACCTTGGTTCCATCAGATTTAGTTCTGATAAATATTTCCCATATTTTTTAGATAAATATACAAAATTTTTTGCATTTTCTATTATATCTCTATTACCTTGTGAAAAACTATAATATCTAATTAATTTTTTATTTATTAATCCTGGTTCAAAAATATCATCATAATATTGATTTATTTTATACCAATTAATAAAAAAATCATAATTGAAAATTATATCATCCATTATTTTTATATTATAAAAATAATATAAAATTTTATAACCATTTTTCAAGATTTGGATAATCTTCTCTCATTTTTTTTATTATTCATCCATGGTAAACCAAGACCTGTTAATGGTCTTGTTAATTTACCACCAAAACCATCTTTTACATCTTTTATTTCATCAAGTATAAATATGTATTTATCTATATTTATTATATTTTTTATTTTACTAATAAAAATATTCTTCACTAAATTCTTCATCGATTGTCATTAGTGTTTCATAACTATATTTATCTCCCTTTATTTCTTCAAAATTCATTTCAACTATACCATTTTTAAAT
>Ga0116227_10008639_pt1 | contig 19051 bp, 15 predicted proteins | sample S1TSphgellanicum_FD_89693 | JGI IMG/M metagenome (GOLD analysis project Ga0116227, IMG submission 89693) | Host-associated microbial communities from peat moss isolated from Minnesota, USA - S1T2_Fb - Sphagnum magellanicum MG | ecosystem: Host-associated > Plants > Peat moss > Unclassified... | reverse complement strand
CGTGGGAGTTCACTTGGGAGTGTGAGGGTTCACTCCCTCACACTCTCTAGACTCTTTGCACTCCCGGGAGCATGTGATGTGACTCCCGAGTCTACTACTAGGCTCGCAACCTTGCAACCCCCCCCTTGCCTTGGTCGCAAGCCAAGGCTAGGGTTGCGACAATGGTGATAAGTAGACCAAATATTCCCTACTTACGCAGCATACTAGGTAGATTAAAAGGCCTACTTAATAACCTAAACTAGGCTTTTGGTGTACCTTAATTAATGACACATGTCAACAACTTATAAATTGAAATTAATGAAATTATCAATAATATAATATATAAATACAAAAATATTTTTTATTTTTTAATATTTAAAAAATATTTATATAAATGATGGGACTACATTGTTTAATCGTAAAAGCAGTCGCAAAACAACAATGTCACATAAGTTAGTTTGGATGGATGAAATGTTCATGTTAATCACATCTTTATGTAACTACCATTAAGACTTGGTGCTACCTTTTTTTTTGCAACTAAAATTCTAAGCAACTTGTTTAAAGTGACTAGCACAAATTATAGTGACATGTCACATTTACATCTTTAAGAATTTTTTTTAAAAAATCAATCTTTAATATGAAAATTCCTTGTAATGATGGCATGAATGTCATTGCCCTCAACCTATTGGAAAATTGAAGGTAGCTTTAGCAAGGATGTTGAACAAGGTTTCCGGCAAATCCAAGTCTACTACAACTTCTACACCTTGTTTCTCGTTTGCGTATATCAACCATTGTTTGCCATTTGGTTCCCAACTCATTTCCACTTTCAAAAATATAGTGGAATATGTCATGCATAATGTGCATACAATAAGCACAACAAATGCCCATACTTGTCCATCAACATCATTGCATGGATACATGTAAATCTATATATATAAATTATGTAATTTGGAATGAGTAGAAAGTTTGATTGTAGAGCAACGTAATGCAAACACCAACTCATGGTGGTGCCAAGTACTTTGTTATTTTCATTAATGACTATTCTCCTTTTACTATTGTTTATTTCATTTGCCAAAAATTAGATGTCTTTGCCACTTTTCAAGCCTATAAAACATTTGTGGAAAATCAAATTGACAAGAAAATCAAAATGCTTCACTATGATAATGGTGGTGAGTTTACATCTAGAGCTTTTAATGCATTTTGTGAATTACATGAAATTACAATTTACAAATTCTTATTCCCCACAACAAAATGGAATTTCCAAACAAAAAAATAAGAATTTAATGGAATTTGCTTGAAGTATGTTACAATCAACCAAATTGTCAAAATCTTTTTGGGGACAAGCCATTGCTACAACATATTATCTTCAAAATCGATCTTATAACTCAACCTTTGGTGGGAAAACTAAATATGAATATTGGAGGGGTAAAAAGCCTATTCTTCATCATTTCAAAGTGTTTAGATGCATTGCTTACGCCCATGCATGTCCTTGATGATACATGAAAAAAACTTGAGCCGAAATCCAATCGATGTGTATTTTTTGGATATGGTGAAAATACTAGAATCAAGGGTTATAAATTATATAATCTAGCCATACAAAAATCATTTTATAATCAAGATGTAATATTTGATGTAATATTTTATGAACATTCCATGGCATTCCCACAATAATCACAAAAGAGATCCTCGGAAAGAAATGTTGCACTCACTAGCTTTGTGGGCAGGATTGCTACAGTAGTTACAAGAAGGTAGGATGGGTGTAGCCAAATGCACTGCTTTAGCCCTTGAAAAAGAATGTGATGATCTAGTTGGTGCAGCTGGTGGAGGTTGAGGCCTTGAACGTGAGGGAGGCCTCATAGTACCAACCTCATAGTGTGCATGAGCTAATTCCAGCTTTTCATAAATATTATACACATCCAAGAAAGTTTACAAGTTTCCAAATTCTGCAAAAAACCTATTGCAAAACATGTGCATGGAGTGTCAAAGTACCTTCAAATGAACGAAGATACCGATGGGTAGCTTCCGTGTTTGTGATGCTCTAAGTATCTTTTTTAAGCTTGAGAAGCCTCATGTGGGCATCTTGAGGGTTGTATCTTTATGTCGAGAAAAGGTGGCAAGCTGTAGAATTTTTTAAAAAGACTTCACTAGAAATTCCAACTCAAAAACTCAAAAGAACTCCCCCATAAATCAACAAAAGTCAATGCATCAATGGTGGGAGGAATGTTTGCGATAATAATAATGAATTGTTAAGGAAAAAAGTTTATTGAAGTAGGTATTAGATTTGGATTATTAAGCATAGTCCCATGATGTGCAATGGCAGCTTGTAGTGCAATTTGCGAGGTGGTGGCGATGGTTGTGGCATAAGTTGGATTAGGGATCTAAGTGATGCCCAAAATCCTCAGAGAATGTTGCTTGTAGACATCCAATGCTTCATAGTGCACATAACAGGCCAGTTATTTGAATGTGAACATTTCGATGTAATTAGCACCATACTTGAGCTCCAATACACAAACCACAATTGAGAAAATTGCCTGTAACTCCCTCAAAGAAATGGTACCTGGCCTTCCGCTAAATTTTTCAATTATCCCAAAGGAACTACTGACCTCCATGATGTATATGGGTATAAAGGTAATGACTTGTAGTGGAATATACGGTGCTGGTGTGAAAACAGGTGTGACAATAGGTGTACCCCACTGATTAACCCCTCCAAATGGACTATGATGTACTGTTGATGTAGTGTAACCTAAACTTGTATTCCTGGTAGGAGTTGTACTAGATGACGATGACGATGTAGAAGTTTGATGGTATCGCAGTGAAGATCATGAGCTCAAAGAAATCAGTTCAAATGATTGTGTGTCTTCGTAGTTGATACTTTGGCTTTGGTTGAACGATATTGCTCTCATCATCTGAGGACATGGTGTTGTCCCATGCCCCAAAATTTTGTAGCAATAAAGAACATTAACTACAAAGTTTTAACACAACCATGCAATTAAATGCAACTGTAATGGAAACTGAAATGTGAAGTGCTTAAGAGAGCATACCCTAAGCAACTTTGAATTTCTATAATCACCAATACTAAATGACGAAATAAAGGAAGAAAGAATTGTATATTTGTGTATTAATAAGATTACGTACGTGTATGTATTAATACAAAAATAACTTAAATATTAATATTAATATTTAATACGTAGATGTATGTATTAATACGAGAGTATGTAGATGTATGTTTTTATTTTTTATTTTTATTTTTTGAATTTAAAAAATAAATTAAAAAAAAATGTCAGTGGACGGAATGGAACCGGACAAATGGAACCATGATGGACGTCCATGGATGGAAGTTAGAAGTCAGCAAATGAATAATAATCAGCGACTAGATAGAGGCGCGATGGCCATGATGTTGCAAAACGCCCGTAAGCTTTGTAGCGATGGTGGCGTGGCACTATAATTTGCGACACTGCAACGATGGCATGCAATGAGCGGAGCTGTAACGATGGCAGGTGACGAGCAGCATTAAACAACGATGGTGGGCGACGAGTAATGCTACAATGATAACAAATAACAATAATTTATTTATTTATTTTCTTGTTCTTTTTACTGGCTAACTTCAAAAGTCTTCAACCGCCTCCTCCTATGTCTCTGCACGTGAAAGAAAGAAAGAGAGAGAAAGAAAGCGCTAAACTGCTCCAGGATATGTCACTCCCTCATTTGGTCTCACTCTTCCTATCTGGTTCTATTGGTTGGAAGAGGTGTAACATCACAAGCTCCCTTTCGCAGCAACAACAACAACACCAACAGTAAAAAAAATCCAAGAACTCAAAGCCAAGAGAAATCTGCCACTTTCAACATTAAACAACAAAGAGTAGTTTTTTTAGAATTAAATTGCAAAGAAAGGAAAGAAATTGTAGTGTATGTAAACGGTGGCCATGCAATAGCTACCGTGAGCATCTAGAAATTCAATTTGATTATGGAGGAAACTCTCATGACAAAGGAATTCTAGAAAAACTAACAAGAAAAAGAAAGAGCTTGGCTTTTTATACAACCGCCAACAAGCTCAAACCCTAAACAAGTCATAACCCTAAAACACCTAATAGCGTATAATAACCTATGAACGTACATTAACCTTAAAAGGCATGATTAGCATGCCTGTAACCGACCGTCATGTATGAGGCCATGCATATGGGCATGGCATGGTGGCATGGTATCACTTGTCCATGTTTAGGTGGGCAAACCAATTTTAGTGGATGCTGCATTAGTGGGATTTCATGCACATTAGTTATGTTGATTATGGATCAATTTAGCACCATTTGATTTGTTCCAACATGCATATGACTTAGTGCCATGATCAAAGGGTTTCAATGTGGATGCCATTTTAGATTCAAGGTGCATGTCATAAATGGTGTGACATGATGATCAACCACTTTTTGCAATTGTCAACAAGGTGAGTCAATCATGAATAACATTGCCCACAATTATGAAGTTTCTAATTTTACTTATCTTCTATGATGATGGTTTGGACATGATTTGGGATTCAAGATATTCTTATTGAGTGGAACCCAATGCTAATGAATGTGAATGTGCTTTGGGGTTCCATACACACACTACCTAGGTTTTTGGCCTATTAGAGGCCATCAAATGCCAAGTTCTTAGTCAAGTCATGAACTTGACCAATCTCACTTTGGTTATGAGTCTAGGATTTGGCAAGCAACGTCCATTGTTCAATTCCCACCAACCCACCCACCCTGTATTTTTCATCTTTATCATCTTTTATATTTTTCATATTGGGATAGGCACATTCATCTAAGGTGGGCAATGTGATATTCAAATTATAGTTGGTGATCCTAAATGGGCAAAATATCCATGACAACATTGGGATTCTACATGGAAGGACAAGATGATGGATGCCATGAAGACTCAATGTTTAGAGTGGGGGAAATACTAGTCAAATGCATTTTTGGCATCCAATATTTTAGACTTGTTTAAAGAAGTTGAAAGAATTTCATATGCATATGGAATGGGGGCTTCGTGTGAGGTTGCTCCCATATCAACATTATAATGCAATTATAGGTTGTCACCTTAAGCTCAAACACTAAGGATGAGTTGCCATCCAAGCCTAATGCACCCATAACTATGAACACATGAGAACCATAAATTGGTCTCATAATGATAGGAAATGAAACACGTTAAATGTAACAATTGTTGTAAAATTATGTTCATTGGGTTGTTTTTAACCTCAAAGAGTTGGGGAAATTCAAGGGGCAAGAGGTCTGCATCATCTTGGATGATGATATCCCCATTTTCCAATAACCATATAGGTTGAAAAACATGGAATCTTCTACAATGGTAGTAATCAATTTGGATGATCCAAATGTGTGGCTTTAGGGATGTGAGCAACAACTAATTTTGTTTCGACATGTAATGCCAATAACTATGGAAAATTTGGCAATTGGTCAACATTGGGATATGTTATGTTATGCCACTATTTGAGGAAGATGTTATTGGCTTTGAATTTGTAGATTTGAATTGAAAGATTATGTGTATTAATCACCAACAACACCAATTACATTAGATGTGATTATGGGGCATGTTATTTTGAGCATGTGAAAGATGTTACCTTTTAAAATGTTATTGTTGGAATGCTAATATGGTCAAACATGGAAAGACCATGTGCTTAATTGCACACCATGTCATCCTTATGATGTGGATGGCCAAATTGACCCATCTTTAGTGGTTGTTCCCATCAAATTATGTTGTATGTTGTGTGGGCAATCTATAAGGGTTGCCAATATATATGTATGTTAATTGGTGATCGATATTCAAAAGGTTGGCGTATGGGATGTCATATTGCACCATTGGAATAAATGTTGGTTATAAAATGGTTGTGCCCTTGGTGCATTAAACAGACCTAGGTACCTATTTTTGTAATTAGATATTAAAAATATCATAAGTTTTTCCCCATTATGATTCATATTTGGTTAAGGATTTGGAAGGGGATTGTAATTAAGCAATTAACAATGGGGTTCACATTTGCATTTGGGCTATTGGTCCTTTCACTTTAAAAGCAAAGTGGTAATCCTTAGTGGATTTACAAAAAGTGGATTTCTTTTGTTATTACCTAGATTAAGGGAATTTAAACCCTAGATAGGGGGCAATTTTGACGTGAGGTGCTATTTAAGATGATTTATGTTATTTGGTTTATGTGTGTCATATGGATTTGACAATAGTTGTAGGCACTAATATGGTAACACACAACATTGGTTACATCACAAAATTGAAAAATAAAATAAAATGTTCCATTTCCTTCATGGTTGTTTCATTGTTTTTCAATAAATGTTTTGTAGGTTCACAATTTCATTATCATTTCTAAAAACATCTCCATTATCTCCCTCCTTTAATTGGGTCTCTATCAATATTGTTTGCCACATCTAAGATATTACGTTATAATTATTTCCACATTAGGACCCATGGACTTTGAAAAAATGGATGGTCGAAAGTGAGACTATTTAAATGTCACCACCTCAACTAATCGTCATGGTTAGCCAATAAAAAACAACCATTTCCTTTTACTAGCCTTCTTGGATGTCATTGTATATTGCACATGTTTATGGGAGGTCACTATGTCATGGGCACATTTGCAAACCCAAATTGAATTTACATTATTTGAAGTTGCACTTCATTTAAAATAGTGTGTACAGACCATTTTTAAATGTATATATATTGGTTTTCATATACTAGTTATGTAAGTTTAAATGTATTAATTTAAAAATATACACATACCACATGTAAGTGTAGGATTTCCATTGACATCCATGTATGTTTATAAATTTGGATGGATAAATGCAAGTGCAATACCATCAAAGGCCATTTCATTTGTGTAAACAAGTTAAATGTAAATGTAAAACACACAAAGAAGATATATAGGTGCCATAGCCCTAGAAATAAAACCAAAGCATGAATTATGAAATTTTTCTTTCACATTTGTCATTGTAAAACACACCAATTGTAAACAAGAATCTTATATATCTTATTCAAAGAGAAATGGAATATACATATGCAAAAGGTAGTGCAATCATTTTTTCACAAAGAAGTAATGTTTATAATACAATGGGGATATTGTGCTCCCACTACCATGGATGTAATAATCTTTTGGAGAAATTTTTGCTAAAAGCAAACACTATTTCAAAATAATAAAATTTCTTTATTTTCTTCTTTATTTTTTTTCTTCCAAATTCAACCTTTTTTGGGGAGAATGTCATCACAATTTTGTCTAATAGCTATTTTTTTAATGGTCTTATACAAATGTATTTCCAACTAAGGAAAAAATATGTTTTGGATGATTGCCACCATGGTTACATAAAAAATTTGGAAAAGAAATTTGTATGGAGGATTTTGGTTTGCAAAAAAATAAAGTTAACAAATCTCATTGTCAACATAGGGGGAGCTCACAAGACCCCCAACAAAATAAACTCTACAATTCCTCCATAACTAACTCCCCTTTTTTCTCCTACCTACATCCCTCTTCTCTCCTCTTGTCTACCATTTGCCATTTCCACCAACTCTTTTTTATTGAATAAACTCACCTTCCATAATCATCATCTTGAATCATGTGAAAAAAGATTTAAAAAAAGAGGAAGTGCAATATGCACATGTCAAAAATATTGTGTATTGTGTTTATTTGTTCATTCTCCCACCAAAACAAAAAGAGGGTTTGTCATAGAAAGAAGATATGGCACCTCCCAATGTCATTGAGATGATATTTTTATAAAAATGAGAATATTGCATCATAATTTACACCAAAAAGAACAAAGGATGATAAGTGTATTTTAAAAATATATATGCACACAATTCATGCAAGAGTAATGCCCAAAATATGCCTGACAAAGTGTATAATCTTGAGTGTGTAAGCGTGAATGATTTACATTTTAGATACACAACGTGTTAAACCATTTACTTTCACAACATTGGTAGAGATATAGATACCATTTTGTTGTTGGGGGTAGACATGCTCTAAAATCTATCATATCCACTTTGCTCCAAAAAAGGGAGAGAGTTGACCATACAAGGTTTTCAACCAAAAGAAAGAAGAAGATATGTGGGACCACTCAAGCAAAAGTGTGATGAAACTTGTTGATCATATTAAAAGGTAACATAGAAAGATGGAGCAAACCCATTGTCAATAACAAGCCTTTTTGTGTTGTCAGAACATCAGCTACAGTTTGCTTGCTATTTATTAGTGTGCCATAACCCAACAAGTTCTTTGTCTTGGCATAGGATCCATCAGCTACAGTGCTTCTTCTAATAATTGTGCCGTCAATAGAAACGGGGAGCCAAAGACAGTATTGGGCTCAGCTGTCAGCTACTGCCAAGCTGCCTCTATTTCCGGTTGATAAATTAACATTTGGTCAAATGTGGTCTAGTTTGATCCTGATTCCTGATCCTTCTTCGCCACCAATGTACAAGAATCATCATCATCATCATCACAAGAATGCTCTTTGCTAAATGGGAGCTAAATGGAAGCTCAAAATCTATTTCCATGCCCATTTTGACATTTGGTATTGAGAACAAACTTGCCACATTAAGCAGCTAGATAACGGATCCTAAGCTATTTTGACTAACAATGAAATCCTTCAAAAAGAGATGGGCTTCCTTTTTTTTAAATGCTTTGTCCTTTCACTGAAACTTTCACCACTGTTACATTACGCTACATGTTTGCCCATGATGGCTCAAGCCTCCCAAATCACTCAACTTGTAATACATATATGTATATATACATATATATTGTTTGTCTACCTATCAGCTCTTGTTTTGAAGATTTCTTCAAAGTTCAGGGGTTCTATGTATAAAACAGCTCATGAGTAAACTACTAAAGAAAAGAAATTTTGCATCAAAAGAGCATTACATGTCATACCCAGATGTCCATAGTTTCATACAGGTTTCACTAGAGAGAGGGTTCCAGAAATTGTAAAACCTCTGCCCAGATTTGTAGTGTATGTGGATGTGTGCTTGCAAAGCAGAAGAACCCACATGGCATTTTGGAAAAAATAAAATAAAATGGGGAGTATGGTTTTGTCATGCTCTCAACTAATCATTGGAGAGGATGCCTGATCATACATTTATGAGCCACCTTAGAGTCTGCTGACCTTGATCTGATCACTTGAGGATTACACAGTGAACCTTGCTTTTAGTTTCCATTGCATGTTTGAGTTCAGATTTTTGCAATCTGCCCTCCTCGATTCTAAGAATCTGTGGCCTCCAAAGCCTGTAGGCTTGGAAGCCGGGAAAGGAGGGCTTCAGGTAGTGAACGACCTGAACACACACACACACGCACAATGCACATACACGTATGGCTTACAGAACTTTAGTTGTGTTATTTGATGGCAACCATCAATATGCCCCACTCCTTATTGATGAGTTCTTTATCAGACCATTGCAGAAGAATTTATTACATCAGAAGCTGGTTTTTGTTTTTGGTCAAACCTGTGTGGAGCTTGCGCTTGAGCTTCATCACACAAGTGTGAGAAGAGTGTGTGATGATGAGTGAATGAATTAGTGTGGGGTCCAGCAGTCCAAACTCCCACACACACTTTGAAAGTTTTGAACTCTCTCTCTCTCTCCTTGCATCAAAAGGGTCAAAAGACTACATACTCACCTATAAGCTTGGCCACGTATAGGCTATGTTCTTAAATCCTCAAACTTCTGTTTTCAAGCTGCAACATCTGGTGAAAATCTTTTGTTAACATGCAAACATGTAGCATCATGCTCATCCTCTCTTACATGGTGGGTAAGGCATTAGGGGAAGGGCATTACCAGATGATACCTGATGTGTAGGAACTATTTTTTAAAACAAAAAAGTTCCCCATAGCAAAGCAGAAGAGCTAATATGCTACATACAATGTGCCTTGCTGCAACATTAGAAAAACATTGACAAAGCTTTATGTAATGTGAAGCAATTGGAGAAATTTCCTAGTGTATTTGGAGGGTACCTAATATCACCAACTATTCCTCTGAGGAAAGAAGAGGGATTTCACACTTACTCCTCAAGAATGGTATGAGCTTACACCTTATATGTACCCTTCATAATACCCTTTGCCTTGGGCTTAAGAATGGGAAATGCCCACAACAAAGGGAAATCCCCAAAATGTGGGACTGGATGTTGGATAGTGGATTGGTGTAAACTATAAACCTCAGGGAAAGAAAGTTGGAGCTAAGGTTGGCGCTGAACTTAACTTCAGGGTTAGGTGACCAAACTGTGTCTGGCACAACACTGGTCAAAATGTCAAAACCCAAAAAAAATTTACAAAGAATTGTTTAGTTTTAAAACTAAATATTTTTGTCCTACCCTGGAGAAAATTTTGCCCCAATTAACATTGTTCACAAGTGTCAAAACTTCAGCTAATTTTCCTTTGTAGATAGTAGAGTTATCCGTAAAGTCACCCTGTCTTCACCCTGTCTTTGGGCCTGCTCCTCCCCTGCGCCCCTCCCCCGTCCCCTATTTCAGCAGTATCCGAAAAGTAAGGAAATTTGATTTAAATCTTAGTAATTATAGTAGTTGTACAGGTAGGAGCAGTGAAAATATATGTAGCAGCAGTGGAGGCGCTCAGGAAAAAGGTAAAGACAGGATAAAATTCAGTTTACAACCAAACTTGGTGTAAAAACTACTTTAGATCCCAGTTATTTCGTTTTGTAAAATTTTCATTCCCTGTCAAGCGTTTGATAATGCCCTATTATGTCGAAACTGGCTGTTCTCGCTACCTTAAATGCGTGACTTTACAGAAAACTCTACTACCTTACCCTAAGCTGGGTTTTGTCATTAAATAATCCTCAAAATAGTGAAATGAAATTTTGTGAAAATATGAAGTTGACATATTGAAAATCATCCTAATTATCATGGGCTACACTCTGAATAATTTTACTATTCATATGACAATATTATGATAGATGATACAAAAAAATATAATTTCAAAATTTAAAAACGAATTCATTTTTTGAAAAAAAAGAATTATTCGTTTTGTCAATGCAGAAACTGACCCTAGGCTACGGTAGACTAGATATATCCATTCATAACAATGGTGGGGGACACATTAACTATCTTTGTGGTTGGCTCTACCCACAATCTGTCTTACTTCCAATTTATGCTTGACATCAGTCTTCAGAACAGAGTCTTGTTGTGTTAATTAGACATCTCTTTTGCATTTTGCATATGTAAGCACTTTGCCCTCTATTTGCCCAAAGCCCTTCTTTCACTTGCAAGCATTAGATCTGCTGCCACTACAAATATGGCCACGGTGAACAAGCAAGCACCTACATTTGTACCTTCACCTTTTTTTCAGTAATGCATTGTAGAGGTTCTATATAATCTGGAAAAGGTTAAATTTGGAATCAAAGACCCTGATAATGTTTAGAAGCGTGTTGTTGGGCAGGTATTAGATTTACTTAATAACATTCAGTTTGGGTTTACTTCAAAATTTAAGAATGAGAAAACCTCTGGTTGCATTTTATTTGAAAATTTTCAGAATTTAAAATAAATTTTATTTTAAATAATTATTTTTATAAATATTTTTATAAATATTTTTTTTTAAAAAGAAAGTTGGTTCCAGATGACTCTATACCAGCCACACTGAACCAGTGCCCACCAGGGCACAATGAAGGATGGATGGTGAGTGGTCAGGAAACAGTTTTCTGTTGGATTCCAGTTCTCTAGTTAACCATGGTGGTTAACTCAGTTGCTTTTTCTAACTACCTATTTACTACCTAACTACCCTAGTAGGTAACATGGTGAAGGTTACCATCAACTTAAAACATATGTAAATAATGAGGTGTAGAAGGTGGAGAGGTTCATTTGTTTACTCCTTAAGAGTGGGAGGGATTTTACACCTATAATTTGGCATAATTTCCCTTGACATACTAAACCTTAGGTAAGGTCACCCACCTCAATACTATTCCATTTAAGTGGCCTTAACTTTAGAGTTCCTAGGGAACCTTGCTAAGGTAGTTTTACTTTAATTTCTCATCAAGAAAATTATTCTAAATTCAATAACTTTTGAATCGCAAATGTGTACACCACCTTGTTGAGAGGGGGAGGGGAGGCAGAATTGAAGAAGGTTTCAATGTGGTCACATCCTTGCAAACAAACGAACAAACACCTATCTTCATATACAAATAAGGTGCCCTCCAAAATTCAATAAGTGCTTTAGAGAAATGGTTTCATTATTTGAGAACAACAATTATGAAATTAAAGAATTATGAAATATGAACCATACAATAAGGTAAACAAGAATATAGTGCAAAGTCATACCTCAAATTAGTAATGAACATATATTGTGGGTAATTTGAGTGGATTGTCTTGATTTATAGATGTTTGAGGAACTAGTTCCAAAAAGCATTTGTAAGGTTGACTATCCAAATAATCACTTAAAGCACATTTTTAAATATATATTATGGATGAAATTAATGTGAATAATAGTGGATGAACTTTGTTCAATATGGATGAAAATGAACAATGATAAAACAATTCATTTGTGGGATGAAAAATATTATTATGGTCCATGGATGAATTTTGGATTTTCATGAATTAACATATTTATGGATGAAAAAAACTCATGAACAATGTGTTAAATTTCCATGGATATATCTCATCCATAATATATATTTTGAATTCCATGAATGAACTTCATCCATAATCCATGAGATTGCCATGCACTGTTATGTTAATGCCTTGGACCTAATACCATTGAAATAGAAAAAATCATAGAAATAATTTCTCTTCACAAACACAAAAAATAAACTTTAAAAACAATCAATGAAGAGAGAACAAAAAAATAAAAGAAAATTAGAACCTAGCCCAAACAAAATTGGGTTCCAATAAATAATTCTTATAGAAAAATCAACAATGTGTTTCATCAATATTTGTTGGGATTGGTTATTGGTTATCATCCATGACATCATTAGTCATGGAATTGAAATTAACCATTTGTCAAGGTTGTTTTTGTGACCTTAACTTGGGTTCATGATTAACTTTTGGAAATGAAAAGGAAGTGTTTTGCTTGGATGAAAGGCAAACCAAAGGTTTGGTATGGAATTGGGTCTAATGCAAATCCAAGAGATTAGAAGGGCAAAGGAGAATGCAACATTCACCCAACCAAAGTGAGAATGTTTAAAAGTCAAGAAAGGCATGCCCAAGACTACCAACATAAATTCTCATTTTGGGAATTAAAATGTTCATAATGAGACGTGAGGGATCAAATCTCATATCCTTGTAATTGAATAATCTTTAGTGGAAACAAAGAAAAGAATAAAACTGAACAAAATTATTTTGAAATGCCCTTGCATTCAAAAATCAAGGTTGTTTCATGATTTCTAGATTCATTTGAAAAATCAAAACAAAATTGCCCAAATGGGTTCATCATGTTATGATGTGATTTGGAATGTGATTTAGAGGGACAATCGAAATCCAAATGAGGAATGTATCATGGTGTTGGACAATTTTTGATGTGAGCAATAAGAAAACATGTTACAAGGACATATTATATTTTAGAGTTAAAAGACAACAAAATGCACAATTTTAGTATTGGCCTTTGGGAGTCTAAGCAATTTTGCAACTTCAATGTAATTGGACCCATGGGCAATTACAAAATAAATTATCTGAATTTGATTTGGGTTCAAATTGCACTAAAGATTTTGTATATTTGAGATGTTTCAATAGTATCCTTGAAAGTGCACTAATTTGTCCTAGTCTTCTTGGAGCTATTGTTATTTAGAATTGGTCATGAAAAGTTACTTGTAACACGCCTTCGGTGTTATCATTAATATCGTTTTACAAACTAAGGGGTGTGTTAATTGTGTGTGTAAATTATGTGAAAAAATCCCATAAATCATGTTAAGTTGTTATACTAGCATGTCACCAATATGTGAAAAACATTGACTATTGATAACAACTTTACAACTACCATTTTATTAAAAAAATTGTTTTGAAGGCTGTAGACATTAATTCATTAACGAAACACACATGAACTAACATTCAAAATGGTGAATCATATTGCTCGCACTTTCATATTTGACACCAAAAGGCCTAACTTGTGTGCTGTATAGGTTATGAGCCAAAACCATGAATAAATATTAACTCTTGATTTGTTGTGCCATGTTATTGATGCAAATTATAATGTGCTTGTTAAGCATTAACCCTTTTAGTGGACGGCTAATGAGAATGTTAATCCAAGATTATTGGAAGGTAAGAATATTGGGCTATGTGCAAACCATTTTTTTTTTTTGGCCAAAGTGATATTTCTAAACCATATCAAATCTCGAGGAGCATATAATAGCTCAAACTTGTATGCTCTATGTGAGAAAGTTTGCATGAGTAAAAAGGTAAAACATTAGTGGAATTTTTGTCATTATTTCAATGTTTAGTGCTTTAGATGTGATAGTGTTTTTATAAAGATATTGTTTCTTCTTAAGTCTAGTTGTTCACGGATTTTGAAATAATTTTCTTAAAATCTTCAATTTTCGGGTAGGATATAACTATTTCAATTTTTTTAATCACATGCATATGTTTAATTTTATTTTAAAATTCAATAATCACATAATTTGGAGAGTATTATTTGAATGATTTGAAAATTTTGATCTCCATTCCCTTGTAGGTTGGAGTTATGTGAACTATAATTCTCAATACTTCTTTGATTAATAGAGATAAAGAACTTAAACCTTTTGAAGGTTCAAAGTACATGTCATTTCAAAATTTGCCATATTATGGACAAAATACTATTTTAGGATGTCATGGCACTATTACAACACCTTAGATGAATAAGATTTTTATAGAAACTTATTGATGAATTATTCGTTCTATGGTGGTTATGAAAAATGGAAATCACAATGTTACTAATATTAATATGACTTAATAGCTTGATATAACATTTGTAATTATATAGAAGGGTGATTTTGACAACAACTTGTGAAACCTTTACGTCCATCATGTTTTGCATAAAACAATTATCATTAATGTTTGAATATTTTTAGTACACTAAACCAAATACATATGGAAAATATCTAGCAAACCTTTTGAAAATTGAACAAGGACCAAAATAAATAAATTAAAAATGTGGTACCATCAATCACACTTGAATATTATTATTTTTTCATGGTAAATTCTCACATTTTGGCAATTGTTTTTCTCAAAACAATATAACACGAAAGAATGTTGGTTTTGAGGTTTTCTTTGCCATTTCTTAAAAATAAAAAATAAGAAGTAAGTACCACCTAGATTGCCAACTATAACAAGGACTTTTATGAAAATCTACAATGAATTCAAATGCCTTGCCATGAAAACTATATTTGTTTGGGGAGTATGACCAATGAGCTTATTTCATAAATTTGAAAATAGAACTTGCCCAATAACATTTCAAAGAGGGCTCTTGTGCTTCATAAAGTTCCAACTAATTATTATGTAGGAGGCAAGTTTATAAAGTCATAGAAGTTTATATGAGCCATTAATTTTACATTTGTCTTGTTTAATCTCATCCCATGGCCTCTCTCTCTTTACAAGAAGTAGTTATTGAATATTGAACAAATTTGTCATTAAAATTTTTAATAAAATTAATTAATTAAAAAATAAAATAAAATAAATATAGGGAAGTTGGTGTACATTGTTGGTATTGGTGGAGAGCCTCAATGAGTAGGAGTTTAGGGAGTTGATTTGGTAAATTTTTAGACCTAAGGTGTGCGAGATATTAAATTTGTTTTGAATAATTCTTTTCATATATATATATATATATATATATATATATTACAAAAACCCTTTTTTGGAAAGAGAAATTACTTGACTAACCCAGTTCACACTTGGGCGAACAGCGCATGCCACACTAGTTTTAAGTTATAAAAGAAATGAATGGGGTTTTTTTTTTTTTTTAATAATAAATTCTGGGGAGTTGTGTAATAATACTAATAATAAATAATTTCACGGCGAAATTGGGACGTTGAATTCGAGGTTATATATATCTACAGTCTCAGGACCGATTAAGGCAACGACTTGGATGAATGATGACCGACATCGCAGTTAAGGCCGCAGTACTACGACGACGACGACGACGGCCGACTACTGATTGAGTGTCGACGACGACGACCGATGACCGACGACGATCAATCAGTCAGCGAACAAATGACCAAACGGTCGAAACTCCGCAAATGAAGCCATCCGTCCGTTCGTCGGTCGTCGTTCGTCGTTTTGAATGAATTCGTCCGTCCGTCCGTCGCTCGCTGTTCGTCGTTTTGAATGAATTCGTCCGTCCGTCCGTCGCTCGCTGTTCGTCGTTTTGAATGAATTCGTCCGTCCGTCCGTCCGTCCGTTCGTCTTTCTTTGGTGTAACGAAAAAAGCAAAAGGCGATGAGAATCGACGAAGCTCCGGGATCGTCGCCACCGAACGTGTGCGAAGGAGCCCGAAAATGTCGTCGCCACGACGTGCTCGCGTGCGGAGCGGGCCGGGAGGTAAAAACTGGCGTAGTCCGCTGGGCTCCAGACGCCTCAAGAATAGCTCGTATACGCAAATTCCCAAAACCACCCCAAAATAATCCCAAGCGACGACGAAGACGAAGAACAACAACAACAAATATTGGCGTCGAGTAATGCCCTCCAACTCCGCAGATTTAGAGCTCTCATTGCGCTGTTGCTGCTCCTCTAGCTCACCAGCTCCCCCCCCCTCCCCATCATCCACTCCAACTTATCACCACTAGTGTCCCATCGAGTCTTTGTTTTCCCCCCAGCTCCTCCTTGTAATCAATCCTCTTGCACACAGCTTCTTTCTTCTTTCTTTCAACAATGTGGTCGCTCATCAGCAGCAGCTTCATAGCTTTGCTGCTCTTGCAATGTATAGTAACTACTTCCTTCGGAACTACTGTTGCTGTTGCTGCTTCTGCTACTCTCCAGACTCCGCCTCCCGGAAACACGTAAGTTCTTTTCTTCCTGCAATATTCGTACTGCCAAATTTCAGTTCCCCGCGGCCAGCTGCTAATTGCTTCCCTCTAACGTCATACCCCGGAAGCTGCTAATCGCTTCCCCTCTAACATATTACCCCGGAAGTTTTTTTTTCTCCCTTTGTAAGATTTTTTATTCAGTTGTTCTGGAGGTTGTTGTTTTGAGAGCAAATTGCGAGGATTTTGTAAGAGTTTCTACATCTAGACCTGCTGGTGCTGCTGTTTTGAGTGGGACTTACTTGCTTCCATGATCATTCTTCTTTCTTGGGTTGCTGGTGCTGCTGCAGGTTGTCGATGACATGCACGGCGCAGAATGGACAGAGGGTGTACAAGTGCTTGGAAGGGAAGTGGGTATACCAGGGCGGAGAAAGTAAGCTGCTGGATGCGCGGACGTATGCGAACGTCGGTGTGTACAGAGAGATAGTACATCCTGTCACCAAAACGATCTCGGGATGGTGGGAAATTGTGAACGATAGTGGTGATGATGCGGAATCAGGCTACCAGTACAGCACAGTTGTGGGTGAGTGACATTCGCGACCCTCTTGTTCATCTCAACAGCTGCAGGTGCCGTTCCGTTGAAGAGCTCTTCTTACATTCATTCAGTTGCTGCAGCAGTCGCGCACCAGCTACACCAGCACTCGCCAAGAATCTTGAGAACTTTGGTAGCATGTGGTGAAGAAGAAGAAGAAGAAGAAGAAGAAGAAGTCTTATCTGAGTTGTTGGGTTGTTTTTTCCCCCTTTCCTTCGGTTGCAGGGAAGGTGATCGACACTGTGACTACGCCGACCTCAACTTCTCTCTTGTGTGTGGCAACCCAACATGGAAACATGGGAGCAACGACGCGGATTTCATACATTGCAATGCTGGGCGCAAAGGGGGGAGCTGCACCACCTCAGTCTTTATGCAAACAAGACGAAGTCGTGGAGGTACCATTCACAGCCGATTTTGCATTCTATACCCAAGACACTTCCCCGCCGACGTTACCGACTCCCATCAGTGCCAAGCTCGGAAGCTCACAGGCAGTAGAAAGCTTCTACGCACAAGGAGCTGTCCGGTATTCATGGACTGGGACTTCTTGGACAACCAAGAGTGTGTCTGCACAACTTTCCGCTGTGCCTGGCGGTCCTGTGGTTGGAAGATTCTCCGTTTTGCCCAAACCCGACAGATATGGCGGCCGACTCAACTGGCTTGTCTTCAATCCCAATGGGTTCTCCGTCACTGGTCGTGGATACACTGCTCCCGTGCTCATGTCCGACTATGGCTTAGGTTGGCAATTGGTACAAATCACCAGCAGCAGTGGCCCGTAAGCTCCCTTTCTTCACGTACCTCAGGAGGACTCGGCCATCATCATCTTTGGTCATGATCTTTGTCCAGTCTTTTTTGGTTTCTAAATCTTCGAAGGCTTTTTCCAAAACCTACATCAAGGTGTTGTATTCCTGTCAGCTTTCTGCAGTAATTAGCTCAAGAGACGGAAGAGTTTTCAGCTGCTTCCATTGTGTGTGCATCATGATGATGATGATGATGGGTCTGTCATCTTTTTTTCTTTTGCAGAGCACTTGAAGGACCATACAGATATGTTCTCATGACTTCAACCATGGGAGGTTTACAGCCAGCAATTAAGCCTACAACAGAAGAGAAATGTGAAGGATTAGTGATCACATCAACTTTCTCCTGTGTTTTTTGGATCTACACCACTTGAGGAGGTCAAACAAACACAACCCACCCACTTGAGACACACACCTTACTGCAACAAGGGACCATTGCAGCAGATGCCAATCTCTCAAGTACTATTGACAGCAACCAACAAACAAACAAACAAACAACAACAAAAATTGCAGCAGCTTGATGATATTGCAGGGCAAATTGCAGCAACAATCGAACTGGATTTATATATAATAATCATCTTCGATTAATATCACCCCAGCAGCTTGTTTACATAACCTAGCAGCAATCTAACAAATTGTGTATCGGTGGTTTTTTTTTTTTTTTTTTTTTTTTTTTTTAAAAAATCCCCCTTTTTTCTCTTTTTTTTTTTTTTTCATTAATTTTTTTAATTTTTTTTTTTCCCCTTTTTCTTTTCCCTTTTCCTAAATTTTTTAAATTACAAAAACCACT
>Ga0116227_10008638_pt1 | contig 19053 bp, 12 predicted proteins | sample S1TSphgellanicum_FD_89693 | JGI IMG/M metagenome (GOLD analysis project Ga0116227, IMG submission 89693) | Host-associated microbial communities from peat moss isolated from Minnesota, USA - S1T2_Fb - Sphagnum magellanicum MG | ecosystem: Host-associated > Plants > Peat moss > Unclassified... | reverse complement strand
GTTTTTGTTGTTTTGGATAACGACAGGCCAGTGGATGGGGGTAGCAATACCAAAAACAGAAGAAGGAAAAATAAATAAAAGGAGGGGGGGAACAGGTGCATTATGCACCGGGTACACACTAGTAATTATAATTGCCCCAACCAACACCCCCATTATTCATTCATTCCTTAATGAGAAGTACCAATAACATTAAAACCAAGGATTGGTTATGCCAAAATTGCTCCCATTAGCTTGGTTTTACCCATGCATATTTTGTTAATCAAACATAAGCTACCATTAATCAAACCCATTGAAGTTTAAGGTTTATTTACAACTAATCATATTTAGGAGCATCCATTTGCATGACATCTGATATTATGTAATAGCATGTTGAGATTATACTTTAATTAATTAATTACATGCACAAATTTGGTAGATGGAACCCTTTCTGCATAGATAATGAAGAATTTGTTGCCATCAAATGGCTTAGGTTTAGGGTGCAAATTCTTTAAGGTGTACAAAAATCTTATCACATCGTCACCTTTTTTTGTTTTTTTCACTTAGTCTTTTTTTACCATGTAAAGACACATTTATGGATGATTGTGATGGAATCTAGAATTGTAATAATATAAAATATAGTCTTTTTGTATTTTCTTTGGATATGGTAATTTCCCTTCTTTGGAAACAATAAGCCCAATATCATCCTTGAAAATAACATAAATGAACATTTTTCTAGATTCAAACTAATGCCACATTTTTTGCATTTTTGAAAACATCGTTTGAACTTTTACAAACAACTCTCCATGTATACACTATAAAGTCATTTAGAAATATCTTCATGAAATTGTCCAAATATTATTTGAATGTTTTGGTAACAACTCTTTGATATGTTGGATGATGCACCCCTAAGCTCCTTAATGGACTCAAATGTGAATCCAAACTGAAGACATCGGAAAAGTAAGGAGTCGGGGCACACTCCTTGGCTCGCAACACTTTGAGGGGTAGAAGGGCGTGCTAGAGCTCCAGGATGGGACTAAGAAAAGTGACAAGCATCAACTATTCACACAGATTTGCACAAAACCAACACAAGGTGATTAATGCATAATTGAAACACTTTTGGTGTTAGGATGAGCCATGAGTAAACTCGAATTCACAAGATTCACCACGGACCGGACTTGGGGAAGCAACCACCTTCCCCCTTATAGTATACTCTATGCCTCTCCACGAAACTCACATCCAAACAGCTTTTTGTCCCAGGACTCCCAAGTGGGAGTCCCGAAATTGCCAAAGTTGGGATTTTCATGACTTTGAAGTCCCATAACTTTGTGTGCAAACCTCCAATTGAAATGAGGTTAAAAACAAAGTTGTACCTCTCATTGAGAGCTTTCCAACGGTATGTTGCACGCCACTTGCACACAAGGAAATCGAGGTGATTCTTGACTTTTAATGGTCGAGAGTCAAATTGCCAATTTGACTCCCGACCCTTCTTTTGGCCATAACTTGTGTTTTAGATGTCCAAATGGGTCATGCGAACCCATTTTAGACATATGTATTTCAATGGCTTTTCAATGGTATGAAAATTTATTCAAACCATCGAGTTTTGGCCCTTGTAATCACTCTCTAAACATTCGGGAGTCCACCGGGAGTCCACCGGGAGTCCAACTCCCAACATGGGAGTTCACTTGGGAATGTGAGGGTTTTTTCCTTCACACTTTTTTGCACTTTCGGGGACATGAGAATGTGACTCTCGGGTTTAGTCTTGGCCCAAACCCTTGCAAGCCCTTTGCCTTGATCGCAAGCCCAAGGCTAGGGTTGTGACATTGGAGGTCCATTTTTAATTCCAAACGACATCACCTTCCATATAAAAGCCATGAAATCATGAATTGCATGCCTCCATTTCCAAATTGTCCATCAACACCACATGCATTTACAAATAAACCAAACTATGGTATAGAAAATCAAAACCACCTTAACTAGGATTCCAAATCTCAACCTCCTTGCAGACTAGGTATGTAAAAAAACAAAGAAAATCATACATTGAAATTGTTGGGTTGAAAAGGAACCATTTCATGGAAATTGAAGTTGCACTAGCACATGGCGTTTTGCTTACAAACCTGCATGAATGCTTATTGTGTAACATATTCACCATTGAAGCATTCCACAAAATGGAATAAAAATCCATGGATTATCGGTTCAAGATTTCTGGAAAAAAATTACAACCAATTGCAAACAAAAGTAGTTATATCTCCACAATCCCAACATCAAAAAATTGAATATTTTCAATCCATAAGTTTTAGGTGCACACACCTATTGCCTAAGCCAATCTATTAAGTATTATAGATCATGCATTGGATAAATGTTTTGTTACACATAGGCATGCAAGTATGGTTTTTACCCTAGAAACATAATCAAGCTCTAATGAGGTTCTACTATAATACTGGACATATATAATTTTTTGTGAAAAATTGACCTTGCCTACAACCAACCCTACTGGTTCATGTGGAAGAGGATTTCTCCAAAAGGTGATAGTAAACACTTATACCAAGTTTGCTTGATAGAGTGGCATCCACCATGTGCTGAGCCTGTTGCTTGGACTTTTAAAATCTGCTCACCTAGGCTTATTAGGAAAGCTCCATATGCCAAGAAAGATCATTTTCAATAATTTGATAAGATGTGGTGTGACCGGACAACAGGTCACCTCACCAATATGAACACGGCATGCTTTTAAGGTTTGCTTTTTGATTCATTAGCCATCATTTTCCACAGCCGAAATCTTTCCATTTACTGCTACGGACGTTGCACGGGGAGGTTTTCTCTCTTTGTGGGCTATTATGGAGTACAGGGAAGAGGCGGCACGAATGATGCTAAGGGATGGAGCTCTATTGATGAGGGGTGGTGGAAGGAAGAAAGGCGACGCGAGGATAGGAGGCCGTGGTGAGCTGATGGTGGGGAGCTGAAGAATCAAGACGGATTGATCAGGAAAGTAGATGGAGGACGGAGGATGAAGGACTGGAGAGTAATAGAGAGTTGTAAAGAGGTGTGGAGAGCGGTCTAGAGTTGTCATGAGCTGATCAGAGCTATGTGGAAAAGGGGTTTTGTTTTGGAAGAACTTGGCTAGGTTATTGCAATTTTCTTCCGCTGTGCCAGCAAACTTGGCCAAGCAGTGTTGTAAGGGTTAGACTTTCATAAGAGTCAAATTTTTGATGAATACAAGGAAGTCAGAAAGCTTGTGCTCTCTGAAAATTTTCATGAAAAGCAAGGTGTGAGCTGTGATTTCTGATTATCTGCTATGCCGATGTGTTGATACATGAACTGTTTCTGTTCAAGGATCTGTGTATGCAAGTAGGTGCATTCTTAGATGAGTTTAGTGAGAAGGGGTTAGCGATTTGTGGTCTACCCAAGAAGATCAGGAGAGAGATCACTCAGTTCATGTCCATGCTAGTAGTTAGAATTGTTGATGTGTTTGCACCCTCTCTTTTGGTTACAGTGGTGCATGAACAAAGTAATTTGTTCCAAATTGGGTAAATGTATGAATCAATGGTTCTATGATGGAGACCAGAGATGATTTATGAGTTGATTGTTGGGTTGAACATTCTTTAATTTGCACTCCCTTTTTGGGTTCTTTTATTTTCCTTTGCAATGAACTCATTCATTGTTGCATTTTATTATTATTTAAAAAAAACTTGTTGGGGTTGTTGATTCATTGTGTTGGGGAACTAAAAGTCAAATTTTACTTACTTGCTTAACTTTTTTATTTGGTGCAAAATTTTGCCCATATACATAAAATAAAATTTAAAAAAAGAATGTTTTGTCACACATTCTCAAAATTGGGGAAAATTTTGCCACACTTTTGCCATATTTAGATTCTAGCTTTAGTTTGGTAGCATTTAAAAAATATTTAAAAACTATTTAGACAAGATCTGAAAACATGCCACCATTTAATGCTAAATCCTTTTTGGGATGCTAGCGAATGAGGCAACATTAAAAAAATTGAAAAAAATCATTGCTCAAGAACCTTCCTACAAGGAAAGTATAATTTGAATTGTTTTTTGGTCAAAACAACTAAAGCCTTTTAATGGTTATAGGCAATGTATTTAAAAGTTCATTAGCTGATTTGACAATCCCACATGCACTGGTTAAAAGTGGATCACCAAATGAGCCATTGTTCAAACTTGACAAAGAAACAAAAATTTTGCCTAATTTCATTGCAACCATTGAAGCAATTCAAATCTTCCTCTACCCAATATCTTTTCATGTGAAACGACTTTTCATTTTAGACATCAGTTCATTTCAGATAATAATTCTCATGTGATGCTTTACTTGTTCACTTAACCTTTTGATCTTATAGACTTCACTGAAAAAAAGGAAGTAATTGTATGATATTGTTCTTTGTAAACATAACCTCGAGTTTAGTTCAAAGGCTCTTGAACTTCTAATTTGTTTTCCTCTCAACCAATGCATAACCTCAGCCTCTTCTTTTTTTCTTGCGTACTTCATCCAGAAATATATAGTTTATGAGTTTTCATCCATTGAAATGAAAGTTAAATACTTTTCATCCATTTACAAATTGGTTATGAAACTTTTCATCCACACACAAGAGGGTTATGACTTCACTCTCAACTATTCACTGGAACATGCATGCTCTTTGCAAGTTACCTAGTCCTTTCCTCATAAAAGATTTGAAGAAATGGGCGGAAAATAATTCAAAGATGAAGGCTTTAAATAAGCTTGAAATGGTTGCCATGTTTTTATTTTTCACTTGAATTTCAAATGGTTGTCACCAAAGCTTTTTTCCACAAATATTGCCATTTTTCAACAATTTGTTTTGGATTTTTTTCTAGTGTATATTCAAGTAATTTTGCTAGTTTTTTGGGGGAAGTTTTTGATAAATTTTTTATTTGTGAAAAAATATTCCTGGTTGTCACTTTTTTTACTTTAACTTTTAAGATGGTCACCTCTAAAACCTTCATTTCCAACACATTAATCACCTTTAATTTGTTACTTAAATTTGAACTCAATAGAGTTACTCAGTATGAAATGCTGAAACTCAGCATTTAATGCACAAGGTTCGAGAGTAATAATAGTAGTTGTACAGGTAGGAGCGGTGAAAATATATGTAGCAGCAGTGGAGGCGCTCAGGAAAAAGGAAAGACAGGATGAAACTCAGTTTACCACAAAAATGGATGGTTTTCTCAGTTTCAGCCCCTACTCTTTTTTTGCATTGAATCTCGCCCCGTGTATGACCAAACTCAGGGTTCTGGTGCTGCGTTTTCCTTACTTCACATATAACTCTAATGACCTATTCTTTACACAGCCCTACATTATTAGTAGCCACTGCATCACCCCCAAATTACAGGATTGTCATTTGTTATAGGTTGCAAGGAGTCACCTAAGCAACTTCCAAAAGTCAGCAAAAAAAGGTTTGCATCTAAAAGGGGGAAAAAAGGAAAAGTCCGGGAAAAATGGTATTAACATGGAGCCGTGTGGATGGTGGAACCTACACGGTATTTCATTTAAGTTCCGCACCAAAAAGGTCAAGCGTAGAACTTTCTATTTTCCGAGTAGTACCCTAGAAAATCCCCTTTGAGGAACTTGCGGTTTTCATCATCTTTCGTAAAATCAAGTGTCACTTTGGCAAGCTTAAGGCTCTCATTTGACTTTGAAATTCATGTTTGGGTTCACATTTCACATCATCCTAACATTCCAACCCGCGTGAAGAACATAAAGAAATTTCCAGTGTATTAGGGGTCACCTTATGTCAATAGAGCACTCCCAGAAATTCCCTCATATACCTATTTGGATCGCACCTTGTGCCCATGAATATCCCTCCTAAAAAAAGAAGAGGGATCCTATGCCTACCCCTTTAAAAGTAGAAGGGAATTAGGTGTAGGGTAAGGCCTTTCGACAAGCACATTACTAGAATAAGGGGCTTGCATGAGACGGTAGTCAAGTGTGGTCGCTTTTCTGGTAATACCCTCATTTGAAAGTCTTACCCAACATAAAGACAATGCAAAAAAACAGAAGAACATACTCTGCAGCAAAAATAATGCAGGGTTGGGCTTGCTATCGCCGTGTACCAAGCATTTTTTAAAAAATGGTGATATATCTCCAAAATGCAAAATAGATATATTCTAAAATGAGTGACTTTGAAGGTTTTCAGTCGTCAGAAATGAGAGAAAAAAACAGTAAAAATCTCCAAAATCATATATGTGATTTTCATTGTGCAACTTAACATGTAGGGTAAACTGGCCAATCACCAGTCACCTGCATATGACCGAACACTTATTTATATTTTTCTCATATGTGTTCCATTTTGAGAGATTTAAAATACTTTGGGAGTGCTACCTCAAGGTCTAGAAATCACCTTTGAATTACAAAGAAAAAAGAGAAATGAAAAAACACGATTTATTTTTTCTTTGGACCCTTCTTATTTTCAAATCCCATAACTTTCTTATTTCTTTTCATTTTAAACAATTTAAAGTGCTATAGGAATGTCACCTAAAGTTTTACAAATTATCTTTGAACTCTAATAGGAACAGAGTAACATACAAGAAATTATTTGAGTGTTTGGAAACTGACTTTTGTAACATTTGACTGTTTGTTTTTTTTTAAATTTTTGACTCTCTCTAGTTTGAGAAGTCATAACTTTCTCAATTCTATTCTGTTTGCGACAATTTTCAATGTGTGCGATGCATGAATAAGAGAGGTTCAAGTTTTGTTTGGACACCAGAAACAACGGAACCCTCCCCTTGGATTCGACCTGCCCTGAGTGCTTAAGTATTCAATCACCGGCTGGTTTACTGGTCCTAAGGCCATCATTTCCAAAATGTTTTCACCCTAGGCCCCCTACGGCCTTAGTTTACACATGAATATATCATCCTCCTAAGCAAGAGGAGAGAGATCTTAGGGCCTATTCCTCAAGAGTGGAAGGGAAAAATTATGCCTACCTTTCAGGTATCAAATCTCTCCCACTCTTAAGGAGTAGGTGTAAGAATCCTCCCCTTCCTGTGGCCTTGTGATCCTCATATGCTTTAAGTGTAGGGCAGGGTTTCTTTTAAGGATTTTGTGGTGTTGCCAAAGTGATGATCGTTCAGAAAATAATTTAGCCAAATTTGGCTACAAACTAGATTCTATGGAAACATCATTCTATATTCTTGGCTACCTACTGGAACTTATACATAAAACTCGGGGGAATTTGGGAAAAAAAACAGCATTTCATTTTTCAAAACGCCCGTTGCATTTGCTTTCTTTCTTCCTTCCTTCCTTCTCCCTGTGTGTGTGTGTGTGTGTGTGGAGCGTTCCGGCAACAAAAATCGTCTTCGGGAGCCTGCGTTTCCCTGTGTTTCTCGACTTCCTAATCAACGTGGAGCCAGCGTTCTCATGGCGGTATGAAGCCCTCTATTGTCTCGTATTCTTTCCGAGCTTCATCTAAATTTTTCTTTCACTGATCTCAGTTTTTAGTATCAGTGAGTCTTGTAGACAACGAGGTTTGTTTGTTCGCAAGTCTTTTTTGAATTTTTTTTCCCCTACACTTTTGTCTCTGTGTGTTCTCTTGTCCTTTATGATCGGTCCTATGTTTTTGCACATGCTGTAACGGAAGTGTTGGTTACGTTCTGTGAGCGGTTAACCCGTTTTAGACATACTTCTGGCGGTATTTCTGTGTGTGTATGTGTGTCTATCTCCACGATTGACTCGCTTATTTCTTTCTGAAGCCGTTGTCCAAAGCCATCGGGTCTTGTACTGGAGAGTTTGCATCCTGTGCTCTCTTTCGTTCTAGGAATGGCCTTGCTGATGTACCTCTTTTAGGCTTTTACAGCACTTTTGGATCCTGTGGAGAAAATCTGTTAGCGTCTACTATACCGATTGGACATCATGTGCATTGTCTTTTACCCTGTCACATGTCTCCCCATGCTTTGCCATGGATAGACCGTATTCTGATCTCTCAGTTCATGGGATATCCCTAACCTTATTTCTCACCTTGCCCTTTTTGATGCCGCTGTTGAGGTTGTCAAGAAGCTTAGGGTTTATTTGACTACAAAGTCCTGGTTTTGTCTTTATTGTTCTTGTGATACACAATGGTGGGCTTCTCATTATGCTCTTATGATGTTTTTGAGGTCAAGGAGAATTTTCAGTACACTTTTTGTAGGAGGAATAACCTTACACATTTTGAAGCTCAGTTTTGTTCAGCAACTGATGATTTAGGTTGTGTTGACCTGAAATACAGACTGTTAAAGTCACCAATGTGTCACCAAAAGCCACACAACATGACATAATGGATTTTTTTTCCTTCTCTGGTGAGATCCAGAATATTGAGCTTGAAAGGTCAGTTTTTCATTTCTCCAAAAAAAATCTACAATTATCTCTTACAGGCAATCTGTATGCAGCTGTTGCCTCCAAAGATTGTAATCTGGGTACCCCATCTACTGATCAGTGTGTGGTAAGCTCTCCAGAGATGGAGGGGGTTCACAGGTTGCATATGTAACCTTCAAGGAGGCCCAGGCTCTAGATACTGCTCTTCTTCTCTCGGTGAGTTTGTATCACCTTGCCAAGAGGAATTTTCTAATATGCATACCACCTCAGCTGTATTCAAAAGCTTTCACAATAGGTCAGTCCACAGACATGGCTGCTTTGATTTAGACAACATCGTGACACAATCTGCCAGTAGTTTTATAACCCTATAAGTATTTGTTAACCTATTATACATTTGCTTACAACATTTTCAAATTCTTAGCACAGAATGATTGAGTCTGCCTGATTAATTTTGAACTTAATTTGCAGGGTGCAGTAATTGTGGATCAAGCAGTGAATATATTTCCACTGGAAGATGAAGTGCAAACTGCCAGCACAACTACTTCTATGCCGTCAGAGCACAAGTATACAGAGTCCAGGGTTTGCTCCTTAACTTTACATCACTCTTTACACAGTTAAGCAATTATGCAGCAGTGCAGTAGTAGATTTGATGGTCTTGGGAAGGGAAGTAGACAGGAAAAGGAGATGTGAATGTTGCAAGTCCAAGATTACCTTCCTATACTTATCTTTCTGTTCTTCTCAAACCATAACTCAAGAAGTTTTGAGCAGACATTTCAATGTTCAGAGTTCTGCTAAGTTCCTGTGAAGAGAATTGAAATTGAAGTGGAAAGGACTATGATGTGTGGCATCACAGCCCTAACCATGAATGTGTGGGAAGGAATCTCTAATCCATCATTTGCCTAGGGTGTGTCTAAGTTTCATTGCTGAAAGACAGACTGATGAAAATAGGTAAGATAGTAGTGCCATATTTTATGAATGTTCAACATTCAACTTCAGGATATCAAGGCTCAATGCTTTGGTCCTCAGTTGCATATATTTCTGCAATTTCACGTGGCACCTCTTTGATGATGGTTCATCTTGCCATTGTGTTGCAATTTGTCATCTGGAGGCTTTTTGCAGTAGTTTCTTCTTGTGTCAGTTAATTGGTTAATGTTAAACACTTACTTTTGATATCATCTGGAATTTGGTGCAGTCTGAGTACACAGGTTCGAGCTCTGGGCGCAGTCAAAATAGCGCACAGGATGTGATTGCAACCATGTTGGCAAGAGGTTTTATTTTGGGGAAGGATGTGATGGGTAAGGCAAGATCATTTGATGAAAAGCACCAGTTGACAGCAAGTGCAACAGCCACAGTATCCAACTTCGATAGAAAGACGGGTATTACTGAGAAGTTGAGTGCAGGTACTCAAGCTGTGAATCAACAGCTGAAGGCAGTGGACCAGAAGTTCTCAGTTTCTGAAAAGACACGATCGGCGTTTACTGCAGCTGAGCAGAAAGTGAATACAGCAGGATCTGTTCTCATGAAAAATAGGTATGTCTTAACAGGTGCAACTTGGGTTACAGGGGCTTTTGCCAGGGTTTCAAAGGCTGCTGCAGATGTGAGCCAGAAAACAAAGGAGAAGGCAGCCATATTGGACAAGCAGGAAGGCAGGAGAGGGCAGACTGCAGGATCTGCAGATAACAAATACCAGTCCACTTTTAGTGGCAGTTATGACCCTCCAGCTACACATTCTACATCGGAACATGCAGTTGATGTAAGATACCCTAACCTTGGCTATGACCAGTATGCTCCCCTTCCATCTACCTATGCACCAATGTCAAAACCCCCACCAGCACATGACTCATTTCTTTGATGTCTGGAACCTCATTTAGGACAGTCTGGACTGGTTTAGAGGCACATCTCTTGGGGTAAAGACAATTTGACGTAATAACTGCATCATTACTGTCTGGCATGATTGTACATAGCATATATATATATCATGACAAGAGCATGTGAGTGACATGCCAAGATATATCTTGTACTCCATTCTTTGCAGTTTTTTTGAACTTTGGGACTCTATGTCCACTAAGTATTTACAATTACTTCAGGTTCCTGCATATGTCCAATGTGATTTGCAGAGGTCTGTTAGTTGGGTTTATTGCACTTTCACTTTCATTTTGCCCTTGTGATCCCTGTTATTGTTCTCACCAGTCTTTTAAAATTCAAGTAACCCCTGATTAAGATGGATGCCCTTTGTTGCATTTTCACCTTGTGGCGACGTAATGAGAGATATATGCCTTCAAGCAAATCACCTCTCTGTAACCTTTTGTGTTGAAGGGCATAACTATGGACATCACTAAGTTGATGGCAGGAGTTCAACTAGATAGCACAAATGGCTTGACCAAAAGTTTGTTTGTATGAAAATCAGTGTTTGGCTTCTGTGCCAATGCACAAGTGATTAACCAAGGTTCCTATGCAGAAGGGTTAGTACTTTTGTCATTGTTGATCAACCTTGGATCACTATGTAACTTGGGTTTCACTTTTATGGTGGGTGTGTGCATTTTGTTGTTGCAATGAGCACTGCAGTTGTAAGGCTTGTGATACATCTTGCTAATGTCTTAATTGTAAAAAGAAAACAAGTGTGAGTGAGATGATCCGTAATACCGTGATTCTGCAAGAAAGCAACCCATGTCACATCATTCCTTGTAACATAATGTGGATCCAACTAGTTGCAAGAAGCCATAGATGCCAAAAACTAATCATGTAACCTTAGGATTAGTGTGCTTTTCAGGTGTTTTTACAACACCATTTAGTATAGAAAGCCTAAACTATGCCCAAATTAGGCCATGTTGAAAGGAATCCTTTGTTGCAAGTAAAGATTGGAACTTGCAAATGTGACACTTGAACATAAGTGGCCACAATGTAAAACTTATTTTGCAAGCCAACCATATCTCACTAGTTTCAATAAAACTAAATGTCACTTGTAAAACTTATTTGCAAGCCAACCATATCTCACCAATTTCAATAAAACCACAAGTCATTGGTAGGAAAATTAATACAAAACTAGACACTATGTGAAAGATCTAAACCTATTCCCACAAGAACCAACAATGGCCCCACAAACAATCTAACTTATTTTTACATCTCATGACTTCAACGATGATCCGAACCAATGCTGTTAGGTTTTAAGATTTAAACAAGTTTAGGTCAACGTTATAGGTCAAGTTCTAGGGTATCTAAACCAAAGGTTTCAAATTTTGTTGGATCCACCATTGGAACCTGATTGGGCAATTAGTTTTTTGTCAAAATTGAATTAGAACCTTAATCAGGGGTGCTACTTCATTTTAAACAAGTTTAGGTTCTCTAGGTAAATAAGTACAACTTTATAAGGTATATGTTTGGCCCTACATTTTAAGCTTATTACATCTAATTGATTTTACATAATTAATTATTACAATCAAACTAATATTACACCCAAAAAAATGTATTTGGTTGTGTGAAATGGAAATGGAACTAGACTTGGTCTTAAATTGGATTGGCTTTAAATTCTTTGTGAAAATGACATGAACCAAAAGTTTTTAAATTATCCAAAAAACCAATCTCAAAATTAAAACCTCTTGAACTAGAGGTTTAAAAATTAATTAATTAATTAAATTGGGACCAAAGGTTCCTTTTGAAATCAAAAACTAAATAACATTTGTCCACACCCCAACAAAAGAAAAAATTGTACAAAATGCTCTAAAACAACAAAAATAATTTCCTTTCAATGTTTTTTGTACCTATAACACAAAATGTAGAAACCTACAATCCCATCTACCTATGATGCACATACATGTGATACATTTTACGTAAGATAATACATATGACATATCTCCATTACCAAGAATATCAAGATTTTGCGAAGTGAGATTACCTTGAAAAGTGCAAATATATCTTTCCACTAATGCATATGTGCATATATTGCACACATCTAAAGAACATCAAATGTAAAAAAATAACAATTGTGTAATTTTGAGTTCCTTTAAGAAGATAAAAAAGTTTTTCCTCCCATTGTCGTCCTTGGTTGAAATTCTCTTCCAGGATTGTTACTTGAAACTTGAGTTCCTAGGCCAATTTTTCAACTTGTTTTTAACTTTACATCATTATTGCCTTGTCCATCCTCATAATTTCCATCTACCCTATCACCATGCCCAAAATTTACCCCTTTTTGGTTGAAGGTAGCTTGCAAGTTGGCCATCTCTATTATCAAGGCCTTGGTCTCCATTGATGAGGTGCCTTTTGTATTAAAAGGGTTATTTATTCCTTCGGGGACAGTAGTGGGGGTTGGGAATACTATCTTTGCCATTACCACCTTTTCTAAAACAATCTAAAATGCATGATGGGTGGAGGATTTCAATGGAAATCATACCTCCATTATTATTTAAGTATGTTGTGGAAAGGTAATAGTGGCTAGCATTACCCCTTTACTTGTGTTGCCTTTTCCATGTCTTGGTTCTAAAGGTAATCATAGGGGTCCAAAAGTACCACCTCTTCTTAAACTAGATCCATCACCCCCTAAAGGTAATTGAAAGATTCAGAAAGGGGGGAAGGTGATGGTAACTAGTTGGGAACTACAGTCTCTTATGTTGGCCAATAGATTAAAGATGTTTTTGTATGTCAAGTGATTCCATTTTGATTAAAGGTGATTATGTACATCAAATGATTTCACTAGATTTTGAGTGAATTCATTAGTCATAGTGAACAAGGCTTGGTGGGGATACAATTAATTCATTGGTTTAGTGAACAAATGTTGAGAATTCAAGCTCAACTAGTTAGGTTTCATTAGTTATTGGAGTAGGAAAATAATTATTACTTTCACAAGGTTGAACTACTTTCTTTACTTATATTAGTTTGGTTATTTGTAGTTTGGTCTTTTAGTTAAATACCTTGGTGTTAATGGTTTGGTTTTGTTTTCTTCATTACACAAGTTTATGTATTTCATGTGACAAGAACCTTGAAGAGTTTTTGATGTTATGTTTTGTGTTGTGAGCATCATGTTGTAATTTCCTTTCAATAAAGATTTATGTTTGCACTTGAGTAGATCTCTTATTTGTTAACATGGTATCAGAACTTAGGTTGTTGAATGAGAAAGTTGAAAGAGATCTAAAGCTAGAATGTCTCTAGAGCTAAAGCTTGAAAGTCTTTAGTAATATCATAGGAGTTTGTCAAGTGAAAAAGAGAAACAGGGAAAGGAAAGAATGTGAAGAGAAAGAAAAGAAAAGAAAAGAGGTGAGAGGAAATCGACATATCAAGGTTGTGGAAGTCAAATCTTTAAATCTAGATCTAAATCTACTGTGAAAAGATCTTGTAGTGAAACTTGGAAAGGTTATAGAACACTATAAGACGCTTCCATTCTCAAATTTTCAAAAGAAAAGGATATATTTTGTGAGAGTTATGAACCTTTGACGATTCTATGCCAGATTTGGTTTTTTGGTCATATCTCCTTTGTTTGAGCTTTTTTGGATCTATAGCTTTGGGATCATATAGATCATAAAGGAATATATATGTGAGAAAACTTTCATGTCATTTGGATCTATATTGAGAAAGATCCAAGCATTTAAAGTTTCAGTTTTAGTTTTGAAATTAGTTCTTTTTGAAAATGATAACTCTTTGTGGTCAACATCAATAGAGCTAAAATTTTGACCAGATATAAAAGACATATATCTAATGTGTCTTCCAAAATTTCAAGGAGTTTGAAGTTGCTGAAAGCGATTTGTAAATCATTTTGTGTTCACGTCCCAGTTTGAAGTGACTTCAAGGAAGTAGCAAGATCTTTCATTTTATGAAGTTAAATGAGCTGAAATTTTGAAAGAAGGTAGTAGACATAGTTGTTCATGTTTCACCAAAATTTCATATCGATCCAAAGTCATATGTGAGCAGTGTAGCTTTGCAAAGTTGTTATGATGGAAGTTTGTTTTGAGAAGACATCAAAACAATTTTTTGAAATGGAGCAAATACAACTTGGGAGAACTTGAAGGAAGGAGTTTGAAGATTGGGAAGCTCAAATACATTATCAAGACCTTCATACAAAAGTGTGATATGTAATCATGTATTTAATATCATACGAAATATTATACGAGATACGTACATATATGTAAAAGTTATGTATAGTATAAAATTTCATACAATATTCAAGACATACATACATATGCAAGGTCCATCTTGTTCAACCCTAACCCTAACCCTAATCTTAAAAACCTAAGGAAGGAAAACCCTAACCCTAATCCTAGAAACCCAAGGAAGGAATTAAAATCATTGTGAAACCCCAAAAAGACATTGAGTGTTGCCTTGAGAAATGGCGGATGGTCTTTCTCAAATTACAATTGAAAAACTAAACAAGAACAATTTCCAAGTGTGGAAATTTAGGATTATGAATTTCTTAATGGGGAAAGGCTACTGGGAATTCATAACTGGTGATGACAAAGAACCTCCTCTCCCAAAAAACCCCACACAACAACAAATTCAAGCTAATAAAACTTGGCATGAAAAAACAAGGAAAGTATTGTATTGACTTTCTATGAGTGTGTCCGATTCCATGATTGTGTATATTCAAGATGCAAAATCACCCAAGCAAGCTTGGGATACATTAGTGAAGATGTATAGCACCAATACACAAGCCTACAAAATGCAACTCAAACAAAAGTTGCATAATCTACAGAAAAACAAGATGAACATCAATGACTATTCTACAAAGGTGAAAAACCTTGCAGATGTTCTTACATCTATAGGAGCCCCTATAGATGATGAAGATTTAATGGTTGTCACCTTGAATGGACTTGGAAAATACTATAGCCAGTTTTGTACTTCAATTGCAATTCAACAAACATTTCCCGATTTCCAAGACTCAATAACATTATTTATAAATGAATAGATGAGAATTATTGGTACTTCATCCAATGGAGGATCACAAAAAAATGTTTTCTACTCAAATACTAATAGAAGTAGAGGTAGAGGTGGTAAAACTTCATTTCAAGGTCGACACAGAAGTTCGCATGGTGGACATCATCAACATGAAAGTCAAGCTCATGGAGGTGAACAAGGAAACTTTGGAGGAAAAGGAAGTCGAGGATGTTGTGGAGGTCATGGTGGAAGTCATCGAGGTCAACAACCAAATAACAATTCAAATTACTACTACTACGGGAAACCTTGGCACATGGCGAAGAACTGTTATCAAAGGGAGCATGATGCACAAAATGGAAAGCTGCAACAAGGGAATTATGCATCAACTAACAATCAAGGTGATGAACAACTGTTTGTGATGCAACACATGGCAAATTCAATGATAGGAGGTGTATCAAACAACAATGTCTGGTATGTGGATTCTAGAGTTTCAAACCACATGACTAATCATGGAGAATGGTTTAGAGACACAAAGGATTTGAAGACACCAAAGTTTGTGGAAACTAGTGATGACACCACACATCCCATCACAAAAATTGGCAAGGTGCCATTATCCATGCAAGATGGGCAAACAAAGTACTTGAAAGATGTACTTCATGTTCCAACCATAACAAAAAATTTAGTCTCCATAAGCCAGATGGTGGAACAAGGTTTACAAGTGATATTCAACCCAAATGGATGTTTTGTGGAAGACATGAAGAACCAAGGCAAATTGATTGCAAAAGGGGAAAGGAATGGACAAATGTTCACCTTGGATGTGAACATGCCTAAGAGGTGAGTTCCATGTTATTCACACATGGAAAAGGAGCTGGAGACATTGGAATTTGGCACAAGCAAGTTGGCCATGTTAATCTCCAACGTCTTAAGCTGATGGAGAAACAAAATCTTGTTAGAGGCCTTCCCAAATTTGGAACAAAAGAGGTGATGTCAGAAGTTTGTGAAACATGCCAATTGGGGAAGCAAGCTAAGCATCCATTCCCAACACAAACAACTCATGTAAGTTCTAAACCTTTGGAAATGATCCACTCATATGTGTGGACCACGAAGACAGAATCCATTGGAGGATGCAAGTACTACGTGAGTTTGATGACCACACAAGGAAGGTGTGGGTCTACTTCATGAAACACAAGGGTGAAGTGTTTCAACATTTTTTGAATTTCAAAGCAATGGTGGAGAAGGAGAAAGGTGTGAGCATCAAGTGCCTAAGGTTTGATGGAGGGGGAGAGTATTTTTCAAATGAATTTAGTGAGTACTTAAAGGAGCATGGAATTCAAAGGAAGTACTCATGTAGTTATTCCCCACAGCAGAATGGAGTTGCTGAAATGAAAAACATGCACATTGTAGAAATAGCACATGCCATGTTGAATGAGAAGAATTTGTCAAATTACTTTTGGGCTGAAGCGGTAGCAACTATAGTCTATATCATGAATCAAACACCCATAGCGACAATTCATGACATGACACCTGAAGAAAAATTCATTGGCAAGAAACCAAATGTCTCACACCTCAGAGCGTTTGGTTGCATTCCATACGTGCATGTTCCTGATGAGAAGAGATCAAAACTAGACCCAAAAGCTGAGAAGTGTATTTTCATTGGATATTCCTTAGAACAAAAAAGATATAGATGCTTCAACCTTTCCACTTGGAATTTGCAAGTGAGTAGAAATGTTGTGTTTGATGAGATGGTTAGCTGGTACTCACCACTGAAGGTAGCAACAGATGGAGAGGCTAAAAATGGTGATGTTTCATCAAATGTGGAACAAGAGTCACAATTAATCAGTGGACCACAAAAGTCTTCAATTACTGGGTCCAGTAACACTCCATGGAAAGGAAGATTAAAATCTTCAAACATTATAATGGTAGTTCTCAAACATTATCTAGAAATCTTCATGTAAATGATGAATCAAGTGATTCAAAGAAGAGTGTGGGTGAAGAATCAAGAATCATTTCAATTACTACTATTGGAACTCTGATGGCCAAGAAAGCTTTGAAAACACCTGACAACAACAGTGGAATACGAAGATCCACACGAGTCAAGTACCCTGTACAAAGACTCACATATGATGGCTTTGTAGCTCATCATTACACATACATGGTGAAAGTTATACAAGAGTTTGAACCCACTTGTTTTGAACAAGCGGTTGGAAACCCTAAATGGGACAATGCCATGGATGAAGAGATGGTAGCTTTGGATGTTCATGCTACTTGGGAATTGGTAGCTTTACCAGAGGACAAGAAAGCAATTAGGTGCAAATGGGTGTACAAAGTCAAACACAATGCAGACGGATTTGTGAGCAGATACAAAGCAAGATTGGTTGCCAAAGGTTATGCCCAAACTTATGGCATAGACTATGAGGAGACTTATAATCCAATTGCCAAAATGACAATTGTAAAAGCAATCATTGTTATGGCAGCAACAAAAGGATGGTCTTTACATCAAATGGATGTAAATAATGTTTTTCTTCATGGAGATTTACATGAAGAAGTGTACATGGAGTAACCACCAGGTTATGTGGACCAAACACAACCTAATTTGGTTTGTAGGTTGAAAAAAACTTTATACGAATTGAAGCAAACACCTAAAGCTTGGTCAGACAAGATAGGTTAGTATCTTATCACAAGTGGATTTCAAAAATCCAATGCAAATTTTTCACTATATGTGAAAAAGACAGATCATGGGATTGTAATCATAGTAATCTATGTTGATGATTTGATTATCACAAGAAATAGTGATGCAGACATCTTTGATTTGAAGAAACTTTTGAAGCAAAAGTTTGAGATGAAGGATTTGGGAGAGTTGCGTTACTTCCTCGGCATTGAAGTAATCCAGTTCCCTAAAGGGGTATGGTTACTATAAAGGCAATATGCCTTGAACAAATTGACCGAATATGGGATGACGGGTTGCAAACCCATTTCAATTCCATTGGAACAAAATGTGAAATTAAGTGCAGATGAAGGAAACCTTGTGGAGGATACCACTATGTACAGACGCATAGTGGGGAGTTTGATTTACATGACCATCACAAGGCCATATTTGAGTTATGCAGTTGGAGTAATGAGTCAATTCATGCAAACACCACGAAAACCACATTTGGATGTAGTGAGGCACATATTAAGGTACATAAAACATACATTACAATGTGGAATTTTTTATGAAGCCAAGAGCCAATTACAAGTACATGGATACACAGATGCTGATTGGGCTGGCAATGATTCAGATAGAAGATAGACCAATGGTTTCATGTTTTTTTTTGGAAGTGATGTTGTTAATTGGAGCAGTAAGAAACAACCAACAGTTGCACTATCAAACACGGAGGCAGAATACAGAGGTGCAACAAATACTACATGTGAAGTAGTTTGGTTACAAAAATCTACTCTATGATTTGGGACAGTCAGTGGATGCTCTTGTTGTCATTTATTGTGATAACATCAGTAGCATACTACTTGCTAACAACCCGGTCTATCATGCTAGGACAAAGCACATTGAGATGCACTACCACTTTATTAGAGATAAAGTTCTAGCAAAAGAAATTGACCTTATTCATGTCAATATTAAAGATCAAGTTGCTGACATTTTCACAAAGGCTTTAGGTACAAACAAGCTAAGGAAGTTTAGAAAAATGCTTGGTGTACTAAAAGTGGATTTGAGCTTAAGGGGGAGTGTTGAAAATTCAAGCTCAACTAGTTAGGTCTCATTAGTTACTGGAGTAGAAAAGTAATTATGTTACTTTCACAAGGTTGAATTACTTTCTTTACTTATATTAGTTTGGTTATTTGTGGTTTGGTCTTTTAGTTAAATACCTTGGTGTTGATGGTTTGGTTCTCTTTTCTTCATTACACAAGTTT
>Ga0116227_10008637_pt1 | contig 19054 bp, 16 predicted proteins | sample S1TSphgellanicum_FD_89693 | JGI IMG/M metagenome (GOLD analysis project Ga0116227, IMG submission 89693) | Host-associated microbial communities from peat moss isolated from Minnesota, USA - S1T2_Fb - Sphagnum magellanicum MG | ecosystem: Host-associated > Plants > Peat moss > Unclassified... | reverse complement strand
TGATCCGCGAGGGACGGTTTCGCGAAGACCTTTACTATCGCCTGAACGTCATCGACATTGCCGTGCCGCCGCTGGCCGAGCGCGCCGCCGACATTCTGCCCCTTGCACGGCATTTTCTCGGCGCCGATTTGGCATTGAGCGAGGATGCGGCGGCGGCGCTGCTGGCGCACGAATGGCCGGGCAACGTGCGCGAGCTGCGCAATTCGATCGAGCGCGCCAAGCTGCTGGCGCGCGATAGAGTGGTGAGCGCGGCCGACTTGAACTTGCCGAGCGCAGCGCGCAGTACGGCCCGGGACACCGAGCAATTGAGCCGCGAAGTGCTGGAGGCAACGCTGCGCGAGGCGGGCGGCAACATCAGCCGCGCCGCGCAGAGTCTGGGCCTGTCGCGGCAAGCCTTGTACCGCCGCATGGAACGGTTCAATCTGCGCCCGCCATGAGTCTCACCACAAAGCTGGCGCTGCTGTTCTACGCCGTGGTCGTGGTTGCGGCGGCCGTCGGAGCCAAGGCGGCGCAAGTTTTGGACGATGTGCTGTTGGGCTCAGCGGTCGCGGCCGGCCTGCTGCTATTCCCTGCCTGGTGGCTGGCGGGCCGGGTAATGCGGCCCATCAAGCAGCTGCTGCGCGCGCTCTCCGGAATCGTCGCCAGCTACAAGGAGGGCGATTTCACGCTGTCGCTGGCCGTGGATCGTGACGATGAGTTGGGCGAGTTGATGGCGGCGCACAACGAACTGGCGGCTGCGCTGCGGACCCAGCGTGCGCACCTGGTGCAGCGCGAGCTGTTGCTCGACACCGTGATGCAGAACTCGCCGGTCGCGTTGCTGCTGGTCGATGCGAACGAGCGGGTTGCGTACGCCAACATTGCCGCCCGTCATTTACTCAGCGAAGGGCGCAGTCTGCAGGGGCTGCGGTTTCAGGACGCACTCAAGCACGCGCCGCCGGGACTGATCGGCGCGGCGGCGCAGAACGCCGACAGCTTGTTTTCCGCGGAGATCGACGGCGTCGAGGAATCGTTCCATTCATCGCAGCGCTCGTTCATCCTGCAGGGCCGCTACTTCCGCTTGTACCTGCTGAAGGGCTTGACCAAGGAGCTGTCGCGCCAGGAAGTGTCGACCTGGAAGAAGTTGATCCGCGTATTGAGCCACGAACTCAACAATTCGCTGGGGCCTTTGTCATCGCTGGCGCACTCCGGCGCAGAAATCGCGCGGCGCGGCGACTACTCCACGTTGCCCACGGTGTTCTCGGCCATCGCCGAACGCGCCGAACACCTGCACAACTTCGTGAGTGGCTATGCCGCTTTCGCCAAGCTGCCGGCACCGCGGCCGGAGCGCGTCGAGTGGCGCAGCTTCGTCGCCGACTTGAACAGCCAGCAGGCCTTTCATCTGGCCGCGCCGTTGCCCGAGTCCCCCGGCTGGTTCGACCGCGTACAGGTCGAGCAGGCGTTGATCAATCTTCTCAAGAATGCACACGAGGCCGGCGGCGCTGCCACGGAGGTGGAATTGGCGATCGCACGCAGCGGTACAAATCAGCTGCTCGAGGTGCGGGATCGCGGTTCAGGCATGAGCCAGACGGTGCTGGCGCAGGCCTTGCTGCCCTTCTATTCGACCAAGCGCAGCGGCACGGGGTTGGGATTGGCGCTGGCACGCGAGATCGCAGAAGCACATGGCGGGCGCATTCAGCTTGCCAATCGCAGCGGCGGTGGGCTCAACGTCACCTTGGAACTGCCGTGGAGCGCTACGGCAACGGATGCTGCAGCGGGGCCATGAGACCGGCGAGCATCTTCGGCACGAGCGCGTCGCTAGTCGAACTCCGTGGCGAGCGTGGGATCGGCCCGATGTTCGAACATGCGTTCGATCTGTGCGGCTGTCGACCTGCCGATCGACAGCGGCGGCAGGGCATCGCGCGCAAAAAAATCGACTTCGCTGGTCTCAGCGCTCGGCCGTGCCGCACCGCCGAGAAGTTCGCAGATGAAGAACAATTTGTAGATCGAATCCTTGTGGTGCAGGCGATTGCGGCGCTGAAAGTCGTGCACCGCTGCGAGCTTGAGAGCGCGTGCCTGGAAGCCCGATTCCTCGGCGATTTCGCGCACCACGCACTCGGCGGCGGTCTGATTGACGTCGGCCCACCCGCCGGGCAGCGTCCACATGCCGTCGCTGATCTCCCTGACCAGCAATATCCGGCCGTCCTTGAACGCCGCGCCGCGCACATCCACTTTCGGCGTCGCGTAGCCAGAGTCGCCGCGCAATGACTCGAGGATGACGTGGTAGTCCGCCGCTGAACCTTGCGCCAGCAGTTCCGCGGCCAATTCGCGCAAGCGCTCATAGCGCAGCTGATCGAAGGGATCCTTGGAGAAAGCCAGGCCGGTTTGAGCCATGGCGTTCATTTCGCGCGCCACCCGCAGCCACCGCGGCTCCTGCGACATCGTCAGCGGGGTGCGAAGAATTCTGTATAGGAGAGGATGCGCTCTTCGCTGACTTCCAGGATATCGACCAGTTCGGTGCGCACGGTGATGCCGGTAACCTTGGAGTAGATGTCGGCGCGCCAGTGCGCGGTGACCCGCGGCCATTCCACCACCAGGGCGAGAGTGGCGTAGTTGTTGATCTTGAAGACCTTGACCATCATGGCCAGCCAGGGCTTGAACCCCGCCAGGTCCACCGCTTGGATGGCGATGGGTTTATCGGCGCTGGCGCCCAGGATCTCGAACCGTCCGGTATCCGCGAACAGCCGGCACATGCCGGCAAGATCGCCGGCGACCCGCGCGGCGTGCAGCTTCTCGACCATCCGCTGCGCGACGATACGCTCAGCCACGTGGGCTAGCTCCCGCTGCCGCCCAAGGCGGTACGAATCTGCGCACCAATGTGCTCGAATGCTTCTCGTGCATAGGGAATCACGGCTCCCAAACCATAGAACAGATGAATCATACCTGGATGGCAAGTGTAGGACACTTCGATACCCGCGCGCTCCAGCCGCTCGAAATAATTCCGTCCCTCATCGCGCAGGGGATCGAATTCGGCCGTATGAATGAGCGTGCGCGGCAGACCGGCGAGGTCCGCGGCGAGCAGGGGCGACACGCGCGGGTCGGACGGCTCCGAACCGGGCGGCAGATAATGCATCAGGTCGTGATCGAGCGTGGCTTGATCGACCAGATAGCCGCTCGCCAGTTCGAGACGCGACGGCGTGGTCCGGCTGTAATCGAGGATCGGGCAAAGCAGCAGTTGCAGCGCCAATGCCGGGCCACCTGCGCGAGCGGCGGCCTGGGCAGTGGCCGCGGCCAGGGTGGCGCCGGCCGAATCTCCGCAGATGCCGAGCCGCGCGGCATCGAGGTGCAAGCGTGCGGCGTTCGCGGCGACGTATCGCAGGGCCGCGAGGGAATCTTCCAGAGCCGCGGGAAATGGGTGTTCCGGTGCGAGCCGGTACTGCACCGACAGCACCCGGCAGCCACCGCTCGAGGCCAAGCCCCTGGCAATGGCGTCGTGGGTGTCTATGCTACCCGCCACCAGCCCGCCGCCGTGAAAATACACCAGTGCCGGCCGCGGAGCATCGTCATCGACGGGTGAGTATATACGCACCGGCAGCGGGCCCTCGGGGCCTGGCAGCATGCGGTCCTCGACGCGGGGCAGTGCGATTGCCGTGCTGCCCAGCTTCATCAGTGCGATCAGGCCGTTGCGCCGTTGCGCCACCGTGGCTGTGCGTGCGTCGGGAGGATTGCCTGCCTGCAGCAGCCCGAGGAAGCGCTGAACGCGCGGATCGAGGGGCACGTCGCAGCCGCTAAATCAGAGTTCGAGCGCCGCCCGTGTCTGGGCCGGCCAGGCCTTCAAGTCCACGCCGTGGTTGGCGAACATGGCGACCGCAAGCCGATCGATGCCGAAAGCGACGCAGCTGGTGTGCGCCAGCTCGCCCTTATCGTCGCGAATGCCCCACACCTGGCCGAAGTGCTCGCGGTGATAATTGAAGCTCATGCACGCCGTCGGACTGGCTTTCGGATAGTAGGGAATCAAAAGTTCGAATTTCAGTGCCTGCTGGCGCTGACTGACGGCCATGACCTGACCGACGCGGCCGAAGAACGGGTCATTGGCGACATCCAGTGTATAGGGCAGGCCGAGATCATCCGCGATCTTGGGCGCGCGACCCATCCAGCTCTCGCGGAACTCCACGATTTCCTGCGGCGAGCCGATGCGCACGAATTCGCGCATGCGGAAGGATTGCAGACGGTCGAGGCTCATCGAGGGTTCGTGGCGGAACACGTCGGCTTCGATGTCGAACTGCACGCCGCCCAAGGGCAGCTTGCCGCGCGCGGCAAGGATCGGATAAACGGGATAGCAGGCGGCGGGCGACAGCACCAGGTCCGACGAACTCAAGCTTGTGGTCCAATCGCCGCCCTTGTCGTGGCGATCGACCGCTTCGCGAATCGATGCCTCCGAGCCGTGCAGTGCGCACACGCAGCCCAAGAGGTTCGGGAAGCTCTTCAAATACCCGGACTTCTCCAGCTGCTTGCGGCTCATGACGGGCGGAAAGCGCATGATTTCGGCACGCGGATCGCGCAGCCGCGTGATGTAGCCTTCGAGGCGCTCGACCAAACCGACGTACAGCTCGGTGCGCGCATAAACACCATCGACGCCCATCGAACGGAACAGGTGATCGCTCAAGTAGGCAAGGGGATATTGGGAAGCGCCGTCGGCCGACATAGTTGGATCAACCACTGATGGAGGTCGGCAACGGCGTCATCAGAGACGTGGTCGCCAGATTGCTCAAGATACGGTCGTTGTTGATCATGAGCGGCGAGGACAGGACGTCGCGCAACAAGCGGCCGACGCTGAATTCCGTGTCATTACGATAGCCTGACAGGCCGCAGGCACGCAGCGCACTCAACACCGTCGTGACCGCGAGTTCCGACGCCTGGACTTTGGTGAGGGTGATCATGGCCTGGAATTCGAGGGAGCTGATGGCCTTCTCGTCCGACATGATCCCTTCATAGTGGTGCAGGTTGGCCGACAGCACGCCGCGCAGCTGGCGCAGCGTCGAAACCGCCTGGGTGAAATGCTGCGCGCCGGGCGGCATCGTGCCGTTGGACTGGCGCACCACGTGGCGGATGAAGGCCTGGGCCTTGGCGGTGGCGGCGGCGGCAATGCCGGCCCACACCGATCCCCACAACAAGTGCGCGAAGGGCACCATGCTCTGCGAATGGATGCGCTCGTACGCCTCGGGCATGACCTGGCCGGCGACCGCACGAGCGCGCAACGTGAAGCCTTCGCTGTGCGTGCCGCGCATACCCAAGGTATCCCACACCTGCAGCCGCTCCAGCGTGTAGTCGGATTTCAGCAGAACCAACAAGACTTGATCGTTGCCGGCGGCATCCGGCGCGCGCCGCGCCGTGGTGACGATGCCGTCGGCCTCGATCGCGTAGGAGATGACCGTCGCCTTGCGCTCCAGGGTGACGTGCTCGCCGTCAGGCACGATGGGCGCTTCGCTGGAGCGCACGTTGCCGCCCGCCTGACCCTCGGTGGTCGATGAAGCCATCAGGAACTGTTCGGCGGCGATACGGCGCAGCACGCGCTCCAGTGCGGGAACGTTCTTGAAGTGACGCGTGACGCACGCCATCTTGATCTGGTGCATCGCGTAGATCAGGGCCGTCGAGGAGCACGACTGGCCGAGGATGTAGCAGATGTCGGCGAGTTCGCCGATCGTAGCGCCTTCGCCGCCCAGCGCTTGCGGCACCTGGATGCCGAGCAGCCGCTGCTTGCGCAGTTCGGCAAATGACTCTATGGGAAATCGTGCTTCGGCATCGACGGCATGCGCATTTGCCTTGGCGACATCGGCGGCGGCGCGGGCGCGGGCCGTGAAATCACTTTGCCGCACGCTGACGACACGGCTGCTGCCACTGAGACGTTGCGTTTCTGGTGCCATCCCGATTCACTCTGCTAAGGGGGGTGGTCCGATTATGGGGGCCGGGAGGCTCGCTGGGCAATATCTGCGTCACGGTTAGTGACGCTTTGCGCAAAGTTCAAAAACATATGTAAAACTGCTGGCGTCTCCTCAGTTATTATGCATTTGCGCGCGGTATCATCGCTGCGCCGTATCCTTGTGGAGAATAATCGAGTGGATTTGCAGACTCAGGGTGTGACCGAGAGATTGGCCGCACTCGTCAAGCAGGTTTTGGGCGATGGCGCCGCGATCCCCGACCCTCTGCCCTTGGATGCTCAACTGAGCGATCTTGGCATCAGCTCACTGAAAATGGTGAACCTGATGCTCGCCGTCGAGATCGAGTTCAACATCAGCATCCCGCAGGCGGACATCACACCGGAAAACTTTCATTCGCTGGCCACCATCAATGCGCTGGTGGCGCGTACCTTGGGAAGCGGCTAGCCTCGTCCTAACCTGAGGGGGGCTCCTGCGCCCAGGAGAACTCCCGGCTAACCGGGTTCGTTCAAGACCGCCACCAGCGCGTCGATGTCCGCTGTGCTGGTTTCACCGTTGGTGGCGCAGATGCGAACCACGTCGCGGCCTTCGAATAGCGTGGGCGCCACCCACGCGCGGCCCGAGGCCACCACACGGCGCACCAAGGCGCGTACATCACCGAGCGCGGGCGGCGGAATGGCATCCAACACCGCCAGCGCCGAATCGTTGGCAATCGTCCAGCCGCGTTCGACCAGGCGCGTCTCGATCTGGTGCACCACCTCGACTCCGCGCTCGACGTGCGCACCGAGTCCTTCCCAGCCTGCGGCCGCGAGTGCCATGAAGAGCCGCAAACCGAGAAAGCGGCGCGACCATTGCACGCTGTTCAGATAAGGGTCCAGGCTCGAATTGCTCGAGGGCATGAAGCTGGTGGAGGCGTGGAAGGCCTCCGACAACAAGTTTGCGCGACGCGTGATGAAGATGGCGCACCCCATGGTGGTGGCCAGCCATTTGTGGGCGTCGATGATCAGGGAGTCGGCGCGTTCGATTCCGGCCAGCAGGCCGCGCAGGCGCTCCGAGGCGAGCGCGGCGCCGCCCCAGGCGGCGTCGACGTGGAACCACATGCGTTCACGCAGCGCGATATCGGCAGTGGCGTGCAGGGGGTCGATCATGCCGCCTCCCGTGGTGCCGGCGGTCGCCACTACCATCACCGGCACGACTCCGGCCGCGCGGTCCGCGGCGATCATCCGCGACAGCGCATTGCAATCCATCCGTCCCTGGCCGTCGGTATCGACCAGGCGCAGGGCTGCGCGTCCGACACCGGCCTGATGCGCGATTTTCAGCCATGCAATGTGACAGTCGCGTGACGTATAAAAGGCCACCGGCGCGTCGAAGGCACGCACGCCATCGCGCGAGAAATCCGCGTGCCCCGCGGTCAGCGCACAGAGCAAGGCAGTGTAATTGGCTTCGGAACCGCCGGTCGCGAAGTGCCCGGCCGCCGCGGCGTCGAAGCCGGCGCGGCCCGCGATGAGGCGGATCAGATGGCTTTCCAGAGCCACCGGCACGGGCGAGGACGCGGAACTCGCAAGCTGCGGATTGAACAGGGCGACGATTTGATCGGCGCACTGTGCGGGGAAATTAGCACCCGGATTGAACAAGCCGAAATAGCGCGGATTGGCCATCTGCACGATGCCGTGTTCCATGCAGCCGATCGCCCAACGCAGCACCTCCTCGAGGGGCCGCGGCGAATTGAAGTCGAAGGTCTCGAGCTCGGCGCGAAATCGCTGCATGTCGATGTCGGGTGTGACGGGCCCGGCCTGCACACGCACCAGGGCCGCTTGCAGCGCCTCCACCAACCAACGTCCGACCTGATCGCGTTGCGCGGCATCGGGAAACAGCGCAGGTACCGGATCCGGCAATGTCCGGCGCATCACGCCGCGGCACCCAGCGCTTGGTCCAGATCCGCAAGAATGTCGTCGATATGCTCGATGCCGACGCTCAGGCGGATGCTGCCCGGCCCCACCCCGGCGGCGAGCTGCTCCTCCGCAGACATTTGTCGATGGGTGGTCGACGCGGGATGACAGGCGAGCGACTTCGCGTCACCGAGATTGACCAGGCGCTTGAACAGCTTGAGCGCGTTATAGAAGCGCATGCCTGCCGGCAAACCGCCGCGGATTTCGAAGGTCATCAAGGAACAGGCCCGGCCGCCCAGGTATTTCTTCACCAGTGGATTGTAGGGGTTGTCCTCGAAGCCCGCGAAATTCACCGCTTCGACGCGCGCATCGGCGCGCAGGAATTCTGCCACCCGACGCGCGTTCTCGACGTGCCGGTCGATGCGCAAGGCCACCGTTTCGATGCCTTGCAGCAGCAGGAAGGCATTGAAGGGCGAGAGCACCGCACCCATGGTGCGCTGATAGACGCTGCGGCAGCGGCCGATGAAGGCGGCGTCGCCATAGTGATCGCTGTACACCAAGCCGTGATACGACTCATCGGGCGTGGTGAGCATGGGATAGCGCGCCGCATGCTTGGCCCACTTGAACGTGCCGCAATCGACGATGATGCCGCCCAAGGTGGTGCCGTGACCGCCCATGAATTTCGTGAGGGAGTGCACGATGACATCCGCGCCGTAGTCGACCGGCCGCAGCAGGATGGGCGTGGGCACGGTGTTGTCGACGATCAGCGGCATGTCATGCCGGTGCGCGACGCCGGCGAGCGCTTCGAGATCGCAAACATTGCCGGCCGGATTGCCGACGGTCTCGCAATAGATCGCGCGCGTGTCATCGTCGATCAAGGCTTCGATGTCGGCTGCGCGATCGGATTTGGCGAACTTCACCTGAATCCCCATCTTGGGCAGAACGTGTGCGAACAAGGTGTAGGTCGTGCCGTAGAGCTGCGGAACCGAAATGATGTTGCGTCCCATCTCCAATGCGGTGACGGTGGCGAAATACATGGCCGCCTGACCGGAGCTGACGCTGAGCGCGCCCACGCCGCCCTCGAGCATCGTGACGCGTTGCTCCAGAATGTCCGTGGTGGGATTGCTGATGCGCGAGTAGCGGTAGCCGGGAATTTCCAAGTTGAACAGTGCCGCGCCGTGCTCGGCGCTGTCGAATGCATACGCCGCCGTCTGATAAATGGGTACCGCGACCGCCTTGGTGGTCGGATCCGCGTCGAAGGCACCGTGAATGGCGATGGTTTCCGGTTTCATGTCTCGTCAAATTCGTGATTGAGATCAAAGCAGTCTATATCGAACGGGCTGGACAGTCGTGCTATGGTTCGCAATTCGCGTGACTATGGTCAAATGAACATTGGTCAAATGAACATTTCGACGGCACCCGCCGCGGCGGCGCAGGCGCCCGTCAATTCGAAATTCGCCCGCGATGCATGGCTGCGGGCACTGGCGAATACCGCGACGATCGCCGAGCGGGGCGAGACGCTACCGGGCGTCATAGAGCGGCTCGGCTCGCGCTTCGGCGATGCTTCCGCGCTGATCGACCTGGACACCGAATTGAGCTTTCGCGTTCTCGCCGAGCGTGCCAATCAATATGCCCGCTTCGCGATGGGTTTGGGATTGCGCCAGGGCGATGCGGTGGCGCTGATGATGAACAACTGCACCGAGTACGTCGCCGTCTGGCTCGGCTTCACGCGTGTCGGCGTGGTGGTTGCGCTGGTGAATTCGCAGCTCTCGGGAGACGCACTGGTGCATTCCATCGCCATCGTGAATCCGCGCGCGGTAATCGTCGGTGCGGACCTCGCCGCGCGAGTGGCTGCGGTTCGCGGACGACTGCCCCCGCACACGCAATGCTTCGCCCATGGGATCACGCCCGAGAATTTCGCGCCGCTCAGCGCAGGCATCGCGGCGTTGCCCGGCGATCCGTTGGCGGAGGCGGAATGCGCGCAGCCGTCGCTGGATGCGACCGCGCTGTACATCTATACCTCCGGCACCACCGGTCCCTCAAAGGCGGCAAAGGTGAGCCATTACCGCTTGATGCAGTGGAGCTACTGGTTCGCCGGCATGCTCGACACCACCGCGCAGGACCGGATGTTCAACTGTCTGCCGCTGTATCACAGCGTCGGCGGCGTGGTCGCCACCTTTGCGCCGCTGGTGAACGGCGCTGCCGTGGTGATAAGGCCGCGATTCTCGGCGTCGGGATTCTGGCGCGACGTGCGGGCGCAACGCTGCACGCTGTTTCAATACATCGGCGAGCTATGCCGCTACCTGGTCAATTCGCCGCATCAAGCCGGGGAGTCGGAACACAGCTTGCGCGTGGCTTGCGGCAACGGCTTGCGTCCGGAGGTGTGGGAAAACTTTCAGAATCGCTTTCGCATACCCCGCATCCTCGAATACTACGCCTCGACGGAAGGCAACTTTTCGCTGTACAACTGCGAGGGACAGCCCGGAGCCATCGGGCGCATCCCGCCGTTCCTTGCGAGCCGCTTGCCGGTGGCGCTGCTCAAGTTCGACGTCGATGCGGCGCAGCCCCTGCGCAACGCGGAGGGTCGGTGCGAGCGCTGCGCGAACAACGAAGTGGGCGAGGCGGTCGGGCTGATACCCGAGGGCGCGGAGCGCGGCGGCCGTTTCGAAGGCTATGCCGACAGCGAAGCGTCAGAGCGCAAAGTGCTGCGCAATGTCTTCAAGGAAGGCGACGCCTGGTACCGCACCGGCGATCTGATGCGACGCGACGAGCGCGGCTTCTTCTATTTCGTGGACCGCGTCGGCGAGACCTACCGTTGGAAAGGCGAGAACGTCTCGACCGCGGAAGTGTTGACGGCGCTGACGGCGGCACGCGGCGTGCTGGAAGGCGTGGTGTATGGCGTTCAAGTGCCGGGCGCGGACGGACGCGCGGGCATGGCGGCGCTGGTGGTGAACGCAGAATTCGACCTGGCTGAATTCCGCCTGGCCGCCGCGCAAAGGCTGCCCGGGTTTGCGCGGCCGGTGTTCCTGCGATTGATCACCTCGCTGGAGGCCACCGGGACCTTCAAACCGCGCAAGCAGGATCTGGTAGCCGCCGGCTTCGATCCGTCGCGGATCAGCGATCCGCTATTTTTGGATGACACACGCTCCCAGGCTTACGTGCCGCTGGATGCGGCGCTGTTCGCGAGCATCGCTGCGGGTACGACCCGCATCTAAGCCCCGCATCTAAGTCGCGAATTTCGCCCGGCCGCGTCCGACCGCTTGCTTGTTGGTGGCGTCCATCGCCATCGTGTAGATGTCCGGCTCGATCGCCGGTATGCCGCCATAGCGGCCGCGCAGATATCCCTTGGCGATTTGCTCGTGCTTACGCGGGCTGAAGCGCAGCACCGTACTGAGATTGGTGGCGTGGGACACGTCGATTTCCGTCAGCCAGATTTCGTCACGCCGCAGCATCTCGAGATCCATCAGCGTGGTGTTGTGGCTCACCAGCAGCAGCTGCGCGCCCCGGTCGGATACCTTTGGATCATTGACGAATTTGATGAGAAAGCGCGCCACCAATGGATGCAGGTTGGCGTCGAACTCATCCACGACCATGAGCTTGCCCTGCTCGATGGCCGACAGCAGCGGCCCCAGCAAGCCGAAGAGCCGATGAACGCCCGCAGCCTCGTACTCGGACTCGAGCCACATGGAAGGCCATCCGTCGCGGCTGTGGAGAAATTCCACCTGCAGCCTGCCGGCGACGTGCGGCGCATGGGTGATCGCGGAGGGCCGGCCACCGCCCTGGTCCTGGATCGAGGCGTCCTGTTCCGCAATACGCACATCATCGACCTTGACGCCGACGGCGCCCAATAAGCGCAGCGCACGGCGCTTGAACTCCTGATCCTGGATGCTGGCGGCGATGCGCGCCAAATCCATCGCATCGCTCGGCACGATGATTTCCAGGCCGTGCTCGAACCACTGCGATAAAGGCTTGAGCTGTTCCGAATTGAGCTGGGCGGCGGTGGTCAGGAACAACGCCTTGGAACGCGTCGCCTTGCGCCACATTTCGCGCGGCCCGTTGAAATTGGGCGAGAAGGGCGCCCAGTCCTCGGTGCGGGCCGCTTCGTCGTAGCCGCGCTCGAACCAGCGCTGCGCCTTGCCGGTGCGGTACACCAGCAGCCGTTCGGAGCAAATCCGCTGCGCGTTGAAAGCGATGCCGTAGCGATACCGAACCTTCTCGACCAGGATGTCGATTTCGAATTCGGTCGGGCTGTGCGCGGATGGGCCGAATTGAAAGGGAGTGTAGAGCTCCGCGAATTGGTGTTCCGAGTAACCCGTGGAATGCAGGACCAGTTCGCGCAAGGTGCGCAGCGCAATCACGAAATTCGTCTTGCCGCTGCCGTTGGGTCCGAAAATGATGGCCGATTTCGACAAACGCGGCACCGATTTCATGCCGGTGCGCATGCAGTGGGTGCTCTCGTGAGCTCGATCCGGCGAAGCTGCAAATCCGAACGACTGTTGGCTCAGGAATGAGCGAAAATTTTTCAGTGTGAATCCTATCAACATGCCGGCTCCTTTTGGCGCATCGTACGATTCTGTTTTTGAGCGTCCAACTCCGACGACCGCGAGAAACCTTTATGACCTCACGCATCGACAGTTTAGCTTTGCGCGGAGGGTTTAGCCCGATATATTAGGCATCGACTAGGGGATTGCCTGTTCAGCCGTGGGCATGACCGCGTTCGCGGCCGGAATCTGCACCATGACGGTGGTGCCGCCCGTCTCGCCGCTGCGAATCTCCACTGCTCCGCCCAAGGCGCGGGCGCGATGCCGCATCGACGCGAAGCCATGCGATTCGATGGCCTGAAAACTACCCGCGGGCATGCCGGTGCCATCATCGGCTATCAGAATGTTCACGCTGTCATCGATACGCATTGACAGGGAGACGTTGCGGGCCGAGGCATGTTTCAGGATATTGCCGAGCGCTTCTTGGGCGATGCGGAACAGCGCGATCGCCGCCGCGGATTTGAAGCGCGGCTCTTCATCGGGATAGGACTCGGTGCATTTCAAGCCCGCATTGCCGCAAGTTTCCTTGAGCAGCCAGCGCAGCGCGGCGAACAGCCCGACATTGTCGAGCAGGGTGGGGCGCAAATTCTCGATGATGCGGCGTTTCAGATCGACGCCTGCGCTGAGATTCTGCTGCACGCGGTTCAGGCGCAGTTTCAGGTCCGGGTCGTCTTTGGCCAGGTGCTGCTCCGCCCAGGAAATGTCCATGCGCGCACCCACCAGCAGTCCGCCGAGTTCGTCGTGCAGCTCGCGCGCCAAACCCGCCTTCTCGCGCTCGGCGAGATTCTGCAGGTGCGTCGCGAGTTCGACCAACTCGCGCGTGCGAGATTCGACTGCCTGCTCCAACTTGAGCTGCTGATCGGTCAGCTCGGCGTAGAGCGAATTGCGGCGCCGCACCTCGACATACAGCAGGCGCGCGGCGACGCCGATGAGCACGATGCTCAAGAGCGTGCACGCAACCGTGATCCAACGGCCAAAGCGCAGGCTGGCGTACCAGGTCTGCTCGGCAGTTGCATGCTGGGCAGCTTCGCGGCCGCGCATTTGCTCCAAGATATCCGCGATCCCCAAGCCGGTATCGGTCCCGACACTGGTCTCGATCAGGGAGATCGCGGCGGCCGTGCCCTCTTTTTGCTGTATGTCCAAGACGATGCCCAGATCCGCGAGGCGCTTGCCGATCAGGATTTGCAGGTTGCGTATGTCCGCGCCGCCGTCTTTGCCATCCGCATAGGCCAGGCGCAGTTGCTCGAGGCGCGGTTCTATGTCGGCGCGATACTTGTCATAGAGAGCCAGATAAACCTTGTCCCCGGTCAGCAGGAAACTGCGCTGTGCGCTGACGGATCGGATCAGAGCCTGCTCGAGATCATCGATGCGGAGCTGGCGTGCGGTCGAATCCTCCAGCCGCTCGCCCGCCTCGCGCAGACGCATCTGACCCAGGCCGGTCAGCAGCTGCGCCGCGAGAAACATCAGGATCAAGAAGGGCGGAACGGCACGTCCCATCAGCCCAATCCGTGCAGCGCGGCGTGGAATATGTTCACTCGCAACATCTTCGGTCCAACGCCGGTGGCTGTCCAGCGCGTGTGGCGGTGTCAGTAGGTTGCGAGGTTGACGGTGTCGGCAACGTCATCGACGCTGAATGCCACGGGAACGGCGATCACCGGCACGCGCTCCTTGCCCTCGAGCCATTTCTCGAGGGCTTCGAGCGTCATGGGTCTGGCGTGCAGGTAGCCCTGCGCGATATCGCAGCCAAACTCGCGCAGGCGCGCTGCGGCAAACTCGGTTTCGATGCCTTCGGCGACGACCTTCAGACCAAGACCATGGCCCATTTCGATGGCTGCGCGCACCACGGTGGCGAAATCGGGTTTGGACTCGAGTTCTTGAATGAAGCTCCGGTCTATCTTCACCTCATGGACGGGCATGCGGTTCAATTGGCTGAGCGAGGAATATCCCGTGCCGAAGTCGTCGATGGAGAGGATGACGCCCAAGGACGCGATGGCATCGAGCATCTTCAGCGCCTGCTCCGGGTCATCGATGAAGCCGCTTTCCGTCAGTTCCAGGGTCAGCAAAGCCGGCGGCAATTGATGGCGCGACAGCGAGGCCGCGACCCGGGAGTCGAAGCGCGGGTCGCCGATGTCATCGGCGCTGATGTTGACGGCGAGGCTCAGCGCCCTGCCGGCGCGGTGCCACGATGCGCCCTGTGCGACGGCGCGATCCAGAGTCCAACGCGTGAGCCGGCGAATGAAGCCGGTCTGTTCCGCGAAGGGAATGAATTCAAAGGGACCGAGCAAGCCGCGCGTCGGATGTTGCCAACGCAAGAGAACCTCGGCGCCGGCCACGCGGTTGGTCGCGATCTCGATTTTCGGCTGGAAAAACAGTTGCAATTCGTCGTTGTCCACGGCGCGCCGCAGTTCGCCGAGCAACGACAATTGAGCGCGCGCCGCCGGCTTCAACGCGCGCTCGTAGACCGCGAGCGCGCGTTTCTCGCTGCGTGCGCGGTCCAAGGCGAGTTCGGCGCAGCGCATCAACTCGTCCGCGGAGATTTCCGGCTCCTCGGCGACCGCTAGCCCCAGCGTCGCGGCCACGTCGATGGGCTGCGCCTCGACATAGACCGGTTCCGCCAGGGCCTGGATCAGCGTCGTCCCCCAGGCTACCAGACCGTCCCGGTCTTGCAGGCGCGTGAAGGCCGCGAATTGGTCGGCGGCCAGCCGCGCCACGGCTGACTGCACGGACGGCACTGCCGCGATGCGCTGGGCAATCTTGGTGAGCACGGCATCGCCGACCGAGTAGCCAAGATGCTCGTTGATGCGGCGAAAGCGGTGCAAATCGATCACCGCGACGCCAATGTGCGCGCCGCTCTTTTCGGCCAGCAGATCGCCGAGTGCGGCGCCGAACGCAGTGCGGTTCATCAGGCCGGTGAGGGCATCCTGATAGGCGAGCCGTCGAATCGATTGATCGCGGGACAGCACGGCGCTCTGCATCGAGTGCAGGCCTTCGGCGAGCACGCCGAGTTCATCGCGGCGCTGGACGCTTTGCGCCACGTCGTAGCTGCCGGCCCGCATCTGTGCGACGACCGCGGTCAAGTCCTGCAGCGGTCGGGTGATGTTGCGCGCCAGCCAGAATGCGGCCAATGCGGTGGCGCACAAGCTCAAGGCCGCGATCAAGAACAAAACACGCGTCAGGCGCTCGAAGGGCGCACGCGCCTCGCCGAGTGAGCGCGACAAGATCGCCACCACCTGCGCGCCGTCGCCGTGGGACATCTCGATGCGCCGCGTGATGACATCCGAGGTCCGCACCGTGTTGGTCGGAACCGTGTCGACGACGTTCTTCCATCCCGCGTCGGTGCGCACGCTGAGCGTCACGCCCAAGCCGGTGATGTCGGCCAATTCGTGCGCGGCGTTTTCATCCAGCTCGAAGCCCATCGCGATCCATGCCACCGGCAGCGGGCTGCGCACGGCAACGCTGACCACCTGATAAATGCGGCCGTTGTCCACCATCATGGCGCCGGCAGCGTGATCGGCCACCGGGAAGTGAGCGCCGGTTCGCACGTGCGCGCCGGACGCTGCGATGACTTCGCCGTTGAGCGATGTCAGCACCACGAGCGCGGCACCGATGCGCTCGCCGCTGTTCTGCAATGCAGATTCGAGCGTATCGGTATCGCGCGCAGCCACCGCCTCGCGGAAGCCGTAGTCAGCCGCGACCGCCTGCGCCGCTTGCGTCAGCTGCCGGCGGTCGCTTTCGAGCAGCCGCGAAAATACCGAGCTGCCGACATCCAGTTGGCGGGTTCCTTCGCGCTTGGCGCTGGCGTCGTTGGTGGCTGAAACCGCGCCCAAGGCAGCAGCCAGCACCGCGGCCAGCAGCAGCAGGAAGGTCACCGCAATGCGGGTTCGCAGCGCCATGACTCGCTACTCGGGCCAGTCCGCGACCGCGCTCGGCGCGGCGTCGATGTCGACGTTGAGCTCAATCGTCAGCGGCGCCTTGTCCACGGTCACTTCCCGAGAGGCCACCGGGCTTGCCAACGCCGGGTGCCAGACTCGCAAGCGATAGCGCCCGGCGGGAAGATTGAGAACGGCTTTGCCGGCGGCGTCGGCCATGGCGAAATAGGGGGTGTCCACGACCCCGACGAAGGCCACCATCCTGTCGTGTATGTTGCAGCCGAGCACGACCAGCCCCGGCTTGTCGAAGGTGACCGGCGTACTCGGCGAGCCCGCGTACAATTTCAACTGGAAGACCTTTGCCGGCGAGAAGGAGTACACCTGGTGACGGATGTGATCGCTGTTGGGGAAGGTCACGACGGTGCCGGTGCGCACGACGCTGATGCGCGGCACGAAACGCTTGTCGATTTGATCGATGATCGCGGTGTCGTGCCCGGCGGCGGGCGTCGCGTTCAATGGATCGAATATCAGCACGGTATTCTCGGCGGACGCACCCGGCTTCGCGGTGGCCGTCACCGTCACGGGTACCGCATGCGCCGCGTGCAGCCACAGCGCGCCGACACAGGTCAGCCAGGTTTTTCGGGCGAATGAGCTCATCGTGGGCCGGGCGATCTCGGCTCGACGATATCGCGCTTCATGGGCGCAAGCAGGCGCAACAGCTCGTTGGTCGCGCCCTGGCTGACGTGGCGCTCGTGCAGGATGTCGCGCAGGTCGGCGACCATGCCGTAGAATTCGGCTTCCGAGATTTGCTGGCCGGCGTGCGACTCCTTCATGGAATCGCCGGAGTAGTGGCAGGGACCGCCGCTCAAATCACAAATTTGCTCGGCCAGAAGCGTCTTGATGCGTTTGAGATTGGTGTCCTTGAAACTGCGCCCCAAGCGTGGATCGCCCGCGACGCGATCGATGAGTGAATTCGCGATCGCGGCGACGCCCTCGGCACCGCCGAGCCGCTCATAGAGCGGCGCGCGTGCTTGCGCCGAGGCAGCCAATACGAGCCACGACAGCGAAGCGGCCCAGCCGCGGAATGTGACAGCCGTCATAAGTAATCCCGAGAAAGTCTTAGGTTAAACGCGTGGACCCGCGTTAGCTGTGCGGTTGGGCACAATATTGCCCAAGCGATACGTCTAATTTATGCGGCAACTCTCGAGGCCCGTCGGCCGCGGAGGTCAACGGCGAGGGAGCTCTTGCGCGCATTCGTTTCATTGTTACTAAACGCCGCATGGCTGTGCGCCGCGTTCGCATCGACGGCGCACGCCGACGACAGACTGGAGTGGACCGGTGCCGTGACTCAGATCGAAGGCTCGGCGGGCGGCGGACTGGTGCCATGGGCATTGGTTGGCGGCCTCGGCACCAACGAGCAGATCGGCGCGACCGCGTTCGTCACGTATGTATCGACCCAGGATTTCTCGCTGCGCGCCGGAGGCGCGAGCGTTGATGTCGATGATCGGGTGGAAGTCTCGGTGGCGCGTCAACGCTTCGATGCCAACTCCGTCATTCCCGGGCTGACTCTCGGCCAGGACATCGTCGGGCTCAAGGTGCGTGTGGCGGGCGATGCGGTGTTCGCGCCCGACGAATGGTGGCCGCAAATCGCGCTGGGCGCGCAGTGGAAGAGGACCTTGGATTTCGATGCCGTGCCGAGCGCGGTGGGCGCCGCGCATGGCTCGGACGTCGATCTGTACCTGGCGGCCACCAAAGTGTACTTCGCCGCGCTCGCCGGTCACAACGTAATCATCGATGCCACCGTGCGCCGCACGCGCGCCGATCAGTTCGGACTGCTCGGCTTCGGTGGCGCCGCTCAAGGCTATCGCCTCGAGCCGGAGTTTTCGGCGGCGGTGTGGTTCACGGACGAGGTGCTGCTCGGCGCCGAATATCGCGACAAGCCCAGCGAGCTGGCCGCCTTCAAGGAAGACAGCGCGGAAGATGCATTCATCGCCTGGGCGCCGATCAAGAATTTCACGCTGACCGCCGCCTGGACCGATCTGGGGCGCATTGCCGGCAAATCGCCGCAGCGTGGCTTTTATATCTCACTGTGGTTGGGCTATTAGCGACAGCGATCGCTTAAGATACGCGGGCTGATGCCCATCGTACGCCTCGACAACGTCTCCTTGAGCTATGGTCTCAAGCCTTTGCTCGATCATGTCTCCCTGCAGGTACGCAAGGGGGAACGCGTGTGCCTGCTCGGCCGAAACGGCGAGGGTAAGTCCTCGTTGCTGCATCTGATCACGCGCCAGGTGGTTCCCGACAGCGGTGAGGTCTGGGTGCGGCCGGGCAGGCGGCTGGCGAGCCTGGCACAGGAGGTTTCCGCGCCCTCGGACGCGCTGGTGCGCGATGTGGTATTGAGCGGCGCGAGTGGCGATGATTCCTCAGAGGATTGGCAGCTGCAGCTGCAAGCCGATCAGGTGATGGCGCGCTTGGATTTGAATCCCGACGCACCGATGAGCGCCCTGTCGGGAGGATGGCGGCGGCGCGCGATGCTGGGGCGCGCCCTGGTATCCGCGCCGGATGTGTTGTTGCTGGATGAGCCGACCAACCATCTGGACATCAACGCCATCGTCTGGCTCGAGAACATGATGATGGAGTTCGCGGGCGCTTTATTGTTCGTGAGCCATGACCGGGCCTTCGTGCGGCGCGTCGCCACACGCATCGTCGAACTGGACCGCGGACAGCTGCGCGACTGGCCGGGCAGCTATGATGACTACGTCAAGCTCAAAGCCGCCGCCCTCGAGACCGAAGCCAAGCACGCCGCCCTTTTCGACAAGAAACTTGCTCAAGAAGAGGTCTGG
>Ga0116227_10008632_pt1 | contig 19075 bp, 17 predicted proteins | sample S1TSphgellanicum_FD_89693 | JGI IMG/M metagenome (GOLD analysis project Ga0116227, IMG submission 89693) | Host-associated microbial communities from peat moss isolated from Minnesota, USA - S1T2_Fb - Sphagnum magellanicum MG | ecosystem: Host-associated > Plants > Peat moss > Unclassified... | reverse complement strand
ATGGGATTCCCAAATGGGTGTTGCAGGCGTTCGTTGGGTTTTGTTGATGTATAATTTAATTGGAAAATTAAAAAAAAAACTGTGGGGAAGGGAAAAAAAAAAAAAAAAGGATCAAAAACTTGCATTCATCTTGGAAAAAACGAATTCGGAAGCATTTGAACGAACTATTTCAGAACCATGTGCAGCAGAAATTTCAGGAAAAAAAAAACAAAACCACGAAGGAAGATTGTGGCAGTCATCGTCATGACTCCGCGAGCAAATCGCCTCAAAAGACTGGACTCTTTTTTCTCTTGAGCTTCTAACCCTAAAATTGACCAAAGTCCACAAATGGGTTTTGAGGTCCCGGGATCTCAATCAAACAAACGAGGTGACCAAAAAACCAACCCAATGGCACTTCATTTCATTGGGTTGGTTATGGGACGAAGCATTGAACAATGGTAATGGGTTAAATGTGGGTTAAATGTGGGTTAGATGTTGTGATGTTGGGTTGAATCATGTTGTTACAACAGGTAAGTCTGGTGAGCTGCTGGTTAGGGTTTTCTTTCTAAACCCTAAACCCTAATAAGCCCCTCTGTGATTTGTTTCCTGCTTTCCGCTTTGACACATAATCCACAGTTCTTGTGAATCACTGGCAGGAACCCACTGGCAAGAGATTTGGAGATCTGGAGATTTGGGGGAAGAAGAAGATCAAGCGATGCACTAGATATCGGAAGGCGCTCTTTCAGAGTTTCAGAGAGGGAAAGAACAGTAGTGATGACAGCTGCTCTTGATGGGAGACAAGAAACCACCCGAGGCTCCAGATGGTCAGCATGAAGCTGCTTCTGTGCAAATGTTTCCATTGCATGGAAATCAAAGGCTCCGCAACCCGCCACCACCCCTGGCCGAGCTTGAGGCCAGAGCTGCTGTCAAGTTCAATAGGTAAAGAAAATTCATGGATGCATGCATGCATGCAAGCAGGATGTTGGTCTGAAAAATCGTCATGACTTGTTTTGGAAGTTCTGATTTTTCTCTTCTATTGATGTTATGTCTTTTAGTCTTCTTCATCCTCCTCTCTCATCTTTTCTGATCTGTGTTCTATCTCTCTCTCTCTCTCTGTGTAACCTATTTTTTGCACTTCACATATTATAGATTCATTTTGCATGACTCTTACAGGTTGCTAGTGTGTGCAACATGAGCAACAGGAAGAGTTCTTGTACACTCTTGCACTCTAGGTGGTGTGAAAAGAGAGGGATTCACGCAAATCTTTTCTCTTTTCAGTAGCTGAAATTCAAGGCAGATCCGCTGCCAATCCTGTTCTTAGTTCCTGACATTGTATATCCATGTTTTGGATTCACTGTTGGGAGCTGATGATGTCAGTGGGTAGCAACTCATCACTTCCATTAGTGGTGAAGGTTTAAGGTTTAGGGTATGACACTTTGTGAGCAACGCTCATAAGGTGTCGATGGCACCCACTGGCACATTACTTCAAATTGTCGTGGTGGAAATCTCTCTCTCTCTCTCTCTCTCTCTGTGCAATTTCATAGATATCATGTTTTAGTATTGCATCCAGACTGGGTCTTTGGCACAAACCAAGGATAGGAACAGTAGACATGCATTATTATGCATATTTAAATGGAAACAACTGTAACAGGCTGCTGGAGCTTGTTAATGAATTTGGTCTGCATGGCAGGATAAATCAGCTCTTGTAATGTCTGTGGGGGGGGAGGGGGCAGTTTTACATTTGCAAAGGAGTTGGTATACCACATATTCTATCCAGTATCTGTGCCACTGATGTGGTGGCTAGATGGTGGATGGCTTTCACTTGTGAACCGAGGTTTTTTCAGCCTTACAAATCCTCGCCTTGCTTTTGGCCAAGCTCTCCTGGCTCTCTGCTGTAAGTGTTTACTTGCATTAATCTTTCTTTCATTACTATGTCGTCTGCAGCTTTGTATGTAAGTAATCGTGTTATATGCTCACACTGCTTGCCCGGTCGTTTTTTTGGTTATGTGTACAGTCTACACATTCAATGGAGTGAGCCTAGTTTATGCAATTAAAGAAAATAAACTCGTCTTTCTCTATGACATCATCTTAGTCGACTTACTTTGGGTCATTCGGAATGCGGTATGTTCTTTTACCAAATCTTCACTAGGAATGCTCTCAGCAAACAAAAGCTTTTTGTGAATTGTACTACTCACTTGAGGATAAAGACACATACTGATGACTGGTTCTCAAATGTCCAAAATTGTACACTGTCTCATGGTGGCATCTGCTTAGCTTTGTTTGAATAAATAATCATATGAGGTGGAGGAGTCAAATCAAGCAAGAACTAGTTAACTACACATGACATTTCCTGAGGTGGCCCATTAGTAGCTTGAGTGTCACTGAAATGTGTATGACTGTCACTATCAATCAAACTTCTCCTTGATTTTGTGTTGTCATGTTTTCTCTCATTTTTAGGGTTGTGTTTCCTATTTTTTATGCTTGCTGATGGGTTGCTGTTATGTTGTTAGATATTGATATCCACAACCTGCTATTGATATCAGGTCATCATTTTCCAGATTGAGAAATTCTGGGTACTTATGAAGGTAAATTAATAGCTTGGGGCATAAGAGTGATTACGTGCTTGATGTCATCAGATGGTTACCACGTTCAACTAAGGACAGACATGTTCATGTTTCAGAAATTGAAGTAACCATAATTTTTGGCAGGTTGTAGCAACCAAATATGCTTTTGCATCAACAGTGGATATAAATAATATGCGCACTGCAGTGATGGACCCTAGTGTGTTGCTCCACATGACTGTAAAGTCTATCTCAGCCCTCTGGTTCAATTTCAGATCTGTTTTTGTATATTCAGGGAAGTATATCACAATTTGGAAACCATTCTGCTATTAAAGAGCAAAAAACTCTTCTGCTTATGGCGAGTGGTTGGAAATTTTGAACTGCATAATAGACCCCAGGAAAGTCCTTGCAAACAGGACTGCAAACTCTTGCCCTTGTTCACCTTATGATGACATTAAACAGTCTGATGCATCCTAAATTTCACAACAATTGGCTCCAAAATTTCAGGCAACAAGGGTAAACCGCGTCTCAATTATAACAGATGTCTTTGGAACTCTGCAGCTTCTAGGTGGATGGAAAGACCCAATTCCTCGAAAGGTGTTGAAAGAAGAGCTTCTATTGGCTGCAACTCGGTGCCGAATGCTGTTACCTGCATTTTCATTTCACCTTGACACTACTGTTAACTCTCTTGATGCCATTCACGACATTGTTTCTGACCTCCAGCTTAAAAAAGACAACCCCAATAAGGTCAACTATGTTCCCTCTACTATGAAATCCTGCTAAGCACTTTCTGATATAACTCAAAGAGGTGGGAGTATGTTCAGGAAACTCTTGGTTACTTTTCTTCCTATTTAGGGCTTAGAATTTACAGACCCTGAAAATGAGTCAAAATCTTATCATGACTGCAGATCTTTTGAACCTGCAGGTTGGTGCCATATGTAAGAACTGTACTCTGGACATAGTCAGGGAAGCCAACAGATGGTTGGAAGCTGGCAAGGAAGAATGTTTGGATGCAGTGATTTGCCCTGGCAAACTGCCTGTGCACTTGTATGCTGCCCATATCATCCGCCAATCATCTTCCCTACGCAGGTAAAATTGTTGTGCAATTCTGAAAAATGAGTAGTTTTTTCTCCCCCTTGTTTCTCATTGATTTTTCAAGACTTGATGTTTGTAAAAGGGTGTTTCTATGATCATCCATCAGCCACAGAACAGACTTTCAACAACCCACAATTTTAGACTGTTGGGTAGTCTGCTGCTCTGTATTCCAATCTGCAGATGGAAGTTTATTTGAGAATAGATACCAATATATCAGCACTGGTTATTTGAGCTCCACATTGTGAAGTCAAATGGAAATTTCCTCTAGCTCTCATTGGTGGCATTTCAACTGTGGATGGCCTGGGGGCTGCAGGTTGAGGCGAGTAGGCCATACGATGATGAGTCAGCATTTGCGACTATGTTCTAATGTCATAGCTGTTATCATAGCTGTACTTCCTATTGCTTTACACTTACTCTTTGGTGGGTCTCTAATCTCTCATCTATTCTACTCCAAAGACTTGTGTGACCCATGTGTTGTCAATGTTGGATGGACTACTGTTGAAAATGGAGGAAATAACAGTAAAAAATATTTGAGTGTTGTTTGAAATTTCACTCAAAAGATTTTGATGAAACAGAAGGTTGGGTGTGGGGGGCATCCAGGAGGCCACAAGTTACCTGGGCCATTCTGGACTGTATGGGCCATTGCACCCTCAAGTGTTCTACTGATGTACTTCTCCATGTGGTCTAACATAGCATTCATGATGGTTGGCATCCTGGACTTCCGGCGACGCCATTATGTGGCCTCAAAGCTTGATGAGCTTCTTCGTACTGGAGTGTACAATGGCAGCGTTCACATCCGGGTGCCCTCCTTTAAATATCTCCAGCAAAAGTCATTTGAATTCCTTCGCCGGCTGCAAACCATGAGTTGGAGTTCCAGCAGGAGTGGGAGTACCCCTAGCTCCCGTAGCTCTAGTAGTAACAGCCTGACAGGGATTGGCATATGGATTGATTTTGACAACCCTGACTCATTGCAGGCATGGTGGATTTGCAGAGTTCTTTTGCATGATTTTGGGCTTCACTTTCACCTTCGCATCAAAGTAAGTTCTTTCTGCTTCTTTTGCATCTATACAGCATGTACACTTCAGTGACAATGTCCTCTTCCATGGTTATCTTCTATGTCCATTGAAGTTTCGTTTCCAGGACAATCACTTGTATCTATTAATGCCTCAATTTTGTGATGACTAACAATAATGGATAGGTGTGTTTTGTCACACACATACTGACTCTGACCTCTCCATTGACCCTTATACTTATGTTGCAGTATTACACAACATACTTTGCATGCTACTGTGGTCTTCTCATTCTGGTACTATTCTTGAGGCTACTCAGTGGAATCAAGGAAGGTGACATATATATCCTGTAAGTTTTCAGCCCCCCTTTGAAAGGTAAAATTCAGTGTTGTGCGGTTATTAGAGTCAGCTACAAATACCCACCAGTTATAAACCTGGATATACACCTGCTTACCCAGTGGTGGTGAAAAAATTCAAAGAGCCAGTTTTGGTATAGAACCTTGGTTCTTAATTTTTTTGAAAATAAAAAAAACCACCCTTCATGAAGAAACCGGTTCTTTCATGCAAACTGCCAGTTCTTTGATGTTTCTGAACAACTGGAACCTGTGGTTCTCTGATTCGATTTTTTTCTCAAGTTATTTGAAAATCAAATAACTGCACAACACTGGTAAAAATGCCAAATCTTCTCAAATGCAATGTCATGATGAATATGAAGCATAGGTCAAGCTTATCCCCAATGATAAATCTTGGCCACCATTAGTGAAGACCCACATAAATTTTATACAATTTAACATTTTGAGGTTTCAGCTAGGAATAAGTGCATTTTCAGTGTATATTATGTGGGTGTGAATGATGCAGCTGAGCTGATACTAAGAACTACAGTGCTTGATTTGGACTCCTCATTAGTCTACTGCAACTGTTGAAAAGCATGTCTTATGAGCCATAATGACCTTGGGGTTAAGTTCTATCACATATGTACATCCAAACAAGAGGAAGAAGGGAAAATTATGAAACACCCATTTTAATAATTTGAAATTATATGAGTAGATCAATCATCAAACATTTGTAGTAGAAAACCAATAACCTTTTAGTATGGATAGAATGGTCACAGTGTTAGGGCATACCACTATCTTTTGTCAACCAAACAGTTGCAAATCTAATTGCTCTCAGTGTCCCAGATAATGTGTCAAATATTCTGATTTATGGTTGATTACACTTGTCTGCAAGTTTGCAAATCTGTAAGTATGCTTAGAAAAGTGAAGGTTGGGCATGTGTTGGGGCAGGGTTACAGTGATTGTGATACTGGATGTGTTTTTGACACTATTGGCGCTGATGGCATGGCCTGGTGGTGACATAAACAATGTACGCCAACAGCATGGTGCCACTCTTGTTTCTCGCAAGGTCAACTCACTCTTTGCCAATTACCTGCATTTTCTACTGACTTCTTCAAGAGTGTATGGTACATCCATTCTTCTTGTGCACTTCTTTTCATAATCCACACTGTATGGGTTCCCCCCCCCCTCAAACAGTTGCTTTCAGAATATGTCCCGGTATACTTGTGTGTACCACATCAGGCATGCAATTATTGTAGTCCAAAATTTCATATGTATGTTGTGTTGGGGGGGGAAGGGGAAACAAAATGTGGAGAATTTTTTTTAAAGATGGTGGGTGGAGCATGTAACAGTTGAAATTACAACTCAAAACACAGAAGGAGAAATTGGATTTGACTGCGGAGCAACTAAAAAGACGAAAAATTGCCATAGAGACCACGACCTGCATCAGTGAGGCTGTCAACTATGACAATGCCCAAAACAAGGTTAGGCCCTCTTTCCAAAATCCCAGACCAAGATGTAACCCACAAATGTCCTCAGCATATGGTTCTATTTCCTTGCACAACTAAGATGGGGGGTGGAACTAAACAGTTTGGTTGATAGGAAAGTTGTCAAATTGCTGATTCTTGTCATGTGGAACATGTCACCAGATAAGGGTAGTTTAAAAAATCTTGGAAACTCAATAAGAATATGTGCCAGCATGGAATAAAGAGGAATTAGGAGTTCAGATTCTTGGAATTAGGAATGCAAGCTTCCAAGGTCATGAAAATTGTAGCAGGCGCTTGATGTAGAAGCCAACATAAATAACACAAAACTTGCCATCCAATTGAAGGGGGAGGATTTGAATGGCAACACACTTCTCTATCCTCATTGGTGCTAAGTTTTCCACATAGGGCTTTGCACACTAGGCAAGGGAATACAAAATATTAATGCTTCACATATGGCTTCGCAATAGCATCTTGAATTCTGACAGTACCTTGCTTGTTTCATGCTAAACTTTAAGTCTAGCTTTAGTGGGCTGTAAGTCACATACAAATAAGTCATGTTTTGTAAAGAGTATTGTAGAGGAGATCATGAAGTTTCTGTGAAGCTCCAAAATGCTAGATCATTCCAAGAGCTCGTAGTGACAAAAATTCTATATTTTGTTTTTGGCCCCTAACCCAACCCCCAAAAACCAACAACTCATTGCTCTTCTCAAGCCTCCTTCTCCTAATGTTGATGAACAGGTGTCAGTCTGTGGGTTTGAAGCGGGAGAGCAACTATTGGGTGTGATTGTCGCAATAGTGACTGCATCTATCAGCATTGGCATTGGCCAAATCTTCACCAATGTTGTTAATAGCTCAAATCTCGAAAATTGAGTCGCCTTTCCAAACCATAAACTAACTGTTGGTTCAATTAACCTAGGATTGAATTGCCCAATTCTTTGATTGGAAAGAAATATGTGCAAACATGTATGTAAATCAGTCAGCCACATTCTTATGTAAATAGCATGTCACAGCATGAGATGACAAACATATGTAGATAAGCTATCATGCACTTTGGCTTCGGTTGTACAATTTCACATATATAATAATAAAGAGCTCATGACTTGGATTGTTGTTGTGAAGTCTGTTGCCTACCCAGGATATGTACATTTGAAAGTTTTATGCACAATCATTGAGGTATAACAACCTTGATGATATACCATGTTGTGGTTGCCAAGATTAATTTTATTGGTAGATCTCCAAGTGGGTTTTGTAACTCGTGTCTATGAAGACTAGTAAATGAGGCAATTTGAAGATCGTGCTATGTAAGAACATAATTGTCTCTAAAAGGCATATTGTCAAGGTTTTAAAGCATAGGTAGTGTGTGGTTGTGATTTGTGTGAGGTTAAAAGTTAATTTTAGTGATTTTGAGCTTTGTAATGTAAGAAGAATGCCACAATTTGTAAAACTTTTTGAAGTGTGATCAAGTGTCACTTGCCCCTTTAGGCTCAAGGTATTGCCTTTTTTTTTCCACCCTTGACAAGGATGTTGTCTCCACTCTTAAGACTTACTGCCACCTCAAGCTGGACATTTTCTAATTGTTGTAATGAGGTATCTTTGCCCGATGGTTTAAACCCTAGGTGTGCACATCATTTCCTTGATAGATTTACCCAGTTTTTTGTGGTTTCAATATTTAATATAATGGAAAGCACTTGGAGTGTATGTGGAAGGTACCCACTATGGAAACATAGTTGATATAGGTTATTTACTACATTGTTTTGTTGCATTTGCACAATTTGTAGTGATTCATATGTGCCTATGCAGCAATAGAAGTTCACTTGGACTAGTGAATGTCATTCCTTTCCCTCCAACCCCAAGTAGCCCAAGAAGACAAGTAGAGGATTCAAAGGGGCTTTAAAATTAAACCTTGTGTTGGTTCTAGCATCAACTATGTCCTACTTTAGTGACCTACTTGGATGCAAACATTGTTAGAGTTTTGTAATGGATCATACATGATTTTGAGGTTGATAATCACCGCTTGCATACATACTTGTTCGTCTCCATTTGTAACAGGTTCAATAGAAATTGCAGTTAAATGTCCACACCCTTGACTGAGAACTTTCTCATTACTAGAGTGACGTCTGGTTGCAACTGAAAAGCAAATGGTATCTCTGAAATTAACATCTCTGGGATAAAGCCCATTGGAGATTGGCGCCCTGAAGATTGGCACCATTGAGCTTTGTTCCTTTCAAATTAGCTTTGCTCCAAATTCACCTCCCATGAAGTCTGTGTTAGAAAGGTTTGCATTTCAAAGATGAGCAGACTGAAGATCAGCATTGCAAAAACTTCAATCCATCAAACACGCACTTTGTTGGTTTGCCCCTGCAAAAACAGCCCCCTTTCATTCCTGCACCAGTAAATGAATAAGACAGATTTGCATTTGCAGAAATTTGTGCCATCCAACTCTGCTCCAGTGAAATCTGCTTGCTGAAGTTTAGACCTTGAGAAGAAAGTGTTAATGCCGCAATAATTAACCGAGATCCACAGCGCTCGATCCAGATTTGCCAGGTTTTGGCCAGAGAGGTGGACCCCCTGAAGCTACACTTTTCCAAATTTAAGACACTTGATAACATCAAAGTTTGTCATTTTCAGGCTTTCTATTGTCATCTTCATCTTTCCTACATAAGAGGGGCTTCAAATTCTCACTCAGTCACACAAGATGGTTGTATTCAGTTTCTCAAAGCAGCTCCTGACATGCTGAGGACTCAAGGGTCAGGATGACACCATCTCTGAGCCAGTTCAAGATGTCTAAAGTATGTGCCATCTTTGTCCGTGAAAATAGCTTGACTTTCCAAATCCACACTCGCAGTGGTGGACACTGCACATAATCATAAGCATTGATTCTCTGTCCCTTGGAAAGGTGTCAACTTTTGTTGCAAACAAGGTGCTGACTCCCACATCAAGGTGCACTATTGATAAAGAAGGAGAAGAATCAGTTTCTTGGTAGGTTTGCTTTCCATGATCAAAGCTTTGCACTTGCACTGCCCCAAGAGAAACCTCCCATGTCCAGAATTTCATGCTCCTGATGGCTGCAGTTGGAGAAGGAAATTGCATGGGCATATGAAAACAAGTTTTGTTCAGATGAGAGAGAGTTGAGAGCACAACAGTATTGTGCTTAAACCCTTTAGATAAGAAACTAAATATTCTCAATACTATTTGCAAAGGTGAGAGACAGAGAGAGCACACCATAGCTGAAAGAGCTCTCTTCACAGTTACAAAGAAATTTCAAGAAAGAGAGATCTGACGTAATGGAGCATTCAAGAGTTTGCTGGCAGATTTCTTGACAAAAAAGGGAAGTATAAAATCTTGATCATATCAGGGTTACATTTCTTGGTGTAGAAGAAGTGGATTAATCCTTAGCAGGAATTGGAACACACTATTCAGAAACTCAATTACACAATGCTGCAAGAACAAAGTAGTGTGGTGACATGGACAATTTCATCTACCGAACCTTACCAACAGATTGAGCAAGGTTTCCTGCAGTGGCTTCGGAAAAAAGAAGTTGGGAAGTGAAGAACATTTGCATTTTTCTGCAAATGCCTGGTTGTGAGGACTTTCAGATCCATTGCATGTGCCAAAGAGCTCTGCCAACCTCTGTAAGGATGCCAGCACTTGAAACCTTCCCAAATTTGCAGAATTTGCACAATGCATTTACCAGTCATCCATTGTCCTTATACAAAGCTTTTGAGCTCCCTTCCCTCACCCCATCCATGCACGTCTCCTTCCCAGTGGAGGTAGCACCAAAACATCTCACATCAGAAAAGAGAAAACACAATGCAGCCCAATCCTGAAGATCACTTACTGTTGGTGACAACAAGCCCTCATCTCCCTCAAACTGCAGAGAAAACTTCCAGGTTTCACATGTGGTGAGTCCTTGACAACTGAAAGAGAAAGACTGGGAGATCACATGATTGCAAAGTAGTCTCTTAACCTTGGGCTTCCTTCATCACAAGTAGGCTCATCATATTTGCGATCAACTTGGAGAGGATACAACAATGCAGTATATACTGTTTCGCTGTGCCAGCCACCCATTTGACACAAAGTATGAAAACATAGTATTTTCCACAAAGGACAGATGTCTTCAACAACAATGTAGGTGTACACAACAAGAAGAGTACAAAGCATTCAAGGATGTACAGTCAACAATGCCAATGTCTCAAAGGTTGACACTCTGAGTCTTGGTACCACCTCAAAACATTGACAACAAGCCCTCAACTCTTCTAGACCTTTGTTGCATCCAACTAATGTAATCTTGCATTGAACTGTCAAGGAAGATTTAACAGCAAGCAGATGAGATTCTGTACAAAAGACAAATTCTGAACAGCATTCAATATCAGCATTAACATATATTCACATTAACGTCTGTAGACTGTTGTTCACGATGTTGATGTTCATAAGGAAAAAGACCTGAAAATCCCTTCTGCAACATTCAACAAAGCTGTCATATATCCTAGAACCTACAACCCTGTGTTTTACAGAACCACTAATTGCAGCCTGGAAGAAAAATTTGTTCCACAAACATAATAAGCCTATAGGAGAGGATACAGAACCTTCAAAAGCTTGTTGGGCCATCAGAAGCCAACACCATAAGGTGACTAAGCTCAGAAAGCTCAGAGGTATCGTAGACAATCTACTGTGCTGGGACAGTCTTTGTGGCCTCCTCTATCCTCTCAATGGGTACCAAAGGAATGAACTCAGCAAAAGGCAACTGCTTACCCTTCAAAGTGGTTGCCAGATTGTTGTAACTCTGAGCACCAAATTTAGCAGCAGGAGCAGCAAGATGTACAGCCTGAGGTACCAGTGGCACTGTGAGTATCTTCTGCCATGCAATGTATGTCAACTGCTCAGCAGCAGGTTCATACTTCTGATAGTATATAGCTGCTGTTTCATACAATCCTTGATTTTGCACTTCTGCAACCACAGCCCTGGCAGCATCCGGTGCCTGCTTAGCCACATCATAGGCTTGGTAGGATTTCTCTTTCACAACTTTGGGTAACACGCCATCAACAAGTGTAAGTGTTTCGTCTACCTGCAAAAACAAAACAAAGCAAAATGAGGAAACCCCACTGAAGGAAACAAATCCTCCCTGTGCAGTCGCACAAACCAAAATTGACACAAGCAGGATACTTGAAACATCGACTCTTCTTCATCTTTGTGTGCCAATGAAATCAACACATTTCCTTAGGAACTGTGACAACATGATTAACAATCCACCATCAGAGGAGGTTGTGATTGGTGTCCTCTATGAATGGATGTCTTTATGAATCCTGGAGAAACTCTAGCCAGTCTCCTTAGAACTGGAACAGGTGCTGAAGAACTTTCAGACACAGCATGACAGAAACAGGAATTTTTCATAACAGGGTTTGAAGTTTCTCAAAAATACCTTGGTATCCAAGAATTGCAACAGCTCCAAAGGCTTCCCCTCGATCTTTTGGTATACAGGCCCCACAACAGTCTTGACTGTGCCTTCGACATTATCAACACTTGGTTTCAGAGGTCCGGAGCTGTCCTTGGCATAGACATACAGCGTGACCAGCAGTTCCAATGCCTTAAGAGCAAGTGCGTGCACCAAGCCAAGATACTTCAGATTTGGCTCCTGCACCAAAGTAAGTTCAGAGAAAAAATAAAATAAACAAAGCAGAAAAAGACGAATCGATTTTCCCTACTTCAAACTCCCACACTTGCGGTTAAACCACGCTGAATTGGAAAGGGTAAGCTACAAGAGATATGCTATCTTAATCAAAACGCAGGTTATTCCACAGAAACAAAGGGACATAAAACTCCAGGTCGACTATGTTTCCATAGGCACTTGCGAGAATAGGAAATGGCAAAAGGAAACCCCGACGCTCCTATCAGGCCCCTCCACAATTATTTCTCTCCGCAGCAGCTTGTATTAATCTGCTCGCAGATCTACTCATGCCTTCCTAACACAGCGCCGAGTGCAATGGGAACACACAGAAAGCTCATCTAATTTATCGCATCGGAAACCTCAGGACGACAAAATTGCTATCCACGAAATACACTTCCTCGCCTCTGAAGAAAAAACAGAACGTCGGCTTCAAATCTCGAAAAGCCTAGCGAGAAAAAATAGGAATACAACTACGACGGAGGAAATATATACCCTCGATATCCAGGACAAGGCTTCAAATCCAGAAAAGCTTCCGCAAAAGAGAACAAGCAATCACAAAGGTGAAGGAGAGCAAACAATGAAACGAAACATCTCCACGGAGGGGAAAAAAAAAGAAAAAAAAAAGGGTACTAAACAACAGTCCCACAAATTTTAAACCTCCGCGACAGGCCTCAAACAGTCCTGGAAAACAAACAGACCTGTGTAGTAGTATCCGCCATGGCTCCCGCAACGGCAACAATCGCGTCCGAGTGCTGGAGAGATCACGAGGCTAAGCACGTCACCACCAAAATTTACACCAAAACGGAACACAACAAAGCAAGTATACTACAAGTTTCTTTCTTTCGCTCTCGAAAGTTTCAACGAAATCTCGACTACGAAGAAGCGTGAGAAGTTGATAGATATTTTGGTGCAGAGATCGCCGGCGCGCAGGAAAAACATCACGACAAAGGCAACGACGCGCGCGAGGGTCGAAAGTCGCAAGTGCTCCGTCCGTCCGTATGCCCACTCAGGGAAGGGAAAAGGAACCCCGGTATAATAACTGCGCTCATTCCAAGCCTTATTCCGAAGCTGATCGCTGTCGCGGAAACTACTTTGACATTCTAGACTCCAGAGTCACATTCTACAATTTAACATCCAACTGGAAATTACTTGTCGGACATTCTAGAAACCGCCGTTTACTGCTCTCTCCTTATGAGCTTTGAAGTTTTGAACCGAAGCTGCGCTTTCTTTGCTTGCAGGAAACTAATTGGACATTCTAGACTCCAGAGTCACATTCTACAATTTAACATCCAACTACAAATTCAAGTCGGCTTGGGTAGAATATCCATCCATCCATCCAGTCGGATATTTCTTGAAAACCAGATGTCAAAAAGACATTTCAAGACCTGAATTATGGACAACTATGTAGGTAGTAGGTACCAAATCATCATCTAATTGGTCCATGCTAAAACAGACGGTAGATTGGCTGGTGTGTAGTAGGTAGGTTGGTAAACGTGGTAAAAAGTGAGAAATTTTTTGATGCCTGGGTTACTTTTGGCTTCGGAAGAGGACGGTAGATTAGCTGGTGTGTAGGTAGGGTTGTAAAGTTGGTAAAAAAGTAAGAAATTTCCATGCCTGACTTTTTGGCTTCGGAAATTACCTGCGGACCTCGGGAACTGGTATCGGCAAAGAGAAAGGGGCGGGATTTGGGGAGGGGGAAATCTGGAACCTGCACGTGCCGTGTGCCACGTGTTGGATACATGCCGTTCAAATGGACGGTGTTCCCACTACGGAAATTTGGCGGCGTCTTCTTTACTCGACGCGTGGCTTAGGGCATCCGGCCAATAATAATAATAATGACCACGAAAGACGAGCGGCCAACATTGACTGACAAATGTGAACGGACAGAAAATTTTCTGAAAAGCCTCTTTTTGTGGGTGTGAATACGGAACAGGGGGGGTGTTTCCGAAATGTTTTAAAAAAGTGAAATCCTGTAGACGCTAAACCCTAAACCCTGTTCAGTTTTTAAAATGTGCCATAATTTGCAGGGGATAGATTCCACTCCATAATGTGCACTTCAAAGGGTATTTTTCTACTATGGATTTGGACAGTGATTGTTACTCGTCCAGATGTAAAGACATAAATGGTCTTTGAGTGTTTTAAAGGGGTTTTTATGACGTTTGTGGGTGGGGACATATTATTTTATTTTATTATTTCTCATCCATTTTAATAATATAGTCCACCGGTGATGATGATGCTCTTATGCTATGTAACTTGTCCTTACAAGCACTAAGCAAAATTTGAAATTTGAAATTTATAAAAAGAGAAACTCCAACCCTACAAAAACACAACTTAAGTTATTTGTTTTTGAGCAATTTTTGGGTATCTATGTTTGGATATAGCATACAAGCAGCAACCTTCATTCCACATAGATCATTTGGTAGACGTAGGCATACATACATACATCTAGGATGTAAACATAGAATCAAAAATGACTCTAAAGGGTACATAAAAATGACTCAAAAAAACTCAATTAGAAATGTACCTTTTAAAAATGACTTTTTATTTGCCAATAAATCAATAGTAACCAAAAAAAAATGGATAGAGGTAAATGCTCTTGGTGCTAAATTTAATATAATGATTCTATGGAGATAAAAGTCAAATAAGTCACAATGATGTCCAAAATTTTTCACAACCCTATACCCATGTCACACTGGGGCTGGCCTTGCCATTTACATTAAAAAGTATCTTAAGGCAAAAGAAGAATTATGGAAATTCAAATATTTCACCATGCAAAAATATATCTAATCTTCAAAAAATTCCTGTTAAAGAAACCAAAATCCTTCAAGATATCATAACTCTATATAACTAATCTCAAGTCTCAATTCAAGCCAAAAAATCATCTTTCAAAAATCCTCCTATAGAAATAGGGGCCAAAATCCTTAAGCTACTATAATGAATCTAAACACAATAATATCCTTGCCTTGGTAGGCAAGGCCAATAAATGGTCACACATGAATCTGTATACCTACCAAATGTCCCAAACTCAAAGGTGCCTTCAGCTTACCCTATTTTCTTTTCAGGAACCAAATTTCATGAAACACCTTGAATGCTTAACAACCTTACTTTGCCTTCTAGCCTACTACCTTCCACATTGTGGAAAGAATTTGCCTTGAACTTCACATTAGTTGCCCCCCCCCCAAACCCTAAACCCTAAACCCCACAACCCAATATGCCCAAGACATGACATGATGCTGCTGTGTTAGTGGGGTCTAGGGTAGCCTCTCTCATACTCAAGAATCCAAATGTCATGGGTAAAAAACCCACTCCTAAAATAATAGATTAACATATCTAATGATCAAGTTTTTACACAAATTAAATGTCGTCATTAGACACCTAATTGCAAATTTCTTTTTTATTTCTAATTTATTAATTTTTTAAAAATCCATAAGTCACAACACTTTAAGACTTTGCCTAACTAGCTCAACTATCAAGGCCGACTACTTTTCAATATATTAAAATCACAAAGATAGTACATAGGAGACACCATCAAATGTAAAAAGGAGACACCAACAAAGTTCATCAACTATATGACAAAGTTGTTGACCCATCAACTATGGCTGTGTTGTACATTACATGCCATCATGCCCTGGCAAAAGCATCATCATCATCATCATATGACACTTTCGTCAACAATGCTGTACAATAAGAAATCTTGAATATCTATGCAACTTGGTGAATGCATTGTGACAAAAGATGATCTTGTCACAAGGTAGACAATCTTGACATATTAGATAGCAAGTGTATTATTGAACATGAACCTATTTTGCACATTGCACAACAAGCATTTGGCAACAAATTTATGGATGTAACACTAGTAATTTGTGTGATCCTCCATCATTAGCCCACATTTTTAAAAATGTGTAAATAATAGAAAGGGTGTAAATATTTGTGATATGAAGGTGATCAATCACATTGGGTTTATGAAAAGGAGAACGAGATGATGAAAGTATTGTTTCAACTACTATGTCTGTTATGTCATTGAACATCATCACCGAGTTAATTCGTTTCATAATGTCCCAATAACAATGTGCTAAAAGGGGATTAGGATAGAAACATTATTGATAAAATATCAAAATTGAAAATGTTTTTTTTTGCATAACATGACTAATATTTCATCCACATGATAGATTAAACTTGTTATATACAAATTGTGCCCCCAAATAACCATAGTAAGCCATAGCACACATTGTATGACTTTTGTTCGATCATGTGATTTTTGATATGTTGGTTGTTTCACAATTATTTTCACCTATGTTATAATAGTTAACTTTCAACCATTAACATTTTGAATTGAATAAAAAACCTATAATGTCAAATCATTCATGTCATAAACATAACTCAAGGTTATCTCCATTGATTGAAAATGACAGTAAACCCCAAAATGGGGAATTCATTAAATTCTTTTGTTGTAATCAACATTGTAAATTTTTTTGGGAAATTTTTTGCACAATAGAAACAAATATTTTTGGAAATTTTTGAGAAAAAAATTAATGTAAATTTGAAAAAACAAAAAATTGGAAATTTTTATCAAATTTTTAAATCACAAAAGTGGGTTGAGGGGTGGGAAGAAACCAGCATGATCACAGCAAACATATGGATGAAATCTTTATTCAAATGTTGTGAAATTTTTCAAAAACAATTGATAGTCTATCAAATTTGAAATAAATAATGCTAAAGTGCTTTGGAATCAAACATTTTGGATGTCTAACATGAATTTGAAATTTTTTATAATATGAATGTAATGTTCTTATTTTTCAAGGTGAACAATATCTTTTATCTTCCTTTTTTTTTTTCCTTATGTTCCCATATGGTTTTTAATACTTTACCACTATCATGCCTTTTCATGTCATGTAGACGCATTGGGGAAATGGGTTAAATAGATAGGCTTAAAAGAGGCAAGTTATTATATGATTTTAATATGAATAATATGAATATGAAAAGGCATATGTTAATTTGTTGCACATGATAATTTTTCTTTTCATATCCATGTAAATGGGTAAAGGAAGGGTGATGGACTCCAAAAGGCTTGCCATAAGGTATTGAGTTAAATTTTTTTATATAATGCATTACAAATTTGTGAACATTTTTTAACTTTTCGCACTTAAGGGTTCAAGGCATGTGTGAGAGATATGGGGATGGGATTAAGATGAGTTCCTCAAGTGAAATTCTGAAAGATGTGAAAATGCACAAACCAAAAAAGAAAAAAAGGTTGTTTATACATTTCGATACCAAACTTGGGTGATTGGGTTCTTTCCGAACTCACTTCAAGGCTAAAATTCATATGGCGCAAACTTGGGCTTAGAATCATCACTTCTTGCTTTATAATATATTTTGTGGTTGTTCATAGAGGTTCATTGAAATGCTCAAAATTTTCAAAAAAATGTCAAATTAGACCCCCTAAATTAAAATACATAGAGTCATTCATAAAGTCACCGTGTCTTTAATCTGTCTTTGGGTCTCCTTTCACCCCCTATCCCTTCTTTCAGAGATATATGAAAAGTAAGGACATTTTATTAAACCTCAATGCGAAATTTTTAAATTCAACATTTAATGCACAATGATCGAGAGTAATTATAGTAGTCCTACATTTAAGAGCATTGAAAATATATGTAGCAAAAGTGGAGGCACTCAAGATAAAATAAAGACAAGATGAAACTCAATTTATCATCAAAATTGATGGTTTGTAAAGTTTCACCCCAAATTGAATGCTAATTTTTTTTTTTTGTAATTTTAAAAATCTCACCTTACGTATCACCAAACTCATGGTTTTAATGTTGTGTTTTCCTTACTTTATGAATAACTTTAATGTCTTGAAACCTCAAGACTCCTTCAAATTAGATTTTTTTAAACATGTGATCACATTTTCTTATAGTTTTTGTGACGATCTTTTTAACATTATGTCACACACTTCAATCAAAGGTCATTTGATCTCTATTTTTGGGTTTTTATTAATCAATAATCAAATTGTTAATTTGACTTTTGGTCGAAAAAGATTTCATAACTCTTAACTATCAACTCCAAATGGAGAATGTAGGCTTGGTTTTGATATTTACATGTCAAAAAATTTATAATGGCATATTGGGCCCAATTTGGACCACATTTATTATTTGCATTTTTGTCCCAAAAATTTAGAACATTTTAAAACTTTAATTCCCAAAATGATTTTCACTCAAGAATGTTTGAGATTCACCTCCTTAACATTTTCCCACATTTATAAAAATGTATTTGAGTCATGAGACATTTTCTTGGTTGTTCCCCTTGTGATGAACCTTTAGCTTTAGTTGTGGCCCATTCCATTTGGAAACATTTAGCTTCCTTCATTGCTTGTCCTTCCCAAGATGGTCATGCACCCAAGTTAAGGTGATGACATTTTTCCCGCTTGAAAAAAAGGTCAATACTCTCATTGACACTTTGGGGTTTTGTTGGAGGTCCCATGGTTATTTCATGTGTTACATCAAAAATTTTAATTTATTTTTGGCACAATTTCATATTCTTTCATGCTTTTGTTGCAAGATCAAAACAAAGGTTGCGACAAAGCAAATGATGTAGTTAGGCTAGGAAGAAGTAATGTAACCAAAAAAGAAGGGGGACACGAACGAATCCAAGGCACAAAACTCGCACAGGTACCCGTCCGACCCCTCTTGCCACCACAATTGCATTCTTTCTGGGACAATCACTCTTAGCTGCTCTCCTAGTATTGCTGCAGTACAATACCACTTCCCGAAGCACACACTGCAACCTCTAAGCACACAAGCTACTCCTCTGAAACTACAAATCTACCGAGACAATGTGCGATTCGGCCCATGACCCTCAGACCGGATCTCTCATCATGTAGCTACACAACCAGATGACAAGACAGACACAAAACCGAACCCTCAAAACAACTGTTCGATCTTTATTTCAT
>Ga0116227_10008630_pt1 | contig 19075 bp, 12 predicted proteins | sample S1TSphgellanicum_FD_89693 | JGI IMG/M metagenome (GOLD analysis project Ga0116227, IMG submission 89693) | Host-associated microbial communities from peat moss isolated from Minnesota, USA - S1T2_Fb - Sphagnum magellanicum MG | ecosystem: Host-associated > Plants > Peat moss > Unclassified... | reverse complement strand
GTGAAAAAAGAATTTTTTGTAGTTTCTTTTTCAATTACTAGCTTCAAGGTAATTTCTTGTGTTTTTTTCTAGTTAAAAAAAATCAATCTCATTGTGTGTTTTGCCATTGTATTTCTTGGTTCCATTTCCTTTCATAAGGTGGATTTTAATTTTAATTTCTTGTTTTAATTTGATTGTGAATTTTTTTTCTTTTGTTTATGTTTTGATCTTTGTATGTTCATCGTAATTTCTACATTCAATTTTAACTATTTATGTACCATTTAATCGACCTGAACAACAAATATGGTTCCCCTTCACATATTGGCATTTTTCAATTTGTTGAAATGTAAATCTACAAATTTGTTGAAATGACTTTTTTTGTTTTAGTTTCAAAGATATTTCTTGAGCAATTAATTAGAGATGTTTTTTTTTCTTATTTAATTAATTGACATGTTGTATCATGTGCAAGACTAGAACCCCACTTGGATAAAAAACTATCATACATTGTAACATACATATTCCTTTTCACATCTTTTATATAATGGAGAGAGGAGGGAAAAAAATCAATGATTTTTCATTATAAATGCTTGTAATTGCTTTGATAATTTTTATTTGATATTCATAACATACATTAGGTAACTAAAATCTAAACTCAAAGTTTTGATAAAATTTACATTAGTTTTTTATTTCATTTCCATGTTATGTAATATTTGTTGAAAAACGGAGTGAAGTCAAAATGAAAATGTAATATTCTTTGATTGTGAAAATGAAATCTATCTCAATGACTATAATATGGAAATGAAATTTTGAATGAAAGTTTTCCACATAACAAAATGTAGTAAAAGGCACAACAAAAGCGAATGAAGAAGAAATAAATCAAACAAACCTTCAAAAATTGCATGTTCAAAGAAAAATATGGAGAGGTCATAATAGGAATGCAGTTTGTTGGGTTTATTTTTTGTGAATGATGAGAAAGATGTTGATGCTAGAAATCTTCAAATCATAAGATGCTTGTTTTGTTACATTAGTCTTGTGCATATTTTTAATCCAAACATGTAAGAAAGAAATTATTTTATAACATATTATAAAACATATGAGATAACAATTTTAAAAATCACGTGGATGTATTGTCAAAAAGTTTAAGGAGGAAGTGAATGGTCTAATAAGAGAAATTTTTGAAAGGCAACCAACAAAAAAAAAGCATAATGTGTTAAACAATGTAATATTAATTTTTTTTGTTGTCAAAGTTCTTTTCAAAAGGGATGATGAACAACAATTTTTTTTTTTTGCAAGACCTTTGCCTTCGAATTGTGGAACATCAATTGTCATTACAATTGTGAATTTTTTTTGGTTTAATTGTTTGTTTTTACATTTGTATCCTTGGGTGAAAGCACACTACGGGGGGGCCAAAAATGTTGTCACATTGTACAATTTTCTAAGGGTGTCCATGTTTGAACTTCAACCATTGTAATATTCAAGCATATTTTTTCAAATTTTTGCATAATACAATAGATTATAACACAAAAAATTCAATTATGAAGGAAATTCCTTTTTCTAACTTATATTGTGAAGTTCCAAAGTATATTTGTGGCAAAAAAATGTACATCATTGTTACCTAAAAAATGAAAATATACTCCAAAAAAATATTGAAATGATTTTTAATGTTTATGAAATTTATAGTATCTATTAAACATTGTGATTCCACATGATTGGAATAAATTTGTGAGCCATGTGAAAAGTTTGATAATTATCATATCACAAATGGGTGTTTTTGGGGGTTATGACCATAAGTACGTGGTAAATTAACATTTTCACAAACTATCACTTTCAAATTGAAGACCACAACAGATGTGAAGTGTGTAATTTTTAAAAATTTCATTTTAGACATTTTTTGGTTAATTAATTCTAATTCAAACCTATTGCAGTCCAAAAATAAACATTATTATATTGTATATACTGTGAATATATTCAATATTCCTTGAATTTAAGCTTTTACAATTTATTTCTTTTTTCAAATAATATTAAATATCATTAACTTTGTGAAAATCAAAATATTAAGCCCAAACACTAAAAATGAAACACAAAATTTAATGCAATATTTTTTGTAGAAATATACCTTACATACAAGTCATGAAAGTGCCCAAAGTGGCCCACCTGTAATGTGCTTTTCACCCCTTTGAATTATTTTCATTTCCAATTTTTTTAATGAAATATTTTTTAAATTGGTGGAGAAAAAAAACACAAGGATGTGTTTTACCAAAATTGGTAGATTGTATATTTGCAACAAGTTTTTATTTATAGGTGTCCAAGGGGCACATGATATATTTATTTTTGTCATTAATTTCATTAAATTTGATTGGTAGCCTAAACAAGTTATAGTTATTAATTTGTTTGAAGCAACAAAAATTACAAATCAAACTTTGGCAATTGTTTGATCAATATGAATTGAATTTTATTTTTATTGCATATGTCAAAGATAAGGGATGAAATTTGAATGTAATGGCATCCGCCTTTAAATCAATTGTGTGATGTGAAGTTTTAAGTTTGGATGAAAGTTTTCAAGGTACTTGTTTTGGCCATGCTTTTTTAAAGGCTTGTAAGTATGTTATAATTGATGAGAAGGTTTACAAAAACCTTAGATTTTTTTTCATCAAGTTTGCTTAGTCATATTTGTAGAAATGTATAATTTAATTAAACTTTTTGGGAAGAATAGAAAGGATTGGAACAAGGCATATTTAAATATTTGCCCAAAAACATTGAATACTTTAGGGTTTAGGGTTTAGGGTTTTTAATATATTACAAAGTAATTTTTTCTTTCTTTTTTTCATTCCTTTTTATTCAATTTTGCTAGTTGCATATGTATTGACATTGCACGTGTAATTTTTGATACAAGTTTGTTAATAAAATCATTATGTTCCAAAAGGCCTTGCAATTCAAGGTTGACATTATCCTTTGTTATAACAAGCAAAATACTATCAAAATCAGTGGGAGGGTGTTTGAAATAATAGAACTTTTGATATCCACTATGTGAAAACCACCTTTGAAATCAATTTGTATGAACTATTGGAAAATCGACACTTTGAACCCATGTATTTTTTGTAATTTTTTGAAACCTTCCCTGGGTTTGTTGAAAACATTTTTTTTGGAAAAAGGAACTAGTGTAGGTCTCATAAAATCTTCTGAAAATTGGACCTGGTAGTTCTTGAAAAAACAGAGAACTGCCAAACATTGGCGTACACTTATAAATTAGTGCTGATTTCCACTTAGGCCATTAGTTCTAATCTATCTATGAAGGAAGGTAGTTTGTTTGTTTTGTTTTGTACTGATGAGATCCATCGAACCAGGATGCTTCAGATTACTTCTTGGTCTCTTTGGGAAGCTCTCAAGGAGAAGGGTGCATGGGCTTGGTTTCATGGCGTTTGGACTTGCTGTGTAGAAGTTGCTAATTACAAAATGATTTCTTCATTGAAAACTAAACTAAATTGTAGCTAAAAATTTCAAAGGTATTGGAATGTGCCTTTGGTGTTATTGGAAAGATCTTGATGAGCAAGATTTAATGAAATTTATTTGGTAAGATTTGGATTCAGAATGTGGGAGATATTGATTTTTAAGTGATTTCTACTGCTGAAAATTCAAATAAATTTCAAAAGAGTAGGTTTTGAAAGGAAAAATCAGTTGAAAACGTGGTAACACTTGAAGGCTTACCATTCAATGCAAACATGATTTCCTTTCATGTTTGGCTATTTAAAAAAATTGATACATACATTGCAAAACAATGTTCACATGTCGAATTTCCTTATTTTGTAATGGGTTCACACTTGGGCCAACAGCACAGGCCATACTAGTCTATCTATGAAGCAAGGTAGTTTGTCTGTTTTGTTTTATATTGTGTTGTACTTATGAAATACACCAAACTAGGATGCTTCTAATCACATTCTTGGTCTCTTTGGAAAGCTCTCCAGGAGGAGGGAGGAGGAGGGGTGCATTGGCTTGGTTTCATGGCGTTTGGACTTGTGCTGCAAAAGATCTTGAATATTGAATGATTTCTTCACTGAAAGTTAAATTAAATTGTAGATGAAAATTTCAGAGGAATTGGAATGTGCCTTTGGTGTTGTTGGAAAGATCTTATGAGCAGGATTTAATGGAATTTATTTGGTAAGATTTGGATTCGGAATGTGGGAGATGTTGATTTAAAAGTGATTTCTGCCGCTGAAAATTCAAATAAATTTCAAAAAACTAGCTTTTGGAAGGAAAAATCAGTTGAGGACGTGGTAACACTTGGGCCAACGGCACAGGCCACGCTAGACTAGGTTTGACGTCCATTAATGTATGCAACTTAGTAAATCAATTTACTTAAAAGTAGAAGCTTCAAAAAAGGTTCCCGGGGCTTTTTTTTCACATCTGTGATATAACTGAACTGGAGATCATCCATAATACAATTAGCCAAATTTGGTTAAACAGGATATGAAAAAAAGAAATAATAATTTTAAAAAATAAATATATAAATAAATAAGTAAATGTAAGAATCCTTTCAAACTTTTTGGCTACATGCTAGAACCCAATAAAGAAAGTTGATGATATTGAAGAAAGAAAAAAAACTGTAAAAATTTGAGAAATAGGAAATCAAAGAAAACACATATTTTTTAATCATTTTGCAATTTGTTTTAGGCAACTTGGTAAATTTAGCGAGTGAACAAAAAAGTCTCTGAAGAAGATATGTCCCAGTGAGGCAAGATATATAGTTGTTCAGGGGCACCCAACAAGTTCATGACAACCCTATTAGGGCATCTAGTATCCATTGAGTAGATTTCAGCACCTTCAGCTGCTTTCCATTGGGCATGGAATTCCCAAGTTGAAGGTGCAGCTAGAGGGGTGTAGCTAGGGTTCCTTTCCATTAGCATTAAATGCTCTTGCTGCAGCTATGGGTGCAGCTTGCAAGTGATGATGCAAAACTGAAATTCAAATCTACAAGGGGCAAACCATTCAATGGAAAGGTGCCCTTACTCATTCTTGAGAAGTTTCACAAGCGACCTGGCAGCTCCAAGAGATTCCACGGAGATCAAAAAGAATTTCATCACAATCTTCAGATCAAGGAGTTTCTAGAGCTGGGTTTCAGATCAGCAGCTTCTAGAGCCTGTAGAATTAGATGTCCCGGCAACAGCGCAAGCAGGAAGACACGCCTGCAACTTAACCCAAGATCAGAACTGGTCTAATTTCTATATCCGGAATCTAGTCGAGGTGCATTGGTAGAAGAGCTAGCTTGCTGTACACTCCTTCAAGTTGGTACATTTCAAGCATCATGTACTCATGAAGGGCCGGTTCAACACCTAGCTAAGTAGTTGCAACTTGCAAAGTTAGAATATTCAGAACTCTACTTACCTTCGGAGTCACAGACTCATATATGATTAGGTCATCCCTGCCAAAAAAAAAAAAAACACAGAACATTTCCAGAGCTATTGTACACATTCATACATTCTGTGTGCTGCACTAAACCATTGAAAATTCTTTCAAATCACAAGGCATGACTTTTATTTATGAAAAAATCTTGAAAAAGAAACTCAGATACTACATACATGTGATAAGCACAACCCATGAAATATAAAACTTGCATCCATGAGTGCACAACATGGGACTCTATTACGCTCCACGTGTACTCCGCAATTGTCGCTGCTTCTAATTTTAATCTGCAGACTGTAACCTGGGCAAGTGCAAGCAAATCCTTTCTCCCGGTGCGGGGAGATCTCGGTTCCTAGTGATTGATCACAGCTACTTGAAAAAGCTGCTGCATTCAAGCAGTCGGCACGTCTTATTCAAACCCTAAAAAACAGTATCTGGTATTGAAAGTTTCTGTTGAAACTTGATCTGCGGTCTGATGTTACATCATATCAGGGTACCATGAATGTAGCACCATCTTAACATGACTAGCAACAGCAAAACGTCCGGGTACCCAGGTAAATCTAGAAACGAAATCTAGCACGACTTCACTCACTTTCACAAATTCCTCGGAGTATACCTAACTAGTATCTGAGAAGATGTAGAATGGAGTTAGCGAATAACAGATATTCAGACTGGCAGCAGTGCGGCCCACCAGTCCTTATCCATGCTTGCTGCAACGTTCTGCAACAGGTAGAGAACAAGAAGAATATCGCGGTGGCAGGAAAGAAAACAAAATTAGGTGATGGTCTACACGTAGAAGCTCATGCGCGAGTAGACTTCGACTATTCTTAAGGGCCTGTGTTGCTCATGGGCCAATTCCACCAAGCTGCAGGCAAGCTGGCGCCTTGCTCATCTACTTGGGTCAATAAGTAATTACACGAATCCTGATGATCCTGAAAGGAGGGTACTTCGGTAGTACCATCCTCAAGCTTGACTGCAATGCGCTGGGGATCAGAGAAGCAGCTGACACGGCCGCCGCACAGATCATCCTCAGTGTGATATTCCATATTGGGTTTCGGATCCGCAGTCATATCGTCTGTGCATTTCTGGGCAGAGTCGCGTACTATCTTGTGATCATGATCTCCAGATCGCGGGGCCAGGGAAAGCGTAGTACTGTCGATGGTGAGAGGGCTTTCAGCGTCCAGAATTTCACTTGACGTGCTGTCTAGGCTTGCTGACCCATCCTTCCTTCTGCATGACGTCTTGGCCGGCGTTTGACCGGTAGAAGAGGCGCCGATCCTAGGCTGCTGCTTTACGTCCTCTCTGCAGCTCCTGGAAACTTCAACTACCTTTTCTGGTTTTAGCTGATCAGGTTCGTTGCAAGAGCCGGCAGCTGGATGCTTGCAGGCTCTAGTATCCGTGACCTTGGACACGTCTCCCGCCTCGCATCCTGACTCCTCTTCAGGCTGTGCTTTTCCAGGTGATCTCAGGCATCGGACCTGGTCACCCCCCACGACAGGAAGTCCTACGAGGTTTAGATGCTGCTATGGTAAGGAGAAATCCTAGAGGAAGCATGGAAGAGTGGAAGCATGGAGGATCAGGACTGTTGTCTGATCCGCGACTAACTATGGACTTAGTGTGGAATGGTGCATCAGTACCTTAGCCTCAAGCTCTCGTTTCTCTTCAAGAACAGCTTCTAGTTCGCTTTTCAGTTTGTTGTAGTCGCAGTTGAGGACTTCGTAGTCGCGTTCCAGTTGTTTGGTTTTCCAACGCGCACGACGGTTCTGGAACCACACAGCAACTTGGCGGGGTTGGAGTCCTAGCTCTTTAGCCAGCTGCATTTTCTTCTCAGGTTCCAGTTTGTTTTCAAGCTCAAAGTTCCTTTCTAGTGATCTCACTTGATCGAAGCTCAATCTTCTCTTCTTCAGCTCGCCATTATTATGTGGGCATGAATAGTCGTCAGCAGCCGCCGCGTCCTCATCGTCGCCGGGCTCATTGATCACCGAGGCCTCGAAAAATGTGGGATAGAAGGAGCGCTTCTGACCACAACCCATCACCAAAGCTTCTTCTAGCTGCTGTCCAACCGATCGAGACATTGCTGCAATCGATCGATCCCCCTAAACAATTGTTAAGCATTGAACAAAAAGCAAACACATGACAGCGCCCGGGACAGTGCCTGTGAACAAGAAGCAGCCTTTGAAGCTAGTTCCGCACAATCTAGAGACCTGCTGTGGATCCAAATCAAATATCAGCGTGACGTGCAGGCTGGACCAATCTGGAAAAATCTCCATTCTAGGATCTATTGCATATTGTTGTCCACAGATGCAAAGTAGGATAGATGTTGGTCAATGCAGACATTCCTTCTTCGCAGCGACGCGGATACGATCACTAATCGCTCAAGGATATTCTCATTGGGATTCGGCGCTCTAGATCGAATGCACCAGCTGCGCGCATTCTTTAGATCGACCTACGTTTAAGAATGGCGGAAAAAGTGTCCAGTATAGCTTTTGTGCTCTCACTAGTTAACATTTTCAGAAGAGTTCTTTGCAGCAGGATGCAGCTTTTAATCTCATGTCCAGAGAGTCATTGCTCCATTCTAGTATGATGAATATTTCATACAAGGAATTGTTTTCCTCTTACAGATATAGTTAATATTGTGCACAGATGCTCCTGCAAGCTGAATCAAGCAGATCAGGGTTCTTGCAGCTTACCACGATGTAGAAGGGCATTATTCTAGGCTATAACCTGCAGCATGTGATGAATAATATATGATTTTGAGAAGCAATTTCTAGTCTACATTTACAAACCTTGAAGAGGATCTGCAGGAGAGCTGCAAGAGGCCGCAAGCAATGCCGTGTTTGTCAAGGACCTGCTCGCATTCCGCATTACCATGGCAGTATTCGGAGATTCGAACCGTCTTCCATTGTTAGCCATTTCTGCCTCGAAATCATGAGCAGCAGCTGTAATATTATACTGATCGTCATCCGTCGCCAGGAACTGAACTCCTGCTGCTGCACCACCACCACCACCACATCCTCTACTACTCAAAAATGCCGGATCTGACCAACAGCTACCAGCTCCTGCATCTTGATCCGTCGTCCTTATACATTGGCCTGGTGTTCCCAGCGGAACTAGACCACAAGACAATAGCCTGTCAGACGTCGACCTGTCGTCGACCTTGATTCCCCCCTCCCTGCTGCTGCTCCTCACCCCCAAATGTGGAACTGCAAAAAGATCAGACATCGAAGATTGGAGCTGCTGATCTAGTGCAGGCTCCTGCAGCAGATTATTAGATCAGACCCAGAGATGCTTGAGTACCCAAAAACCTCTCAGCTGATCAAAATGAGAGACACTAGTGCGCGCGCAAGAAAGGAGACTTGATCAGTCGACACTAGAGATCAGGTATAGGTCAGGTCGTTGAGCTACACAATGCAGGACCCCGTTTGCTAGATCAGCAGGAGCTGCAACAGCTGCAGCAGCAGCAGCTGAGTGGATGCAAGTCAAAGCACTCGGCAACAGTGGGATCGATCAAGTGCAACAGGCCGGATCATTCCAGAGAGAAAAAAAGCCTGCCCGCAGCAACAGGGACAACAGCTAGCTGCTGCTGCAGTCTGCCGCAACCGCTCTCCCTCTTTCCTTGTACCATCCGTGGCCTCTCCCTGACTGGCCGGAGTGAACCAGCACCCACCAGTGCACCAGTTGTGGATGAGGCCGTTCTGGCCGTTTTGGGATGAATCCAAACCACTTGACTTGGGTTTCATGTTTTTTTCTTTGGCTGACCCATCCTCCCCTCAGCTTTCAAAATTTTCCCTCCCTCTTCTTTCTCCCTCACTGACCCCTCCTACCTACCTACTAGCTTAACTACCTACAAATCTATCTACCTACCTACTAACCTATTCTAACAATTAATCTAAACTAATGGTGGCAAGTGGCTCCCTCCAAACTACAGCAGCCTCCTCCCTCCCCACACACTTGTCGACCTGCCTCACAACAAATCTATTGACCTCTTGAGCTTCATTTGATGCCATTGCCTCTTCTAACACACCTTCGATGGAGGTTTTGCTTTGACGTTCCTTCTCATTATGCTTCTCCCCCAAAAGGCTTCCATCATTGTGCTTTGCTCCAATGTTGTGTTCTGCTTTGATGTATCCTTAGGTACATCACCTTTTCTCTTTGTGTTTTGTTTTGTGGGTGATGCTTGATGATGACAACAACTATAGCTTGTTGTCGTCGTTTTTTTTTGTGCTTTTTTTGAGATTTTTTTTTATGTGGTTTGTTTTGTTTATAGGAGGAGAGGTTGCACTTTGTTTTAATATTGCAATTTGCTTTGACATGTTTTTAGGTATGTTGCCTCTCCCTCTCTATCTTTTGTTTTGTAAAGGATGTTTGATGATGACAAGCTATAGCCCTTAACTTGTCATCAACATCTTTTCACCCGTGGGTTTTATTTGAGATTATTTTAAAGGTTTGTCTTTGTTTATAAGAGGAGGCAAGGAGGCACACACCATATGTAAGAGGAATTGACATAATTTGAAGGGGCATGAATGTCATCACTATTGAGTGAGTGATAGTGAATTGTAAATAAGTTTCCTTTCCTCGATTTTTTGGTCATGGAGAATGGAAAATGAAGAAAAAAGAAAAACATTAAGGGTTCAAGCACGATTGGGGTATCACATGAACCTCAACGACTTGCTCCAAAGATTCCCAAATTCCCCTTTTTTTTTGTTTTTCCTATGGCCTATTTATTAAGGCTAGAACGTTTTCTAGACCAGTTTTGAAAAGTTGTAATTTTGTATCAAAAATTGAACTTTATCAATTTTTGATAGTAATCGATTTTCCATTACTATTGATTTTAGGTTACTACTAGTTTTAGGTTAGAACCAATTTTAAGATACTATTGATTTTAGGTTATTACCAATTTTAGGATACTACCAATTGTAGATTACTATCGGTTTTAGGTTACTACTAATTTTAGGATACCGGTTTTAGATCATTATCGATTTTGAAAAGTTGTTTATCAATAGAACCAAAAATTCAGCTGTTGCTTTTGAATTTTGTTTTAAATGTAGGATAAGGTTGGATAATTTGGAATTTAAGAGGCTTTTTTGGAATTTTCTTTTTTTTGAGGACCCCATTGTTTTCTAACAAACTTGAAATCTTCTTTGGGGAAGTTTGAAGTATCTTTTTTCTGATCTTTGTTTTTGATATGATTGGTATGTATTTTGGCATTTTTGAAATTTTTTGCATGAAGTAAATTATGTTTTTGCCCAAGTTTTGGTTTTGCAAAGTGTGTTGATGTGGTTATTCCCACTTGTTGTGATTACAAACTTTGGAAATGTTGCAAAATTGTTTATTTTTATTTACTTATTTTCCTTAAAAGAAAGTGGTGGGCTATTTGCTTAACCTTTTTCCATCTGTTTTAAAGTGACTATTTGTCATTAAACACTAATAGATTTGAGGTGTTCAAATATGTATTGATTTTCAATCAAGTACCTAAAAACATTCGGGAATTCACTAGGTGGGCTTAACACTATATTACGTTTCACCTTTCTTTCTCACATCAAATGAAACAATTTTGTTCCAAGTTTTATATAAGCCTCTATAGTATCTACTTTTTTTACTTATGAAAATGAGAATAATAAAATTTATCCAATGTGGGCCATGTTCTATCAATGGCCCAAAATTCTGATTTTAAAAAAAAAAAATTATAATAGGGTATTTGGTTCTAGTCACATTCATACGCTTCATACACATTAACACATAAAGTGTTTGTGGTAAAAATATTGAACCAAAAAAAGTTGTTCAAACATTCCTTATGAGTTTTTGAACCTTTTTTTTGTCTCATGAAACAAAGTCTTGGATTTTTTCAAGGACTTAGTAAGAATTCTTAAAGTTGTTCAAATTTGACATTCTATGCATAGAATAGTACCTTCGTAATATATTTATTTATGAATAAAATTGAACTTTCAATATGAATGTGTCATTAAGTTTCAATAACATATTTAAGTGAAGGGGTCCAAGGAATATAAAATGAGATAGTCCTTTTGGATACCCCGACCATACTTTGACCCTCAAGGAAGAAAAATAAAAAGAAATTACTAAGGAAGTGGAAGAAAAGAAAAGAAAATCAAAGAAAAAGAAGAAATGGAGAAGAGAAAAATTAAAGAAGAAGAAATAAAAGAGGAAGAAGAAGATTAAACTTTCTATTAGGATTGTGTTTATTTTTGGTCTCTTTTTAAAGTTTTTTTATGAGTTTATTTATTTATTTATTTTTAAAATCCTATTTTTGGTCTATGTTTCTTTATCCCTCTAATTTTTTTCTTGTTTTTGTGTCTATTTTGACAAATGGTGAACAATTATTACCATCATCATTTTTTTATTTAAATTTTTTTTTGTTGTGTAGGCTACAATTGTCATTTGTTGTTATCACTCTGCCTTGGACCATGTTACCTTACAAGAAATTGTGTCAATGCTAAGTGACACCATTTCTTAACATTGAAAAAAGTTCTTATAACAATAAAAGTTACAACAAGTGAATGACATTTTGTTCCATTAGATGTGGATGGTCACGTGCAACCAATAGCTCTAACTAATGTGAAGTTGGAGGATTCAATGTTTCATCTTGAAAAATGATCAAAATTTTAAGTCATCACCAAAAATTAAATTTTCACATTCTTTAGTTTTATTATATTCTAAACTATAACTTTTCTTAATACATCATGTACATTATAAACCATTTATATGTGGTAAAAGACTTTTGAAGCTCTTATCAAAATTTAAAGCAATTTTGAAACATTCTTTCAATTTTTAAAATTTTAGAATTCCACATGTTTAAAAGTATGAGTGTTTTTTGAATGTGGCTAATATATTTTTATCATTTATATTTTTTTCAATGAATATATTTTTATTATAGGAGTCCTCTTGATAGTCTTTTGCAAATTGACTTTATTTCAAACAATAGGTGTACATTTTCAAAGGTTCTAAATTAAAATCAAAATTTAAAATTGGATCAAATGAATTTTTACTCTAAATTCCTTGACATTTATATGAGGTAAAAAAGACTAACTTGCCATGATTACTATGGTTTTAAATGGTAATAAAAAAAACATTCTGATTTTGAACTAATTATGTTTAACATTTGACACCTTTTTTGGCTCTTAGTTATGTGTTTTGACCCTTTTGTAAGGTTAGGACATGTTAAGTTTTTTATTTTGCAAACTGGTTGTTGATTATGCACTTAAAATAAGAACATAACTTCATTGTGGAAAAAGTTAAATTAGAATGCCCTTCTACTTGTGAAAAGGGCCCAATGAAATTGGCATGTCAATAAGATCATAATGTAATGAATTTGTGCATTCTTAGTTATGCCCTTTCAATCTAATGCATGGAATGAACAAAACGTGATTACTTGGGTTTGGACAAAAATTACAACTAAATTTGATCATCTTCAATCCATCACACAAGCAAAGTTCAAGGTACTAAACCTTTGGTGAAGTTTTTTTTTGAGCTTTTACTCAAGGTACTCGAGTACAAAAGATATATATACAGTGTACACTTTTCAAACTTGCATAGTAATTGTGTATTATGTGTTTGATGTAGTCTTTACGCAATTACAAAAGACCAATTTGTAGCCAATGTCATTCAACTCCAATTGGACTAGTAACATCAATTTTAAACTTATCAACATGTTATCTTGTGGTTATGATGGTAACAATTTATTAGTTAGCACATAACATAGTGGATGATGATAGTAGTTTTAGAAAGGGATTTTCTAAGGCCAAGGAGTAGCATATATATTTTACTTGAGTTTCCTTGGTTTAAAGAATGGCATGGAGTTTATGTTTTCCATTTTTTGAACAATTTTTGGAATGCATTTTTAGATGCATTTTTGGACACTTTTCTTTAATTTTGATGGATGTGGTATTTGCATCAATAAATGTAACTATTGCCTTATTTCAATTTTAACCTCACATTTATATTGTGTTTCCATGCCTTGAATGTGAATATTGCATCAATACCTTATTGAAAATTTCTTTTAAAATAATAACTATGGATTTGAGACATATTGCACTAAAAGAACCTTAATAAACATAAAGTCCAATTTGTAATACTCATATCTAATTATAAAAATGATTATATTAGATGTGACCAAATGTGTAATACTTACATAGAGACCACAAAATAAACATTGGTTTTTTAATTCAACGTTGCAATAAAATGTGGGTTATTCTTGGACCAACCCTATAATACACACATGGGAGGCAAATGTTCATTGATTTTTTGGACAATTCGTGCAATATTCAAATGTTGGGCATAAAATAAGCATCTTCAATGAAAACAAAAATGATGAAGATAAAAAAGCTTAAGAAACTAGAATCTAAGAAGAAAAAGATCATAAGAGTTTAAGAGGAAAAATAAAAATTAAAAGAAATTATAAAAAGAAAAAAAAGAAAAAAAGTTTGGAAGAAAAAATAGAAGATTTTTTTAAAAAGAAGATAAAGAATATAGGATTTTTAAAAATAAAATAAAAGAATAAAAATTATATTTTTTAAAAAAAACTTACATTTGGGTTACAAAATATGCATTAATTGCTAAAATGTATTGTATTTGAATGACATTTTTTTCATATGTGAGTATTGCATTCTAGGATTTGGGCTTCAGTTACCCAATATGCACCCATGTGCAAGTATTGCATAAGACAAATCAATATTTTAACATAACACCCTCATGTGGGTCATGAAAGTAGGTGTTGGTTTTGGGACCCCAAACAATTTTAAACATGGTGTCAACTTAGGGTTGATGCAAGTATTGTATTCTTGGATGGGGTTGACACCCCTTGGATCTTCAAGTAAAATTGGGTAGTTCTCATATGCCTTTGTTTGTGGGTATTACATTATACAAATCCATTTTAAAAACATAATAATCACATCCAAGGGTAGACCATAAATGTTCCATTAGCAATACTCATATTGGTTTAAAAATTCTTTCAATGTGCATGGTAGACTTTGGAATATCCCTCAAAAGCCTTTTTTTTATGTCAATTATGGATTTTGAAGCAATGTCCAATACATACACATAATGTGTTATATCATCATCTTGCTAGTTGTGCATTGCAAGAAATTGTCGAATCGCTCATGATTAATTTTAATTTATATGATATATTGGGGTTAATGGAAATATTAAAGATATGGTGTAGATTAAGTTTGGGTTGTAGTGTTATAATATAAACAACCTTTATGCCCATTGAATGTTAATTCATAGTCTTAATGAATAAATATGATTTTTACTACCAAATGAAAAATAAAGGTTTAGTTAAGAAATAGAAATTTAACTAGGAAATAAAGAAGTTTTGTTGAAAGGTAAAAGGTTAATGAGGAAGAGATATATGTTTTGCTAAGAGATAGAAGTTTAGTTCGAAAGTAAAGTGGTTTTGCAAAATGGCAGATGCTTAATTAGGAAATATAAAAGATTTGCTAAGAAATAAAAAGGTTTTATTGACATGTAAAGGTTTAACTAGGATTAAATAAAGGTTTTGTAGAGAGGTAAAGATTTAACTAAAAATTAAAAAGGTTTTACTAAAAAAAATGTTTAGCAAGGAATAAATAAAAGCATTGTCAAAAAAAATATAAAACATTTCTTGAAAGATAGAGTTTTTATTAGGAAGAGAAAGGTTTTGTTAAGAGATAAATGTTTAACTAAGAAGAGATAGAAATTTTGCCGAAAAGTACTAAAGCTTAACCAAGAAGAGATAGAGGGTAGGTAGGTAGGGGGTTGAGGGTTAGTTGGTAGATAGGGCTAGATGTAGGTCAGTGAGTAGCAAGGTCGATAAGGTAGCAAGGTGGGAGGGTAATATGGAAGCCAGGGTTGAGAAAAAAAAGGGCCCAAAAAAAAAAAAAAGGGTCAAAGGTCAGCAGCCAAAAAAGGTTAACTGTGGTACAATGTTGGTAAACGTAAGGTCAAGAGCCGGATGAAAAAACGCAACCCATCCTATGGACAGAACGGCCAACTGGTGGTAGGTGCTGGTTCACTCTGTGGCCCTCCCTGACCGACTGACTGGCTGACGATGTGACGGACTGAGTGCAGCCACCTTCCGACTGGCACTGCCCATGTCTCCTCATGAGTCATGACCTTTCTTTTACTTTTTCTTTTTCTGATCCCCCAAACCACATCATTATACATACCTCTCTCTACTTGCAATTCCCAAGCTCATTCATTTCATCACTTTGCTCTCAAGTAACTCCCCATCCATTTGGAATCCCATCCTTTAATTATTTTCATTTATGGTAAAAGCTTTTATTTTGGTCCCAAATATTCATTAAGGTCATATATAAATATGAATATATATTTCACTATATATATGTATTCATATATATTCCCAACCCCCTCCCCGCCCCCCCCCCTAAACATCATACCTCTCTACTTGCAATTCCCAGCCTATTTACTTCAAGTACGGATCGGTTTGAAATACCATCTTTCATTATTTTCATTTATAGTGAAAACTTAATTTTTGGTCTCAAATATTCATTTTATGTCATATATAAATTTGGGGGGGATATTGGCCATGCGTGAAAATCTAGTTAAACCAGACCACACCAAATGATCTCTCTACTTGTGAAATTCCAGCCTAATATTTTATTTAATCATAAATTGCTCTCAAGTTGGATCCATAATTTGGATCCATGTTTAATTATTCCCTTTATTCAAAACCTTATTTTGGTCTCAAATTGTATGAAGGGAGCATATATATTTGGGGGATCATATGAAAGGGTGAAACCAGTGAAAGCAGACCATGATAACCTTGAAAAGGATTTAAACCTTGGCACCCCAGACTCCTTATTTCAGGTTTTCACCTAGTTGAATTTCTTTCTTTTCTGAAACCAAAATTTGATCATCACATGGATTGCTAGGGTCTAGATAATTGTAACACCTTGGTCCAAGTAGCATTTGGATTTCAATTTAAATTTTTTATTAAAAAAATAAAAATGTTTTGATAATAAAGATGGTGATCAAAATTCAATTGCCACATCTAGACAATCTAGATTATCACACTAACTTAGTTTTTGGGATTCAACTTTGATGATTATGAGGGTAAGAACATAGGTCCATTGTACTCTAGTAAACTTTGTCTAAATTAGGTCTATCCACACTAATAAGAGCTAGGACAAGTGTAATTAATGTTTGATTTTTCATGTTTTAAAATGGTAATTTAGGTTTGACCTTTTGAATTTTTTTGATTTATTCATACAACTATATTCATAATATATGATGAGAAAATGTGAATAAATTTGAAATTAATATAATGAATAAAAAATTTGCAAATTTTTTTTTAAGCATTGTAACCAATGCCATCAAGCAATTTTTTTTAAAAAAACCTTCAAAATATTTTTAATTATTTTTAAAATAAAATAAAATAAAATAATTTATAATATTAAAATATTTTTAAAAATAATTTAAAAATTTTGTTCAAAATATTCTAAGAATATTTCAAAATAAGTAGTCACAAAAAGTGGTGGCGATGACTCCAATTAGTGTGATGCACCTATCACAAAATTTTAATGGTTGGGATTCTTTTGTTTTGCAATTAAATTTCAATTACCATATAGATTTGGATCGAAGTCCACCCAATCAACCCATTCCTCAAAATTATGTGGTGCCTAAATCTTGGTTGTCATTGGGGTAATTAAGAAATTATCGGGTTAACATAGGTTGACCTCGTGTTCAACTTAAATCAACATGACATTAGGTTGCATCATTGTCAAAATTGACATGGTTGGTCTGACTTGACACAGTTGACATGAACCAAAATTGTCTGTGTGGATAGGAGCCAATGATGATCCATCACCTACACTAATACCTTCACCTTCTAAAATCAAGCCTCTTAATGACTCTAGCATAATATTTTTGAACTAGCCTTTAGGACATCCTAACTTAATCTTTGAATTGGGATTTATTATGTTTAGTTCAACAACCCAAAAAAATTCAAGTTTTTACCAATATTATTTGTCTATATGGTTTTCAAAATACCAATTGGGTAATTATTAAATGTATTTCAAAAATTATATATACCTCTCATGTGTAAATGTATAATTTTCAACTACATTTTTGTATATATGAATATAAATGTATAAATTTGGACATGTAATTGCAAGCACGAAATTGTGTAAATTCATTCCATTCTTCATAAAATAAGTTAAATCTTGTGTAAAACACACAAAACACATACACTTACACAAACTTGCAAATTTGGATTGTTTATGAAAAGTTAATAAAACTTCTATCAATTGAAATTTTCAATTGATATTTATTTTTACACCTATGGATGAAGAGGCTTGGGTGCCCCTAAATGTAGGATCATTTAAAGGCAAGGAGATATGAAAAAGTTCTTCATTTGAAAAATTGAGGTTGCTTTTTCTTATTTGGTGATGGGCCTAAAACTTTCAAATTCAAATACACCTTTTCTGGCTTGTCATAGCCTTATGCATAAAACCAAAACATCAATCATGGAATTTTGCTCTCATATCCATTGCTATAAAATACATCACTTGTAAACCAAAATCTTTTGTACATTTTGTGAAGAAAGATCACACAAAAAGAAAATGTAATTTGCATATGTGTAAAAGTTATTGTGCTCATCTTTTCACAAAGAATTAAAGGCTATAACAAAATGGGGGTCTTACACCTCCCATTGTTATTGATGATTGTGGATTTCTAATAACAAAGCAAGATCATGATGAAAGTGTGTCCAAGGTGACAAGGAGTGGAGTTGACCTAAAATGTGTTGGTGATTAATTTACTTGCAACAACACTAGGTGTTACGAGTCTTAGGATGGGCACAATGCCATCACATACACTTGCAAAAAATGTAGATGTAGAGTAGCATAATGATAGATCTCATTTTAAACCTTGAACCCTATTGTGGAAGATTAGGCTGAAATGAATTGCAAGACAACCACAAAGAAATGGAATGAAAAATGACAAAGACCTTATAAAGAGTAAGGAGTTCATGTAAAATAGGTTGTTGTTGGAGCTTGCAACAATGCAAAGAATTGCAAAATCACATGTTGTACCCACAAATGACTTAAACAAAAAGAACATGGGGAAGCTTACAAGACCACAATGAAAAATATCAATCCTCCATACCTAACTAGTAAGCTTTATTCCCTCCTATCTTTTTTCCTCATCAAGATTCCATTTGCCCCTTTTTTTTCTTTGTTGAACCAATTCCACTTTTACAATTGTCATCTTGAATTTTTGATTTGAGACATTAAGACAAAAAGAGGAAATGAAATATATACATGTAGAGGGTATTATGTATTGTGTTCATTTGTCCATCTTCCCACAAAAATTAGGGTTTTTAAAAAAATGAAAATATTGCACCTTAAATTACACTTACATGGCAAAAAAAAAAACATGACATTATGTAAATGTAAAGTCTAGTATATGATTCTACAAAATATAAATGTAACTGTAAATCATTTACATTAAGTATAGGATTTTACACATTGACATGTTAAACTACTATTTACACTTACTCATACAACACAACATTGCACAACATTGATTTTTTCCATGGTACCAATTTAGGTGTTGGTTCCACCAAGGCATATATATATATATATATATATATATATATATATATATATATATATATATATATATATATATATACCAACACAAGTACAGTTTTATATTTTCTTTGTAGGTAGGTATGTATGCTTGG
>Ga0116227_10008624_pt1 | contig 19090 bp, 15 predicted proteins | sample S1TSphgellanicum_FD_89693 | JGI IMG/M metagenome (GOLD analysis project Ga0116227, IMG submission 89693) | Host-associated microbial communities from peat moss isolated from Minnesota, USA - S1T2_Fb - Sphagnum magellanicum MG | ecosystem: Host-associated > Plants > Peat moss > Unclassified... | reverse complement strand
GCAATGTCTTGCAGTGGATGATGTGATCTGTGCTATCAGACTTCCTCTCTGCTGTATGTTTGGTATGTATGTCTATTGTAATGCTCCTGAGATTTGAGTGTTTGTGACTTCGCATACCAGAAGTGGTCAATGTATACTTACATCTTGCAAACACTCAGATATTGGCACCCCACAGAAGAAAGAGTTCTATCTCTGTGCTAATACACCAGTTGCAGCAAGAGCTTGGGTGGCGACTCTAAGGTGAGCCAATCACTCTTTCTTGCTCCTTAGGGAGGAGGTAGAGGCAAGTAACAATTGTGAGCTTCTTGACTGCAACAGATGTACCCACTTAATCTCTAGGTACTTCACATGAGTTCACATGACTTTTGGTCAGGTACTGTTCTTCCAAGAATCAGTACTCAATTTAAAGGTATCATCAGCAACTTCTAATCTGGATGTGTGGTCTTACTGACTGTTGCAGGGCAGCAGCTTTGGTCTTGAAAGCCCAAGAAGAAGCTTTCAGTTCATTGAGTGGCATTGGGCATGCCAAGCTTGGGACCATGGCTGCCCTGGTTGCTGCTGCAAACACCACAGCTCAAGAAGCTGCAAATGATTTACAGATGTCACTGAAGTTCCCCGCTGCATCTCCATCCAGCCCCCAAGCTGCTGATAGAATGGACAATGTGGGCATCTTGAAGGTTTGGTTAACTCCACTACTTAATAGCTCTCAAATGTACTTCTGATGGTCTGGGTCTGTGCTGATAGAATGGACAATGTGGGCATCTTGAAGGTTTGGTTAACTCCACTACTTAATAGCTTTCAAATGTACTTCTGATGGTCTGGGTCTGTGCTGATAGTACAGACAATCTGCACTTTAAATGAAGCTTTTGATGTTAAGCATGCAGCATCTGGTGGCATGCTCATCAGGAAACCTTAAGAGTCAAAGATGCAGTGCTTAATCAACTGACAAGAGACTTGAAGGCAAGGGATTACATCATCAAAGAGTTGTCAGAACGCCTCTCAAAAACTGCTGATGCTGCTGAGTCAGTTGTATCAGCAGTACATGCCATAGACAAGGAAAGCCAGATTGCCCTTTCAGAGGTGGATCACTTGCACAGTGAACTGCAACGTGCTGCCCAGGAGGTATGCCTCCTTGTCCATTTGTGCCACTTACCAGAGGTCTGTTGATACTATGGTGATGCCTTCTCATGTGTGTTAGTGTTAATTGTTCTGTGAGATCAAGCAAAACAATTCATCTATCTTTAGTGTAGAGCAAAAATCTACATTAAACACAGCTCAATTGCAGGCTCAAGTGACATGGTGTCTGATGATTTCCACTACAGAGGCATCTAACTGCTGTTCAAACAGATGTGTGCTGCTGATGAACGGGTAGCTGGTGCTCTGAAAGCGAAAGAGAGTGCACTGCAAGAGGCCAACAAATGGTGCTTGGAGCTTGGTCAAGCTCGAGAGGATGGTCTGAGACTGGAGGCTGCTGTCCAAGCGGCCAATGAAAATGCAAGACAATTGAAAATGGCCTATGATCGTGACTCTGTCATTGCATTGCAATCCAAGCTTGGAGGTGCAACCTCCTAGATGATGCTGTAGATCACATTAGGCCCCATTTCAACAGATGATTGGTATTTACAAACATTTGTCACAGCAGAAACTTCACCAACCAGGCTGCACTTAGAAATTCCACCTACATTCATTTGTTGTGAGAAGATAATAGATTTGTGCTTAAAGTGGGCATCTCATTAGTTGGATTTACAATTTCCTCTTTTCAACTTGAGTAGCTTCTCCTTAGTGACTGCATTTACATATTTCAATGAATGAATGAGCTATTGGTTGTTTGCAGAGATTCCATTCATGCTCTCCTCAGGGCCATCCTGTCAATGATCATCAGATAGTGATTGTAACATGTAACATGTAAGCAGATAGACTTTGGTCATCCAGCAGCAGTCTCTTGGATTTAATGTGGACAAGGTCAGTGGACAACCTTGGTGGGTGTCTAGACCTCAATAATACCAAACTGTTTCTTTTTCTGTGAGATTTATTTTGCTTAAAATCAGGTGAAAGCAGGGTCCCAAACCACTTCTTGATGGACTCTGAAACTGTAAATCATGGTGCTAGGGTATGTTGAGAGTGCAGGAGGCCCCAAACACAGCCCTATGTAGGCCTCTCTATGTGTTAGGCTTAGATGCTCGCTTGTACACAGGGACAAGCTAAAATGAAGCTTACTCTCACAAGTTTGTTGCAGCTTGATTGAGGATTCCATTGACTTTTCTGATATTTTCTTGATTGCTAGCATCATTAACTGAGGCTTCCCACTGCTTCTGGAAAACTGGTAGAAGCTCAGGATGCAGAGATTTTTATTATTTGTTTGGTTGAAATGTTGCACTGACTATTATATGCTTATCTGCAGGCACTGTCAGGAGCTGATGAAATCAGCGGGGGAGTCATGGTAGCTAGTCTCTGCTATTCATGATGAAGGTGATGGTTTGATACATTGTGTTTGACACTGATAAAATTATGTCTGTGAACTCATTCTTGTCATGTCAGTTCTGGTCTTACTAGGATTTTCACAGTGGCTACAAAGGTGTTATTGTGGAGTTTTCGCCGCAATCTCAGAGTATTGTCAACAAAGTGGGTTGTGTGGTGTCTCTTGTTATAGTTCTTTTGCATGGACAAGTTTTAACTAGTCCAAGGAATGGGCAAAAAGAGAAGCCACTGAGTTTTGCAGGAAATGATGATGACAATGATGTCATTGCATTTTGAAGCATTTTCCAGTCCCAGTGGCCTGTTCAGTCTATGTATCAGGCCTAAATTGGCTTTATGTACAGTTTGCAGGGTTCAGGCTTTGAAATGTAGATGTCAAAAAATTCAATAGTGGATGGATCTAGAATTATGTGAGCTCTGTGATGACCATGGGGTGAAAAAGTGGGTAAAGAAGCACATCGTGGGTTCAGGTGCTGGGATTCAAAGTGCTATAGTGGGGTATAATTTCAACATATGCATTTGATTTCATGTAATTAGTTTGAATACCATTTTGTATTTTCTTTTGGGAGTTGAGAGATCAATAGATTGGTGTCAATTAGTTTTGTATTTGAATGGTGAATGCCTAGTTCTTTGTTTGTTTGTGGCAACTTATTAGAGGTTCAACAACTAGGGCCCTACCCTTCACCAGAGGCCATTGTTTTGAGGTGACTGGGGTTCAAGGGAATGCAGATTCTAATCAAGTACCAAGTCAGTTGCTGATAAAGATGAATAGGACAATTCAAGGACAATTGTTCAAGGACAATGTTCACTTTGTGGCCTTTAATTTTGTCTAGATTGGTTAATTAACTCCAAGTAAAGATTAAGAGCAATATAAGGCCAAGGACAACTATCAATACATGCATTAAATGACAAGGTCGTTTAGGATCATATCTCATGGGCATCTAATTATGCTACCATTGTGTTCTGCAACCTGATAATTGAACTTCACCTTGACCAGGGGTTGATTAAGCATTAAAAAGTTTGCCATCTAAATATAATTTAGTGTCTTTTCAGCCGAGGGCAATTGCCTCCTTTCGAAGAGGGACATGTTCTAACTTGTAATGGAGGTAACGTGGCTGTCAACTTTCCCTCAAAATTCCATGGCTAGCTTTACCATCTACATTTCTTTCTGGTGACTTATCTACCATTATGACCCCTGTAATGGATTCATTGCTTTTGGCAACATATAACATGGCAATGGTGGAACTGAAGCCACGAATGATTTGACCAAAATATGTCAGGTTCATTAACTGCTATAGTGTTTTAAACTATAGACTTAAAAACCACAGTTGTTTCTGCTAAAACTCAAAGCTTATATGCTTTGGGTTTCATATGCTTAGGTGGGCTATTACTGGCCAAAATTAAATTCCTCGTTGCCTCGTTTCTATGCGCCGGTAGGAATGTCACAAGGAAACCGGAGAGTTGCATGAATTTATAATGCGAGAACTACAAAAAAACCCGAAAATTTAAACAAGGGGAGGGGTGGGGCGGCTGGTGCGGGTCCCTGTGAACACAAATCACCGGGCTATTGGGCGGGGACAAGAAAAAAGAGTGGAGACAGTGCAACGGAGCCGCCCGCCGGCCGAAACGGCCGCTATTTCTCTTGTTTTCGTGACTGTGAGATCCGGCTGTCATCCCGGCCCTGCCTCAACACCCGTCCCCGGCGTCCTTCCTTATTGACCGTGGCGAGCCGGAATCTGCGCCAAGTGTATTTTCTTTCTGCGACGCGCGTTTGTTACCTTACGGACAACTTACGACACTGTGTCTTGAACGTCCTCCAAAATCAAATCCACCGTCACCAGCCGTTAACGTCCCGTGGACGGTCGTGGAGCTCCGTCATCTTCCTCGTCGCTAGTCCTAGGTACACTCGTAGCTTCCGAGAAAGCCAAGAAGAGCTTTTCTGCTTGCAAGGGTTCTTCTTCAATGGAGTTCCGGACCTCACGTGCTTCCACAACATCAGTAAGCTTCTTCGCGTCCGGCCTAAAAGCAGCCACGGATTCAACCGCATCGCCTCGTTGCATCTGTGTTTGATTCGATTCAGCATCTGCCCGGCATTGCTTCCTGGGGTGTCGATCTTGGCTTCTCCGGTCGCTTTCTTCTGTCGTCCAGGCGATGCGCTTCCCATCGCTGCGGTTTTTCGGTGCTAGCTGTGGCATGGAAGAATGATAACCATGACGCGCTTGTAACCGGTTTTCGTGAAGGAAAGGTGGTCAGATCCGTGAAAACAGGGGTTTGCGTTAGGACACACTATGTATTGAGGATACACTAGCGTCGGCGTCAGTTGATCCTTTCAGTCTTCCCGTGGCTTCCGGATAGCAGCAGTCATGAGCACATCGCGGTTTATCAAATGTGTTACCGTTGGCGACGGGGCTGTCGGGAAGACTTGCATGCTAATATCTTATACCAGCAACACGTTTCCCACGGTAAGTCCCGCCCTTGAAACGTGTTCATTACGTTTCTGTATGTGGCAGCCTCTTTTTTAGATACGGCGACGGCGATGGGAGTGTCCTTTAGTTGTTTCAGTAATGTACCTTGCCTGCTTGTTTTTCAGCTTCAGGTCTGGGAAGTATCTCTTTCCCAGGGTGGGGTCTAGAAAGAACGTTGGTTCTTACGAAGCTTTTTTGGAGTCAGCAGGAAGCCCTCTCTTCATTCATTAGCCAGAGGGGACCAGCAGCCCTAAGGGTGAATAAATACCGAGTCACCACGTTGCCAGGCATAGCCTCATTGTTCTTATTCTTCCGATAGGTTTCGTGTCCAACACTACAGTGCAATCTACAAGCAATGCTTTTCTCTAACTTGTAGTATTGCTGGTCGACTCTCAAGCTCAGCCCTAATTATTTTCGTTTCTTCTGGTTGATGATCCAGGACTATGTTCCCACTGTCTTTGATAACTTCAGTGCCAATGTTGTGGTTGATGGCAATACTGTGAATCTTGGGCTCTGGGATACAGCAGGTAACAACTCAGGATTCTTTGAAGCACTCTCCTAAATTTTCTAAGATCCAGGAAATGATTTTCAGGATTTTCCATCATTGGATTAGGGCAATGTTATCAATATGTGCAGTGCAGATGCCATTTTCTCTGCTTGATCATTTACCACCTTCACTGTAGATGGATATCTATTAAGAGTCTCAAAGTTGGGGGTTTCCAAGCTCTCTCACTTTGAAGCTTGCAGGTCAAGAGGATTACAACAGGCTTCGACCCTTGAGTTACAGGGGCGCTGATGTGTTTCTTTTGGCATTCTCCCTCATCAGCAAGGCTAGCTATGAGAACATTTCAAAGAAGGTAAACAGTGGTGGAGAGCATGTAACTCATTTGTTGATAATGTATTTGGCAGGTAGAGTTTGCCCAGTATAAAGCACTTTGTTTCCCCAAGAATTTCTATATCCTTTCCTTGGAGCTTTTTCAATTGTAGTTAATTGTCTTGCTGCAGTGGATTCCAGAGCTCAGACATTATGCACCTTCAGTGCCAATCATTCTTGTGGGAACCAAGCTAGGTAATTTTCACTTACATCTGGTCACCTCTGTCTGAAGGTCCTTTTTCTTTTACACTTCTGTACTTCTAAGCAGTTTGCTGTGCAATGGAGATGAAACCCATTTGCCACCACTTGAGCTCAATGGTTCAGTAATTTACATGTTGTGCAGTTATATTGCAATATTAATCTGGACCCTCAGTTTCCTTCCAGCAGATCTTCGAGATGACAAACAGTTTTTCACTGATCATCCAGGCACAGCTCCAATAACCACAACTCAAGTATGTACTGAGTGTAATGACTCCTGGTTGTCCATGAGATTTGGTGTTTGTGGTTTTTTTCAGGCTGTGGTTAGGGGACCATCAAGCCAGTAGCCCAGGTGGTTTGGACTTGTGGTTTCCATGCAAATTTAAGTGGCAAGTGGTTGTGAGTTCAATTCATCACTATGCCATTCTAGGTGTTACCTACTATAGCCCATCCAGCTATAGTAGGATCACTGTATCAACCAATCACCAAAATAAAAATTTGGATGCATGGGACTGGAGGGTTGGGCATGACATTGCTCCTGTACGGCAACTAGAAAGTGAACACCTCCAAAAGGAGGCAGTAGCCCTATTGGGTGCCCTGTAGGGTCAAGAGTCGCTTAGACACTCCTCATTGGCAAACATAGAGCTCCCCCTGTGTAGGAAGATTCTGGCATTATTTGACTTGATTTCCATGTATGGACTTGAAGCTCAACCCAGTTGGTAACTTTTAGATGGACAGATATGTTCTTATTTGCAGTGAATTGTGCAATGTTACTAATTGATCGTTTGCTTTGAATATATCAGTTTCAGAACCTAAAAGACATCAATTTTCTGGTTTGGGTTATGTTGGTGGGACTTTGCATTGTGCAGGGTGAGGAGCTTAAAAGAGTTATTGGTGCAGCCTCATACATTGAGTGCAGTTCAAAAACACAGCAGGTATGCCTCAGGCCTATATTGCAATGTTTTAAGCTGTCCTGCAGAGTATGTTATGTTACCATGTGCCAGGTGTAGCTGGTTGCTGTTGCACTATCTTATCTCATGAGCTTTTTCTTTTCTTGTTTAACAAGGTAGAACTCAGTGTGGAAAAGAGTGCCTGTCTTATTTTTCCCCAATGAGTGAGTATCAGTTGTTTTGCAAGGTCATTAAGTAAACTTGTGGAGAATTTGCAGAATGTGAAGGCTGTGTTTGATGCTGCCATCAAGGTGGTGCTGCAGCCACCCAAGCAGAAGAAAAAGAAGAAGCAACAGAAGTCCTGTGTTGTTCTGTGACTACTGTGGTTATAAATTTGCTGGATTCTGAGGTCCCTGACTGCTTAGCACACGACACTCCAGTAAGCTCCATTGCTGTTATTTTAATACTTATACTACTGCTGTAACTGGGTTATGAACATAGTTTAGTGGTTCTCTGGATGCTTTTCTGTTTGTAGTCATGCAAAGGGGCCCACATTTCAACTTTTGTTAGCAGAAAGCTCATCATGACTGAAATCTGAAGCAGGAAAATTTGTTGCTTTTGAAGCTTTGTTTGCATCAGGCTTATTTGTGAGGAGATTTTTACCCTTCTTATTCCAGCTGCTTTCACTTGTATCAAAGTGGTGGGTGCTGTAATATGATCTTGATTCTGTGGTTTATAGAGTCAGTTGAAGCTTGAACTGTTTTGGGCACTGACCTTTCTTGACCTCTGGATTATCATGCTCACTTCTCAAGGCTTGTAATATAAGTAAAAACTTAAACTACAGCAGGGCCTTCAATCCAGGTGTTATATATTTTTTAAGTCTACTAATTGTGGAAATTTTATGTTCTCACTCCAATTTCACCTACAATAATGGTAAGTGCCACTGTCAGCCATTCAATCCAGGTGTTGTATTATAGTTAAGTTCACCAATAGGTGAAATATTTCATGCTCTCACTCTCCATTTTCACCTACTATTAGGTTGAAGTGGTAAGTGCCACTGTTAGCCATTCTACCAGGAAACAAATAATGTTTCTGCAGGTTGAATCATCATTGTAAATTGGATGTCACTGTGAATGTGATATCATAGGTGGAATTGTCAATGGATGGTTCATTCTGTATTTTTCTGGCCATTCTTGGTACCCCGCTTGCAATAAAGTAAAGGAGGTGCCACTTTGGTTCAGTGAAGAACACCTGTAAAGATGGGAACTCGGTTTATGCCCAAGGAGTGGGCCCTTCCTGAAATAATGGGCCTAAGGATCCTGACAGTGCACCTATATAGTGCCTTTCCTGGCTTAGAAGCATGGCCTTATGCCAGATAGCCGCAGGGCAGTACAACTTAGAGCCCACCTTACACTTTAAGAACCAGGGGATGGTCTGTTGTATCATTGCAGCACTGTGTAGGCTGGGCAACCTGCCCCTCACAGAATTGGCAGACCTGGCAAAAGTGAAAGACATGCTTCACCACCAAAGCAATTCCATGTTCATTCAAAGTCATCCCTATGAACAAAACCAACAAATCAAATAATATCAATTGTTAAGAGGGACTAGTATGTCAAGCATCTCACAATAAAATATATTAAGATCTTATTGTATTGGGATTATGTGTGAACTTTTTCTTCTTAAACTAGCAGGCTTGATCCAAGTCTTATGGCTCCATTACATGTGATGCTCTGTTGGCATAGAATTTCCATTCAATATCATGGCCTTTCTAAACCCACAAGAATTTCCACTTCTACTTGCCTGGATGTAGTTACTTTGAACAAATTCGTCCTTGGGTGCTACTGAAAAGTTTGTTGGCTTGGAAGCACTTTTGTGAGTGAAGTAATGGAAGATTGATAACAATAGGCTTACAATGAAAACATTTTTGTGGGTTGCTTTTTCAGAGTCAGCTTTTGCCCTACAACTTCAAGAGGAAAACAGTCTAGCCACTCTCTATGTAACCTCTGAACACTGTCAGAGATCCAGAATCTGAACCACCCTGGATTCACAAGTTTCTGGTATAGATTATTCATGACAGCTTTAAGAAGAAAACAGTCTAGCCTCTGTCAATTCATCCTCTGAACTTGAAATAACAAGGAGAAACCTTAACCAGCCCGGATGTTCTCAATAGTAATTTAAAAAGTTCCTGCTATAGATTACTTCAGTGATGGGTCACACAATCTGGCTATGAAGAACAGCAGTAACCTTGCTGTGACAGAGGATATCCCTTCATGTGCACTGAGTTGGGCTTGGTACTAGTCAACACTGGCTGGCTAGCAATCCTGCACAGGACTCCAAAGGAAACCCCTTGGAAAACCCTAGGACTCATCATATTTAAGATACTACCATGGAACACTCATATATGACAAATAATTGCTGCAACAAGCCCAAAAGTCCTAAATTTGACCACACCTGTTCTGATCTCAGCATCCATGGTCATGAAATGCCTGCTCCACATTGATTGCATTTTTGGCACTCCTCTCCAAGAATGGAATGCCACTTTCTTCAGCAAATGCCTGTGGCACAAAGAATTGAGCATATAAAGATGCTTCAGCACCCTCAATGCAACCTGATACATGTCATTTAAAGCAACCACTTGATTTCAGAAGTTTTCCTTCTCTAAGGGACTCAAGCAACCAACAGTAACTATTATGGCTGCCTTTGTGGTTTGCAAGAAATAGAATGGGTGTGATCACTGTCACGGTCCCTGTATCGAGTACTATCTATGAGGCAAGATGAGTTTTGTTGCCCACAAGAAGGTTGTCACATTTCACCGGCATAGCAGTCAATCTCATTCAACCAATCCTCCATATTTGTTAACCTCCCCGGATTTTTTACATCATATACAACCTGGGAATTACAATACAAGGTATTTTCAGACATGGTCAAATACTCAGCATGCACTACATGTTCATTTGAAGGATCCACTGGACACTCTGCATAGAAATTTGAAATATAAATGATCCTATCCAGAGGAATTTTCAGATCTAATATGCTGCATTGACAAATGAAACTTCCATGGTACAAAGCAACACTTTGGGGTAGCTATGACAAGAGAAAGACCAGTACAATGATGCCATGAGCACAGATACAATAGCTGCTTGTGATTATCCTGAACCATTCCTGCCCTGCTGTATCCCACTACATTTTATGCAGCTGTTAAACAAACACAACTTCTAGTTCAATGCAGAAAAGTCAAATTTCATTTGTGGTTATACCCTAGTCTGGCTGGAAGTTGACAAATTGTCTCCACTCTCAAAGAACTCATCATGAGAATGTGAAGCTGAACAGTGAGGGGGAGTGGCTTACAATTTGAAGCTTAATGGTATATTCCCATCCAGCTCCACAGTTTCAATTTTCTAACAAGACAGAAATGAAAACCATTTTTGAGACTGATTGTGTTTCTAAGCATTTAAACAGCAAGTCAATATGCCTCTGCCCTTGGTGTACAAACCAGAGTGACAACTAACTGCAATCAAGTTGCACTTCCCTAATTGTAACAATTTCATTTCATGAAGTCCCATGAACTTGTTTACATTTGTTGCAAGAAAATTACTAATGGTTAACCACACTTACAAAATCAACTCCAGTATTTTGAACTAGCTCTCTAAGTAAGAATCATGCTGCACAGAACACCAACCATGAAAAATGCACCAGGAACACAGAAAAAAAAAGGGAACACAATAAGATTACCAAGTTGCTCAAAAGGAACATTGTTGCCACCATTAAACAACTTTGCTGACACTAGCATCGAAAAATAGTGTGCATCTCTAATGATGCCAACAAGGAAATGCAAGGAAATAGTAGGTGAATAATATCACACATAGACAGAAAACCATCTGCAATCTGCAGCAGAAGGCAAGACTTTCCAACACCTGAATTCCCTATCAACAAAAGCTTCAAGAGTAGCCTAGTCACAGCAACAAAATTTTAGGAGATACTTCATCATATTAGTCACCCCACATAAATTCCTGTATTTAATGAGAACCGAAGGTGCCAGACGCTCAAAATATTTGAGAAATTATGTCACTTTTAAGCATAATTTTTTTCAAATTTAAGCACAGTAGACAGTAGATTTAATTTGAGCAGAACTTGGTAGGCAGGTACTGTACTAGCATTTCTAAGTTGAATAATAGTTGTTCACTCATAACCATTGCCAGAAACAACTCCCCAATTGGCAGAACAGATCCACACACCATAAAAGTTGGCACTAAGTCAAAATGCCATAGCATAAGCCCCAAATTTTAGGATACTGCCAATAGAAGAGGATAAAATAATTCTGTACTGAATTGCAGCAAGGTTGGAGAACAAACAAGCTGTCAGATCCAGAGCTTCCATTTTCTCCTTAGTTATCATATGTTAAGAGGGATACATCTTCGGATACTTCCTGAGGTGGAACCCTAAGCCAATTAAAACTATCCGGAGCTTCAAACTAATATTACTTCCAGTATTGCCATTTTGGTATTCAGTAGGAGTAGTCTCCTCTGCATTCAGAAACAGTTCAACTGAGGAGTCAGCCCCACAAGAACTATGGCAGGTATATTTGGACCGCAATCTCCTCTGCATATAAAAATAGTCCCACTGAGAAGTCAGCCTGACAAGAACCATGGCAGGTATATTGGGACTGCCACCTTGGAAAACCAACAACCTGCTATGCATGCAACTTTAGTAGTCATATTCTATTTTTCGAAGGTTCAAAACTGGGTAGGACCTCTTGCATTTGTGGTACTGTTCCTACAATCATCCAAAACATTGATACAAATGATGTACAAATTGCTGGACAGGTTGGATGTGTGCATTCATCAACTCTTTCACAAATTTTAACTTCGCAAATCTTGTACATCATTCAACACTCCTCCTGAGCTTCGCTCCATCCTGACTCTCTCTACCCGCACAACAAAAGTGCGGAGAGCAAGTATCTTCTACATCAACAAGGGAGCAACCCTTTCAACAGCCCTCTATATCATCCTCACTCTCTTTCTCGCTAGCTCGATGCTGCCCACTACAATCCCTCAAATTTTGGACAGCCTTTGCAATTTGACTCCTTGGTTAATCAAATGGTGGTAGAGGTCTTTGGGTGTGACGCATGGCAATCGTCATCAGACTCGCTGTCAGAAGAGCTCATGCCTGAAGAAATGTTGCCAATACTGCCCACACGAAGGTCTTTGCAGCTGTGATGGTTGCTGGAGTTTTGCATTACTGTTGACACTGTTTTCAACCGCATGCGCTGAACACAGACAAGATACACATCCACACTTCAGATCACTGTACTTAAATGCCTATGGTGAAGAGAACAAGTTTTGTAACCTCTTATAAAGCATAAAAATCAGGGGACCAAGAAACAATGATTACTGCCATCATTTAGTTGCTGTGTAACAAAACACACTGCTACAATCCTACCCAAAAATAAACTCTTTCAAGGATAAAACTGCATCTGGTTAAGAATATCCTACCTCCTGAAAGAAGGCACTGATCTCCTCCTCTGTCAGTGCTTCCTCACCACCCTCAGCATTCTCTTCCCATCCAAGCGACCTCAAAAATGCAGCCTCCTCTTCTTCAGAGGCAGTGGCACCACCAGAAGCCACACTAGGCAAGGTCTCAGGCTTAAATAGCTGTTCGTTTGGCCCCTCCTGCATTATCAGTCCATTAATAGCACTCTCCTTTTCCTTTCCCTCAATACTGAGATAAAATTCATTGATGATGGTAGGCATGTCAAGAAGTGACTTTGTCATACTCAGTTGCCTATCCCCATTTTCCAGCTGAAATGGATCCATCAGTGAGTCCCCTCCTGCATCTTCAGGGGATGGAACACCTTGCTTAGAGAGAGAGGCCACAGGTTCTTTGCCATTGACAAAATCACTTTTTGTGGTTGTCACCACATCTAGTTTATCTACAGTATTGATAGCAGAACCCACACTGGCCTTCTTCCTAAGTGCGTTGAAGAAATCAACACGATTTTGTGTAGGCATAGGGGGACGCCGGTCATCAGTTCCAGCCACTGTGCCAAATAAACCATCTTTGGAGGATGAACCTCCTCCAAGATTACCATCAGATGACCCTGCTGGAAGAGAAACGGGAGGGATAGGCACTGCACGGCGATCCAGCAGCTGCTTTTGCTTGCGTGGAGTAGAAGCTACATTTGCTCCCCCTATAGCTGCGTTCCCAACAGATGATCCAAGACTCCCCCCACCTGATACTGGTCCAAGAAGAGATGAGTCATGTTTCAAAGCACCTTTAGACTGAGTTGATGGCAAAACAGAAACAATCTCCTTGTTCACTTTGTGGACCACAACCTTGCCAGCTTGCAAGGACTTGGCTGTCTCAGGACGCTGAGGAGCTGGCAAAGAGTAGGGGGAGCTCAACACCTGAGAAGAACCCATTCCCTGTCTTACTTTCATACCAGCAGGTTGTGCAACTACATCTGTAGCACGGACCGCCTTCACTTTCAGCTTTTCCCGTGGGCTAAGACCCTGGCACACACACATACATGTTCAACACATGAGACCTAAATCACTGAACACAGTAACATATGTATACATGATTGAGAATCCAGAGGACTCAAGCAATACTGAGATGATGGGATTCTATCTAAACTATATGGGATCCAACTCATGGCTGAAACCCGAGGCAGTTTGAATTCAACTGGCTTCTGAGGTGCAAAAAAATATGAAACTTTGATTGCCACAGGTCAAAGATCTATAAAGTAATGACAGTCCAAGCCAACCCCATCTGGATACAAAGGACTTTGAGAAAGTACTGCAATAGCAGTAGGTAGAAGAACCAACCATGTTCTTTGGAAGAGAAGGTTTCATTGGTATAAGTTGTCGTGACTGCTTCCACGCCAACTCCTCCAACCTTTGCATCTCCACTGAGTGCTGACCAAATCATTACCAATCAATCCATGAGTGAACAAACTATAAGACAAATCAACCATAAACTTCCCACCATCTCAAAAAACCAGATAATTAGTCCAGGTTGCCTGACTCTCAGAAGTGGCATCACACTGCCAAATCCCAAAGAAAGCCTTTCCAAAGGACAAAGGGCAGCAGGCAGAAGATCATTACATACAAGAATACTGGCCAGCATATTAGTAATGCAAATCAACAAGAAGAATAACTACTGCATGACATCTTGCACAAAATCAATCATACTTTCATTAATCAATCAGACCTGTTTATGGCAACGTAAATAAAGCAGTAAACCTCGGAAAGTTTCTCACCTGAGGAGGAGTACGGACACGAGATGGATTCTGCACAAGAGCATCCACCATCTTTTGGGGATTTGCAGAGGTACCAAAGGTTGTGTTGACTATTGTCACAGATGATACGGAGCTGACATTGGGGATGGTTGGACCAGTTACTGCTGTACCATCGACAGATGGTGGGCTCCCTGTAAGAGCAGAAGGTGCCTCAGCTAATGCTGAACTCCAACCTTCTGCACCAATACTACCTCCACTACTTCCTGATGCTGTTGCCAGACCACGACTGGGGCCATTAGATGGCAGTCCTGGAGAAGAAGTAGAGGACCTGGTCCCATCAAGCCTTGTAGTTGGTGGGCCTTGCCAAAGAGGCCGTGGGCTTAAAACAGCCACATGTCCTACATTTGGCTGCACCACAACTCCAGTAGCACCCCTTTCTTGGGCACCAAGGGATGGAAAATTGCGCTCAAATGCAGCCTTTTGCATATTACTTGTGAGGCTTCCACTACTAGCTGGTAGCACAGTTGGGAGGCCTCCAAGCTCCCCAGGAACCATCTTTTTCTCACCATTTTCTACAGCACGGGCTGTTGAACTCATGGATTGAGATCGCCTAAGTGGAAGAGTCTCTGCTTCATACCTGGCACCTAAACTTGGAACTAGACCAGGCCTTCGAAATGGCAAAGCAGTATCCGAACGCTCCCGATCTCTGTCTCGATCATCAACACCTCCAAACCCTGAGATCCTATCCCTATCACGTCCATCACGGTCTCTGTCACGGTCCCAATCTCGGTCTCGTTCCCAACCTGGTTTAGCATCCCTGTCTAGACGGTCTATTCCCTCATGATTGCGGAATGCAGGACTACGGGAAAAATTTGTAAAGCCTCTCGAGTAGGACTCCCGATCCTGCAGTGACCGTTCTATCATACTTGAGCTTCCTCCACCTGTGCCACCTCTTCGAGATGCTGAATAATAATTGCGATCTGGCAGAGCTGAATAATTTCGTGGGGGCTCATAGTCTACATTGCTAGATCCTGTAGATACACCATTTGGTTGTGCCCGTTGCCATGAAGAGAATGATACACCACTTTCATCTGCAAACACAGAAAGGAAGTGCTGAATCGTTCAGAAAGCAATTATGCAGGTCAGCACCATCAGAGCACAGCACCTTCTTGAATGAACATCCATGCATCATTTAAGAGTACCATAATTCCTAAAACCATGACATCTCCAGGTCAAATTTGTCTTTAGGTCAATAGAACTCAAGCACAAGACCAACAGTCTAGACAGGATTTCTCTCTCACCATTACACTAGGGAAACTACCAGTAACATGATACACCATATAGCAACTAAGAAACAGCCAAACACTAGCCACACCTTGCAGACATCCAAAACTTGTGGTCAAATGAGCATTTCCAGAAATGAAAGGAAACATCAAACTATTTCCTAGCTACTTAAAGAGGCTGCACTCTCAAATGAGCTTGATGAAGTTGCAGAGAAATCTCCACAACAACAATTACAGGTAACAACAATGAGTGCAGTCATAACCTCATGAGAGTTGCTCACAAAGTGACAGACCATCACCTTTATCACAAACGGCAGTGATGAGCTGCCATGACTACCCACCAAGTTCATCAGCTCCCAACAGTGGGTGTAGATAAGCATGTAATAATCTGCCCAAAAACTTGGGCACACCATTATACACAATCTGCGTCCTGAGTTTCTGTTGCCTTTCGGGAAGCAATGGGAAGACTCAGATGTGATGTTGGCTAGCACTCAAGAGACATTGCTAATCAAAAAAGTCAGTAGTATCCTCATTCAAGCTGCAACAAGCTTCTGAAGGAAAGAGCTTTTATTTCATTTTAGCATGTCCCTGTATATGCAAGCATCTATGCCTAGAAGACATAGAGGCCTATATAGAGGGTAGTGGTTGGGGCCTCCTGCACCCTGAACATATCCTTTAAGCACACCACTCGTGACTACTTGGATGCAGAACATCCACTAAAGCCACTAGAAAAAAGCTTGATGAAGTTGCAGAGAAATCTCCACAACAACAATTAAAGGTAACACGACAACGAGTGCAGTCATAACCTCATGCACCTCTCAAATGAAGATCCTTTTTCTATGGGAAGACACAAGGAGGTACAAACTGTAGACAGCATGTCATCATCACGTGTCATGTGGCTTCCCCAGATGGCTGGCTGTACAAGCTCTTCAATTGTTGTTTACATGCAATAGCAGAGCAGTGCATACATTTTCAAGGCTCTAACAGTTCAGGATTATGATTGTAATCCTGACTAAAATCATTCCATGCATTCCACAGTGTGGTCAGATCTGCAGCTCTGAAATGAACTACAATCTGAAAAAACAGCCTGTGAATTGCCACCAATAAACATGAGACCCTAAAGGGTGAACCTTTTTGGGATGGATACACCATTTTGTGGTTGATCTGGCCACAGAAAAAAGTGCCTACCATTAGACCCAACAATCACATCAAAATGATATCTCAATCAAGAAGTTGGGCTTTGGAGTCCTCAATCCAACTGAACCATCTGGTCTAAGATTTGGTCCATGAGACATCTAGAGTGTAAGCAGGGGCATCAGGTTTCATGTCATCCAGAGTGCCATTGACCCCCTATCTCAGGGTACAAACTTCCATCACTTTACTTTCAGTTACTGGCAGCTGGGATGGCCTGAGGACACACAAGGTCAGAGGAATGGAACTTTTATTTGCCAGTTCACAGCAACAAAAATATCTTCTCCAAAAGGGTTCAAGAACCAGATAAAGCAGCCAGGTGTGAAAACCAGTTAGTCCATGTCCACCCTACAAAATTGAGGATACTAGCACACCTAGGATGTCCACTGGAACAAGGACCATTTCTGCAGGATCCTTTTCTCTTATGCTGTTACATGCAAATCAAAAACTCCCCACAAATAAAAATGGACACACAGTAAAGACATGGGCAGCTTGCTGTAGGTTTAGTTAAAACCCAAACCCCATGCCCATCTCATCAGGACATGAGCACTGTACACTGGAAACCTTGCACGGAAGGCCATTCCATAATAGTTAAAAAGACTATGAAAATTATCTTCTGGAAAACCTTGTGCAGGAATTTTTTTCCTACCAAACTGACGCAACTACAGACCGTCACCAGAAAAGTAACTGTGCACAGGTCCACTCTTACCCAAACCTCACAGCACTCATGATCATTGGTGGTGTTCCTATCCCTCTAGAAAAAAATCAACGCTTATTTGTCTCCACTTGCAAAGTATATTATTTTCTAAATATCACAGCCCAATGTATTCTGCTCAATCCCCTCAAGCATGAACATGATGCAAAACTAACATCACTGCAAATTGCGCACAACTTAGAAAGATGAAGGACAACACTCCTGATTAAAACTAGAAGGAAGAACAGAGCAGGAAACTAACCTTGGTGAACTGAAGAAGGTTGCACATGATGGGAGGCCCCACCAGCCCCACCACTGGCTCCCTTGAGCCATTCTGGCACCAAGGATGGCTCACTTCTATCCATTCCTGCCACTGACCATGATAGGTCTGCTGGCAGGAAAACCACCCTAACCTTCTCAAGAAAAATATCTTCCTTTGCTGCGAACAATCACTGAATCCTTCTTCAACCACTATACTACCTCAAACCCGGCACCACATAAAGCAAACAAATGCTCCAATAGGCCCATCAGCTTGAAATTTTTGGGTTGAAACCACATGCTTATTTGTTTCCACAGGGTGGACTCTGCAGAGTGCTGAGGACCTAGATGCTTACAGTCGTTGCTACCCAACTGCACAGCAACCTCTATCTCACACAGACATTCACCAACCATAAGGTTCCTTGGAGCTGAAACCAAAAACCCTATCGCAACATGCAGCAGCTTCTTGCAAACTATGAACCCATGGCTGTCTGCTGGAAAAATCTCACAAAAAAAGATGTGGCAGGACCTTTGGCGGCCTAAAAATTTCAAAGTGTCCGCAGAATTTATTGACAACACTTCGTCCAGCTCCACAGCAGCCAAGCCACCACAGAACCCTCTTCCGCCCTCAAACCCCCTACTCTACCCTACCCACCCCCCTCACAAACACACAGAAATACCCCCACTCAAACCCCACCACCCCAGTTGTAGTGAACCAGGCAACACCCTAAAAATAGCACCATTCCGGGCGTAGCAACTGATAACTGGTCCTATGCCATCCTTGGCTCGGTCATGTACGCTCCAACCTTTCTTCAAAACATTGAGCCATTTACAGCGGAAACTTCATTCCCTCCGAAGTAGAAAAACCCCAAAAAATATGCGGCCGAACACATTATATATTTTCCTCCTCGTCTACCAAAACCTCCTCCGCTCCTTCTCAACCACCAAAAAATCACCGCTGCTGCCAAGAAACAAGATATCGAGTCCTAGGGTTTATAATCAGCCAACAAAAAACAAAACAAAACTGATTCTCAGAAAATTTAGCCCTGGTGCACAGTATCGACTTGTATCCAAATCAAGACTCCCACCAATAAATCGAGAACTTATTGCCAAGCCCAAGCAGAACGACATGAGTAGGTAGGTCTCATAAGGCAGTCATCTTCGCCATCAGGTCCGCTCAAACCTGTGCAAAGTCAAACCCTACTGTTCCCTCGCCCTAACTCCTTGTCCCCTTTTCTTGCTGCCAAGCTAAGAACCCCCACACAACGTCAAATGCGTATAATACAAACCCCTTCGATTCATTCACCAACTGGCAGCAACAACGCCGGAAAGCTCGAGACCTCATCATCTAGCATCACAAACCCTAGAGTCGTCCCCCCCCGAGTCTCCTCACACTACCGCAGCCACTTCGGCAAAGTTCGGTAAGGGACGAGATAAAAAGAAGAAGAGACAGTAAAACACAACCCCAAAAAAAAAAAAAAAAAAACAGAAAAGACGAAGGGGGGGGGGGGGGGGGGAAGGGGGG
>Ga0116227_10008622_pt1 | contig 19100 bp, 16 predicted proteins | sample S1TSphgellanicum_FD_89693 | JGI IMG/M metagenome (GOLD analysis project Ga0116227, IMG submission 89693) | Host-associated microbial communities from peat moss isolated from Minnesota, USA - S1T2_Fb - Sphagnum magellanicum MG | ecosystem: Host-associated > Plants > Peat moss > Unclassified... | reverse complement strand
TGAAAAGTCCTCAGTGAACAAGATTTAATGAAGGTTATTTGGAAATTTTTAGACTTAAGGTGAGTGAGATATTGAGTTTGAGTAATTTTTGTAAGCAAACAACGAGCCAAAACTGCTCAAAGTTGGCCCCAACCTTTTTCGGCCATGACTCCTAGTGTACAGTGGGCATTAGTGTACATGCCATGCTGCTGCAGTGGGTTGAGATGCTCTAAAGGATACAGATGTTTTGCACCTACAATTTGCATTGCAAGGTCAACAAAAAAAGAAAGACTTTAAACTTTACCAGATTTGATTTTTGAATACCCTTGCTCAAAATGCGGATTTTTTGATTTTGGTTTTGCAACCCAGCAACAAAAAGTGTGAAAATTCAATTGTTTTGGTTCCTTTTTAGCATGAGGGAAGGCTTTGTAGTGTTTGCTAGTCCAATTTGGAGCCAAGCTTTTACTAGTGATTCAAAGGGTTTGGAGCCAAGCTTTTACTTATTTGTCGTTTACAAGGTCTATGATTTCTATGAGATGGTGTCATGTTCATCCATCAAAGTTCCATGCATTTGGTTAGGAAAAGTTTGTCGGCCATGAAAACATCCTCTCCATGAAAATCTATCTCATGAAATTGAGATTTGTTAGCAATATATTTTGATAAATTTAATTATTGTTAATTCATGCATCACTCCTAGGTTCTTGTCCTAGCTCATTAGCATGAATACCATGTAAACATACTAATTAGAACACAATCCAACAACAAACAAACTACATTTTCTAGCTTTTGAATGCCCACAAAACTAGGAAATCAAAAGATAAAGGATGTTTAATTTTTCATTACATGATTTCTCTTCTCACATATGTCTTGAATCCTTATAAACATCACCTCTAATGCCTAGCAATCCAAACAATCAGCTGATAACCACCATTATTCTACTAAACTTTTCTCTTTTATATCTCAAAAAGTGGTTATAACTATTTGGTTTTAGCATCTCAACACAACCAAGTGTCTAACTGTAACCAATGTGTCACCATTGATAGTTTGACATGTTATGACAATCTACCACGTTAAGTCGACTTCTAGCTAGAAACTAACTTTTTTACAATAAGTCGATTTGTTAAGTCAAGTCGAGTTGTTGCTTTGGTTTGCTAGTTTTAATTGCTTTGCCTTGTTGGTTTGACTTTGTCATTATGATTAAAATCCATACTAATTCTTTTCATAACATTGTCCCTCCTTTAGCTATTATAATGCCCTCACACATAGACAAACTTTTCAACTTTTGATATGATTACTTGTTATGGTGTGCATGTACATTTTGGTAGGAATTAAGAAATCTCCTTTTTCATTATCTCACAAATTTGTACCCTCTTTTATTGTTGGGATTGGTTCGCTTTTCAAGTACTTTTTTACTTTGTTTCTCTTCATAGGATGAAGCAAACACTATTGATTATATGTTAACTTGCCAATGTGAGGTCTTTTTTTCAAAATTTTCACCACATGTTGAGTGTGTAGGATTGTTATTTCTAACAACAATAAAATTAAATGTGCATCTTCTACTTGAAATTTAATAAACCCGTAGTTTAGCCTCTGCTTGATTGTTTGCATGGCTTTAGTTCTTACATCTAATAATAATGTCAAATCTTGGAAATGATCCATGATTTCTTCTAGTGTCTTAAATTGTCTTTGTTTCTATTAATAACATGTCACCGTCATCCAATTGAATTAAATCTTCCATCCTTACCCAAATTGCTTTATAAATGTCATTTTTAGGAACATCTCAAATTTTTTTAATAGGTAACATAAATTCTATTGGCAAAACAAGTTGAGTTCCATAAACCAACTCAAGACATATATATTGAGTTGTTATTTTATATGTTGTTCAATATGCCTATAAAAAAATTCATAACATAAAACTTTAAATTGTTTGATTTGCATTAATTAATTTGGCAAGTATATTGCCTACAATCTTATTGGTTAATTTGGCTTCACCATTGCCCTATGGGTAGTAAGCTATGGACTTGTGATGAACAAGTCATAATTTTTTGGGTAAGTATTTCAATTGTCATGTTGATAAATCACGTTGATTAAATGATTGCCCTAATCATTTACTATATGAATTAGGCATCTAAATCGAATGACAATGTGTTCATACAAAAATTTGGTTATATTTTAAATAGTATTATCTTTTAGTTTTTCAGCTTCTATTCATTTAGTGGTGTAATTTGTGACTACTACAATTTATGGGTTGCCTATATATATTGCTACCAATTTGATTAGCCGCATGAAATTCAAACCTCATTTTATAAAAGGTTCAAAAGTCATCACAAGTTTGAATGGAACCTTGTGACTTCACCATATTGGCCCAAGTCATTGGCAAACATCACAAGTTTGGTACATTTCAATAATGTTTTCATAAAGTGTGGGCCACCAATAACATGATGCCAATATTTTTTTAATAGTGGTATTGAAACCAAAATGGCCTTTAGCAAGCCTTCATGTAAATCCAATAATATTTTAGCTACTTTTGTAGATAATGAAAATTGTCTTAAAATGTCATTTGGTCCTAGTTTATACAATTATCAATCATTTAATGTATGTGATCTAGATATGATGGTAATTCAACTATATTTTCTTTTGGTGTATCATCCTCAAAATACCCTTTCCTAAATATTTTATAATTGGTTCATACCACTCAATTCCTATAGTGAAAATAGTTGTGTTAAGTAAATGATTTTCTACACCTCTAGTTGGTTCATGATGATTAATTTATAATAAATGATTTGGTAAGAAATGAATTCATCTTAGTTTGTAAATGTTGAATTTTTATAATATTAAAAGCCATCTAGTTATTCAACCTATCACAACCAATTTGTTTATTAAGTATAATAATGCTTGGTGATCCACAAAAAATATAAAATTATTACCAAGTAAATAATGCCTAATTTTCTTCACAACATAAATCATTGCCAATGTTTCCTTTTTTGTTGTTGTATAATTTCATTTTCTGTTGTTCATCAATTTACTAGCAGAATAAATTGGTGTATCAATGGTGTTACTAAATTTTGTTCCAACATAACCCCAAGAACATAGTTTGAAGCATTAGTATGAACCTAAAATTATAGATTCCAATTAGGCACAATAAATGTCAATAAACATGTCATGGATGCTTTCATCCACTCCCACGACTTGGCACAAACATTTGTCCAATCAAAAGCTTCATCTTTCTTCAACAGTTTACACATCAATGTTGCTTTATTAACAAAATTTCAAGAATAATGTCATTGTAGAAACCCATTGCCCCTAAAAATCTTTTTATTTCTATGACATTTATTGGAGTTGGCATGGTAATAATAGATTGGATTTTACAAAGATCAATTGATTATCCTTCACCACATATAATGTGTCTTTGGAGCACATTGAAATTGACACAAAAATCACAATTTTCAAGATTGAGGTTAATGCCATTTACTCTACAATCTTATAGACACTTTTGCAATTGGTAAATATGATCCCTTTTATCTCCATACACATTAAAATTGTCAAGAAACACTTGCATAAAGTCATTTAAGAACTTCTTGAAATGTGGCAAGAACATTACATAAACCAAATGACAATACATTATATGCATAGGCTCCCCGTTCTAATGAAAGTTGGTTTTACTTTATCTTCTTCCACCATTTTAACTCGATTATAACCATTATAATTTTCCATAAAGGAATACATTTCATGCCCCACAATAGAGTATAGAAATGACATGGGAAATGGATCTTTCTTGGTATGAGGATTCAACTTAAAATAATCCACACATATGCATAATTTGCCATTTTTAAAAAGTACAATGGCAAGTGGAAACAACCATTAACTTGTTTCCATAAGATAAATAAAACCAACATCATGTAATTTATTGAAGTCCTCTATGACTTTCAATGTATATTTGAGGTTCATTCTATATTGTTTTTATTTAATAGGTTGAGCTTTGGCTATGAGTTCAATCTTATGTTCACATATTTATATAAGAATCCATTTTAATTCCTTGTAACTCCAAGTGCATACATCCTTTTAATTTGTTAGCACATTTTTAATTTGTCTAAAACACAATTGGTAATATTACACTAATCAATGCATTTTGAGACTCTTCCTTATTTCCCAAATTCATTTTGATTAATTGTTTTTGAGCCATTACAATCCATCCAACAATTATTATTTTTTGATAGTTATTTTAGTAGCTTCATTAAAATATAAAAGATAATTAGATTTTTGTTATGGCTATAACATGCCACAATCAATTTCCCTTAAGAAATATGATTAATCTAATGCCACTTCTTATATAGGCCATAGTTTTGTCAAAGCTTTACATAATTTTTCTTTTCCTTGTTATGATATATGTTCTTCCTAGTTAAACTAATTGTCCAAATTCTTAGGTTGTGTAGATGATTTTACATTCACATGTTTAATGGTACTAAACATCACTATTATTATTTCCAAATTAATTGTAAAGGTGTTATCCCCCCAATTATAATGGGCCTTGGTCTATTTTAGCCATGGTCTTACTATAAGCATGGAATATGCTTCAATTCCATTTTCCATATTCAACACAATAATTGAAATTTTATAAACATAACTTATTAAGTCAATTTTCAAGTTCCTAATGAAACCAATTAACTACACCTTCCATTTGTTAACCATCATTATTACAAAAGGAGCTAGTTGAGGTCTTCTCAACCCAAGTTTCTTCCTTAAACTCTCCAAAATATTGTTCACATTGGATCCTCCATTTAGCAACACGTTTTTCATTCCATACTTTTGAACTCAAACTCAAAGTACTAGCATAGCTTCTTCAAAATTTTCAATCTTTTTGTTGGTGATTTTGCAAACATTTGCAACTGGCATTCCTCATTTTTTTATAATGACTTCTCTCTCATCTTTCTCAACTATGGACATATCTTTAAAACTTGTATCAATTTCACTTCCATCTTCAAATTCATCACAAACTCAAGTAATTCCTCAAAATTATTTGTTCAACACCTAGTTTGAGTTTTATTGCCCATAACCTTTGATTTGCCAAACTTGTTTGATTTACCAAACATATCAACTCTTCTTGTTGATTTATCACTTTGTTGACTTCTTAACAATGTAACTTCTTTTGTCATTTTGATTATTATAATCAACTTGCAACCTTTAATCATATCAACTTTTTTCATTGTCTTACCATCTTTGGTCATGTCAACATCCTTTATCAACTTGTCATCTCTAGTCATGTCAACATCCTTTGTTGACTTGTCATATTTTGTCATTTTGATTTTGTTTATCAATTTGTTAACATCTATTAGTTTGTTATTATTTTATTGGCATGCCACCTTGTACTAATTTGACATGACTTTTTGACTTATCTTCATTAACAAATTATCTTATTACCACTTGGTAAATTAGTTCCCAACATAGCCATTTGCAATGGTACATATCCTTCTAACCCCTTTGATTGAGATTTGGTTGATTCCAAGTCAATAGAATTTTGTATATCCAATGGTTTGTCTTAAAACTCTTGAAGTCTCTATAGTTCCCTAAGAACATTTTGATGAACCAATTTATCTCTCTCCCGTTTGGTTCATTGTCCTAGATTATAAGACTAATTTCCCTTTCTTGAAGTTCTTCTTTGAACATCCTAGCTTTTTGACCTCTAGTGGTCACACAAACACCCAATATTTGGTTTACATTGTTCCTCTTTATTAGAATCATTTGATTTGTCAATATTAGATTCTCGGTGATATCTTGTAATTTTTTTATTTCTTAAAACATTTTTTCTTCTATCACTATTGTTGGTTCTACCACCTTTGGTAAAATTCATCTTAGCATAAAAATAATAACCATCTTTATTTTAGTTCACAAACCTTCTATGAAAGTTTCTCGAAAGTAAGTATCATTATGATGTTTTGAAATCCTTGCACAAAGTCGTAGAAATCTATCATAATAATCTTTTATTGATTCATACTTCTTTTGTTTTGCATATCACAAAGTTGCAACCACTTGTCTTTCACTTTGGACATCACTAAATCTTGATTTAAAAGTTCATTGCACTATGTCCCAAGTTGTTGCTAGATGTGTTGTTTCATATTTAGCAAACCAATTTGTAGTTTGTCCTTTCAAAGAATTAAGAAAATATTGTAGTTTATGATTGTTGGTATCTTCTTTATTTGTCACACATACTTTGGTTAGTTTTTGAAGGTGTGACATTAAATCATCATTATTGTGGTACTTTGGTGGTTGAATGCATCATACATTAATAGTTGGTAAAAACATAATAGGTACAATATTCATTGTTGGCAATAAAATTGTAGATTGTCAATATTGTTTCCATAGTTGGAAGAACGATTGATTGAGTTTGAAAAGATGTTTGAGTAAATGACTCAATCAAGTCATGCTCCATTGCTTCTTTGTTATTGTTGCTATTACAAAGCTTTGGTGTTCACCTACCACTCATTTTTGTTTCGTTGAAGAAGTGGCCATCCTTATTTTATCACCCATTTAAGAGAACCAAAAGTATTGATAGTTAGCTCCAATGTTGTTAAACTCAATGCATCAACCATAGGTCATTGTTCTTCATTTCCCACATTCAATGAACTTGATTGGATTGATTGTTTTTCTTCTTCATTAGGTGATCAATGATTATTTAATTCCTTCAACATTAGTTTACATAGTTTTTTTTGTAGTTTTTTCCAACAAAGGTTCCAATATTTAATATCTTGTCAATAGATTAAAATGATACCTAAACCTTTCCATTTGTCATGTGCTTTGGGTTGTTGAATTGAAATAATTGCTTATCTAGTTTCTTATCTTTAAAAAATTCTCCAACCTCATAATTTGCTCTATTTTTCTCAATCTTTGTTTCTATCTATCATAAGATCTAAGTAAAAATTCTTGTTTTTCAACTACAACCACTTTCTTTTAATTTTATAATCACAATTTTATAGATAATAGGGATCCAGTATTAACAACAATGATCAACAAAGATATTTTGACATTATTTCCTCCCAAAAAAACAATTATTGCCTCTCAACCCCATTGCATGTTTGGACCTTAGGAATTAAGAGCCCATAACAAGTCACAAGGCATCCATCTTTCTACTAGAAATTAATATTTGATTTGGTAAACTTTTGTTTATCAACAAATATCGCATTATGATGAATTGAAACTATTTTCTTAATTGGTATTAACATAAATAAACAAACCATTACTAACAACCATCTTCTATAGTTGGTTAATATTATAGTATTGATTATTAATGTTTTATGTTAAATACACATGATTTAGTACATCCATGTAATTTTTTAATTATCAATTATTGTAAAATTTGTGGTAGTGCTTTGAATTTATTCACAAAATAGTTCCATTCATCATATTTTGATGTTATTATGGGTGTACATAAATATTTCACAAAAGACTAGCCATACATATTATGTTTTTGTAATCCTTTTTTCACCTTTTTCTATTGTGATAACTTCTTTTAACCATTCATTTTTTCTCCTAATAGTAGTCATAATCTACCAACATTCATATTGTCCTTGATAAACATAATTTTAATAATTAAAGAATGTGTGATAGACTTAGTCATATCTTACTCATAATAAGTAAATAAATTTGAATGAATTACCACTTGTTCATCACCCAAAACAATCATTTTCTTAATTTCATTACTTTTTTTTTCAAGTCTATAAACTCCCAACATCTTTGAAGATTTGCAAGGAAGAACAATAAAAAGTACATGAATTTTTTTAAAAATTCCAAATCTAATTCATTTACTTCAACTTTAATATCTTAACTTTCCATTAATTCAAAATTTATATGAAGAGCACTTTAAAATTGACTTCATGAAATTCATTATTCATGGTCTTCTATTTTCCACAAATGTTTTTTACATTGAGAAATTCATGTCCCTAGCATGGTCACCAAGTGTTAACAATACATTTTGATAGATTTAATTATAGTGATGAAATTTTGAGGAGTTGATATATGGGTGATTTTGCATAATCTTTCATAGGCTCATAGAATCTATTGTATAGTCATCCATAGAATTGTCTCGGGACAATTCTAAAAACAACTCATAACTACATCATCATTTCCCAACTTAACTACTTCATTTTTTAATAACTACTTTACTCCTTTCTTAGGGATATGAAAAAAGTCTTATTTCATTTCCAAGCTTAACTACCTCATTCCTTTACTAATAACTATCTCACTTTTCTAGTAATAACTACCTCCCTTTTATGCCTTACCCACCATGGATATAATGGTTAATAAAATTTAAATAAAATTTGAAATTGAATAAATAATAATGAGATATTGAAAACCAAATGGAAACATGATTAAAAAAGAAAGAAAAGGTTGACACCATTGAAAGTGCACAACAACATGGAGCCCAAGTTATTACTAATTCATGCATCATTCCTAGGTTCTTGTCTTGGTTCATTAGAATGAATACCACACAAACTTACTAACTAGGACATAATCCAACAACAAACAAACTACATTTTCTAAAATTTGAATACATACAAAACAAAAAAATTAGAAGATAAAGAATGTTCAATTTTTCATTACACGATTTCTCCTCCCACATATGTCTTGAGTCTTCATAAACATCATCTTTAATGCCTAGCAATCCTAACAATTAGCTGACAACCACCACTATTTTGCTGAACTTTGTTCATTTATATTTCAAAAAATGGTTATAACTACTTAGCTCTAGCATCTCAACACAGCCAAGTGTCTAACAATAATCAATTTGCCACTATTGACATTTCAACATAACAATCTGTCACATTAAGTTTACTTCTAGCTAGTAACTAACTCCTTCTAATTGAGCTGATTTGTTAAGTCAAGTTGGGTTGTTGCTTTGCTTTGCTGGTCCACCTTTGTCATTATGATTAAGCATCCCTACTAATTTCTTTGGTAACAAGATTACATTCATCAACAACAATCATAGTCTATAGACTTTGTAAAAAGAAACTAACAACTATGGACTAGATGGGTAGTGAGAGGCCGTCGGATACCAGGATTAGTAGAGGTGCAAATGCTCTAAGACCATTTGTGATAATTAGTGGCCTCTCATTGGTTACTGGACATAACCATCCCCCCTGAGAATTGAGATGCCCTCTTTTCATCCATAGAGAATGGTTATGAAATGTTCATCCAAGTAATGAGGTGTTCCGGAATCATAAGCCCCGGGATTGTTATCTTGTGCTAACTAGTAGGTTGAAGGTTATGGTTATAACTTGTGACCTGACAACCAATCCGAGCATCAAGCCCCTCTTAAAGAACCTAGTGAGCCCCTCTCAAAGCACTGGGCTCTTTGCAAAATATGCTTATAACCTATGTAATCTACTTTCAAGCTCTCATCTTGTTAACAAGATGAGGGGATAGTAATAGCTTCATACTATTTAGGTCATATTCAAAATTGCACTCAAATGCATATGGACTTTTACCAATTCCATGGTGGATATATTACTTGAGTCTACATTAGACTTCACCAACTTGACTTTGCATAACTTGCCCAAAGTTCAACATGGAGTTGGCAATGTGCAAATGAATGTTCAAATAAGTTGTGCTACCAGGTCTGCTGGTTGCCACCACCAGGTTCCTGATTACAACACAAAATTCCATCTCAACTAAAATTACCTCATCTTACACAATTGCCCGTCCCACCATGGAGTTATCAAGTTCAAAAGATTTACTTAATAGCACCTTATTCAAAGATTTCAAGAGAGAAATATTTGTAAATGATAGAGAAAGAGTCAGGGATAGAAATTTGTTCTGTAATCAATCAATTTCCTCCAACAAGAGTAAATGTGCATGTCTTCAGAATTCAAAGGTTTTATTGTGTTTTGAGGCTTCACCTTCTTCTTCTTCTTCAAGAATTCTCATATGAAGATGTTTGAGCCCTCTTCTTTCTTGTTCAGGGCATTTTGTAGAAACTTAAATCTCATGACAAAACACACTATGTTGCAGTGGTGGAGAAAACCTTGACTTGTGTTTTGTTGCTCTTCCCAAACAAAGAAGCTCTTAAGAGCTTTTGAAACTGTACTTTCCATCACAGGACTTTTTTCTGTTATTTGAGGAACTTGGATTTGTGCAAAAGAAAATGCATTAGAGGTTAAGCAAGAGGAAGCAAGCCTCACTTTCTTGGCAAGCTAAATCTGAGCAGAGCAAACTGCATCTTGATGTTTTCATGAACCAGCTTCTACTGTGCTTGCAACATCCTCTCTGAGCTCTAAAGTTATTTTGCACAAATCCTATAAAAACCATCAGAAAGATACCAACAAAAGCAACAAACAAAGGAAGCAAAAGAGTAAGAAGAGAGAGAGAAACCATGGAAACAGAACCCATGGGTATTTGATCAGTAGTTTCAAGTTTCATCAGTTTTTAATTACTGTATGTCAATCATGAGAATGTTGTTCACTCTTCATGACAAAGGGGAGTTCTACCTTTGCTGGCTGGCTTCACAAAGGCAGAAAAAGAATTGGGTACTAGTCTGAAACATAATACTCTAGCCTGATGATACTAAGGCAGTAGCAGCTATGAACAACAAGTCCTGTACATCGATCATGATTTTGCTACAAAATTGATGATACTAGTCCTTAGCAATATTTACTTTGCTGCAAAGAACTAGAAATATTCAATCATCTCTGCAGGCTCCGAATCCCTTTTCATATGCTTCAAGACTTGGAGAGATGATTCATCCTCTGTTGAACTTTGATTCCCATCAGTATCGCTCCAAATCTTTCTACTGCTTCCCACAAACTCAGATCCACTCCAGCTTACAGAGCTTGTGATTATGGAAGATGCTGACTGCAACCGCTCTTCCATCATTGTTGAAGACCCATTCAGCTCTTTTGCTGGCATTGATGATACAATTGCAGATTTCCCCTGTTGAAAGGTCGCTTGATCTGCTGCTTCTTCCAGATCTGAAGTTGTTGCTTTCCCATCTGTTGAAACAACGCCGAAAGTTTCCTTCAGCATTTTCTCTCGCTCGATTTCTCCTTCTGATTGCTCATGGTGAATAGCTCGTTTTCTCTCAATTTCTGCCTCAACTTCAGCAATCACCAGAGGAGGAGGCACACATGGAGGCCGACTGACAAACTGCAGAGCACTCCATTGAACACCTTCAAAGAATGGGTGGTTCTTGATCTCATCTGCACCATTGTTACCTAACCTCTCTACAGGCTCTTTCTTCAGGAGCTTCTGAAGAAGATCCTTCAACGGAGACATGGGCCCAGGAATCTCAGGTGTCTTGGTGAGGATGTTGTAGAAAGTCTCTTTCCTGCCATTCTCACTCTTGAACGGTGTCTTTCCATACACCATTTCATACAAGAAGACGCCCAAAGTCCACCAATCCACCTGCCAGCTATGGCCGTTCCCCCAAATGATCTCAGGAGCAACGTACTCGACGGTTCCGACAAAGGAATTCGACCTAGGTTCCGTTTCTTGCCCATGAACATTCCCTCCTCCTCCTCCTCCCTTGCGCGGATTCGTAGCTTCTACAGGTGTGACACGAGAAAGAATATTGCCTTTGGGCGCTTTCTTTCCGTTTCCTCCTGCCCCGCACACCAACAGCGACTTGATCTTAGGAGGCCGCTGCTGCTTCTTCTTGTTCTTCTTCTCCGGTATTCTCACCACTTCTTTCACGAAAGACTTCCGTTCCGAGAGTCGTAGAGAGAGATCGAAATCCGTGAGCATGATATGGCCATCTGCTTGCACTAGAATATTCTCCGGCTTCAAATCTCTGTACAGGATCCCCTTCTTATGCAGATATTCCAAGGCGAGGACCACTTCTGCGGCGTAAAATCTGCGCATTCATCCACGCACCAACACAACACGTTCAGTTCATGCAAAATTCGATCTTAGAAACCCTTGATGGTTTCATTCTGCAAAACAGGAAGCGCAAGGACTCTCTCTCGTTCCAATGTTGTTGCAGAAGCACGCATTGCAAAACACAAAGGGAGCGGAGCAAAAGGAAGAAGAGAAGAGGTAACATACCGAGCAGCAGATACGGAGAAGATCTTCTCCGGCTGTCGTTGCCTCAACACGTTCAAGTCGCCTCCGGTACAGTAATCCATGACGAGGAAGGAATGCTTCTCGCTCTCGAAAGTGGCCAAGAGCGAAGGCAGGAACGGATGCTGAAGCGAGGAGAGAATATCCTTCTCCGTCTGCGCCCTGATAGTGGTATTCTTGCTTACCAACACATCCTTCTTCATCACCTTCATCGCGTAAGGCATGTTTGTCCTCTCATGCACCACCAAAAACACTGTCCCCATGTCTCCATTGCCAACCGCCTTCACTGGCTTGAAATCCTCCACACATAAGTCCTTCTTCCACACATCGTCGTCACGCACGTGAGGAGTCATCAGAAGACTCTCTCCCTGAGGAGGAATGTTTCCCGCACCAGAACTTTCTACTGTATGAGGGGGCATTCCTTCTGCCTTCGAAACACACACACACACACACACACAAAGTGTGTGCTTTGTGCGAATAAAACCGCTTCTTCTTGTAGCAGAACACACACAAAAACACACACGGACAGATGATTCTTCTTCTCCCAAACGGATCGCCACCAGTTCTTGCTACTTCCCTCACTTTCTCTCTCTATTACACACTCTTTAGGGAGGATTAGTCTCTTCGGCTATTTTCTCTTGTCTATTCTATCAACCGGTGTTCTTCAGAGATGGAAACAAAGCAAATTCCTTTCGCGATTTGTTTCTCTGTCTCTGTCTCTGTCTCTCTTAGTGAAGGTCTGTCTCCTCCTTGTCAAACTACTAACTTGAACTTCTTCTTGTTGAAAATTTACTGGCTTTTTTTTGCACTCTCTCCGTTGTGGTGGTGATGAAGCGAGCGAGCAGGCAAGCAAAGCAAAGCAAAGCAAGCAAGCAAGCAACCTCCTACGCGGAGAGGATGGAACGCCTTGCACTCGTATGTGTGTATCCAATTTATCTTCCGTTTGCCGTTTTATTTGCTACACATCACAGCAAGGGAGAGGCCAAGATATAGCGGCGCGGAGCGCAGGAAACGACAGCGGGAAAGGGGTCGCAACGACGGCTGCTGTGAGCCACGGAGAGTTCTGGCCAGGTGGGGTCCAACGCCATCGCCGCTTGCACACTCTCTTTCGTCTCTCTCGCTCTCTCTTTCCTCCGCGCCTTCCTGCAGACCCCAACACGAACCTTGCATCGCACTAATCACAGACTAAACACTAACTAATTTGCGCAAACCATACACTAATCGCATTCTATATGATGAAGCACTAATAAGATTAAAAGCTAAAGCGCCCAAAACTGTCAAAATAAGCATATTCAGTAAATCAGATTTCTTCTTTTTTTTCCAAAATTGTTTTTTTTTAAAACACCCATTTTCCCCTTAAAGACAAGCGGATTTAAAACTCAAACGAAGTTGATTTTTTTTCTTTTGATTTTTAAAAATTAGTTATGAATTTATAAAGAATTGTGATAAGGGTAACCTGTATGTCATTTCAAAAGCAATTTTTTTCTTTTTTTTGGCGAATTTTCGCACTGTGGCGACAAAAAATAAAATCCAATGGCAACTGTAAAAGAGCCTTTTGGGGGGAGGGGGAAGTGAAAAGTCGGGTTAAATGTCACATTTCGCCATATTTAGACAATGAGTTTTCTATTGGTCGCCAGAACTAGGCAGAATTTGTTTTTTAAAAATTACCTCTAGCCAAATGTGGCTCATTCCTCCTGTGGATGATCGCCAATCCACCCGCTTAAAAGATGGCTTAATTATATACTAAAAACTCACTAAATGCTCTATTTAGTCTCCTAAAGAAACTCGATGCCCAATCGGCGGCCCAGAATCAATCCAGAGCGTTACAGCTGGTATTGTCACTTACTAATTAAGTAACTAAACACAGGCCAGTTGTAACTAATTCAACTGTCGAAACTCGGAACCTTCTGCTGCACCAAACAGCAAACTTCTAACCTCACTTTTACTAAATCTTGTTACTAAATTCAAGTCACCAGGGTAGTAGTTACTTGTTATGGAAATCCTCTCTCTCTTTTCTCACTTTCTTTTTCTTTTTCTTTTTTTTCCCTGTTTAGCACTCCCGTGCAAAGTCTTACAATCATTTTTCTTTTTTCTTTTTGGGAAAATTTTTGTCGTTTTCCAACCAAAACAATTGGGATTTTTCTTTTCCCCCTTTAGTAAATCACTAATTTTGCTAACTTTTATGATGAAATCCGCCAAATTGTAGACATCAAAAAATTGAGGGAAAAAAAACCCTCGAATTCCTAAATTTCAATACATAATTTTCTCAAAAGATGAACTCATTTTTTCACAAATTAATTTTTTTTTTTTTTTTACAAAGTAAGGGGGGTGTTAAGATACCCTAGTGCCTTGGTTGATTCCACACTAATTTTTTATTTTTTTAAATGTAGAAAACTTCGAAAATTTTCCAAAAAAAACTTTGTGAAAGAAATTAAAGAATTTTTAAAAATATTTTGAGAATATTCCGTTTTGACTAATATTAATTAATTACTCAACAAACATGTGTTGAAGCTACCCTTGTACTATGGTAATGGGGATGTGAGCCTTTGAAATGTCCTTAAGGTGGGAACTTTTTTCGTTCCGAAGCATTTGGATCCCATAATTTTTTGGGAAGCCCATAATAAATTGGTCTTCGGTTAGCTAGATACCTCGACCCTCTTCCTACACCCGACAAACCAACGTTTCCAAGACGATGGAGAGTTTATTTCTAGATTAGTCAAATAATTACATTATTCCTCCTCAAATTCAATGGCCTCAACATTGTCCATACTTGTTTTGCTAGTTGACAAGAATGTAAAATTGCTCAGTTCCTTCATACAATCTTCTAAGAACTTTGAAACCAATTTATTCCAACGATTTATTCCATTACCCAAAATCACATTATGAAGTTTGCCAATGACTTAGAACGCCGCAATCACATTTACAAATTTTTGACACGAAGCACGACCATTAGTCTAGAAGCCGCAAACTGCAAACTTCACTTGCAAGCCAATATTTCCATATCCAATTTTGACCTAGTCCATCATCGGGTAGGAAGTTGCGAGGGCAAGAGCTTGGAAATTCCTGTGAAAAGGTAACGATATGATGCGTTTTATTATTTCGACAGGAAGTTACGATTCTCTCAACTTTGAAAGTTTCTTTAGAAGCATCCATTTCTCTTTAGGAAACGTGCTCCAAATTTGTGCCCAAAAACACCCTTTGAAGTTTCAAGTGGTCCCCCAAATAATATATTTGCTCTTTGTGACCCGTGGAGCTTGGGCATTTGTGGGAAAATTAAGTCACCATTATCAGAATTTGCTTGCTTTTGCAACTATAGTATGCACAAAAGCCAGGAAAAAAAAAAAAAACATTTATATCACTCCTTATATCTCATCTTCAATATTGTTTGATTCGATTTTATGTTTTTGGGGTGTTGGTAGGGCAATGGAAGATCTGTTGTGGATTTAATGTCTGGAAGGTGCTTGGGAACTTTAACCAAGTTTTAGTCTTGACTTACCTATGTAGTTTCTCCTTTTAACCCAAGCAAAAATGGTGCCCCCAATGATATGCCACAAAATAAGGATAAACTTTCTTGAGTCAATTATCCTTAAAAACATGATGATATGTGAGTGATTACATGAACTACCACAATAATGAGCCAAATAAGGAATTTGGGCACAATAGTAATAACTTTGTTCAATAGAACCCATGGATGATAATCGGGGGTTTAGAGTTGAAAATTTCTTATTGAGTGTGCAAGTTTATTTTCTTTATGGATTTCCAGTAGAAAAAAAGAGTTTGACAAAAAACCCTACTCCAATATCCTTCTAATTCTCAACACACAGAAAAAAAATCTTCACCCATGGACGACCTATATCACTAAACTAAACCAAAGGAGGAATAGTGATACAATAATGCACAAATTGATTGTAGCATTGAACTTTGGAGCTAAATAGTAAGTTCCCTTTACAAGGCCACTAACTATGGGGAGACGATTGTTTTTAATTGGTCGGTCACAATGATTGGCCCCAAGTGTCGATATTTAAATGGTGTCACAATAAAATATCATTTCAAAATTCATGTTTACAGGTGGGAACACTTATTTTCATGTTGTTGAAAAGTGATATCAACACAAATGAGGAGCACCGTTCTACATGCATTTTACATATTGGAGAAACCGATTGTGTGGTCCCGGGTTGAGGGCATTATTGGAATTGAGGCTAATCTCAAGTCCACCTTGCACGGGCCATTATTTCAGTAATGCCCACACTTAAAAAGTTTCATCATTATTTATGTTAATTTTTAATTTAATTTAAATTAATATAAAATATCATGAATATGAAAATGCAAATGTTGAAAAATAAATAAATCATGTTGATGGGTAAAGAAAATGAATTAGGTAGTTGTTAGGAAAGGAGTGAAATAGTTAAAAGGATAATAAATAGTTAGGTTTGGAAATCAGGTACTTGTTTATAGAACCGTCTGTAACATTGTCTAGGGATGACCACACCAAGAATTGTGCAAAATCAATTGTCCAAGGATAACCATATGAAAAATTATATAAAACTTCCCATATATAGAATGGGACTCCACGATATTGTGCACTACTTTTGAAAATCAACTTTTTTTTCCCCTTTTTTCTTATGTTCCCATATGTTTTTCAATAGTTCATCAATATTTATGTTAATGTCACGTAGTTTGAATTTAATATAGATGTCATGGACATGAACGTGCACACGTTAATTTGTTTTTTCATATCCACATTGGTGAATAGAGAAAAAGAGGTAGGTATATGCATAAGAGATAGTTATTTAGAAAATTAATTTTCTTTTACAAAGTTTTAAGAAAAAAAAATGAGACATTTAAACTTGAAAATGAGGTAAGTGTCTCATGAATTATCTGTGGAATTGTTTAAGGACAATCATGGGAAAGATTATGCAAAATCAATTGTCCAATTTTGTATAATCATACAAAAGATTATACAAAATCTCCCATATATACCAGGTCTTTGAAATTTCTTATCATTGGAATTAGGATAATAACTCAATTGACAACTAGCAAAATATGTAAAGTACTAAACACCCTAACTAGCACCTTACCTAAAATATCATGTCCTCAGTATATAGAACATAAAATCCTAGAGATATTTGGACATTACAAAGCCCCATGACAACTACCCAATTAGGGGGAAAATGAGGAAAAGTCTAGTATTTAGTTGAGATTAATGGATCAAAATTTGTGGAGCAAAAGAGTTTGAAAAGAAGTTTCAAGGTTCTTTTCTTTTTAAGTTTATCAACTTGGAAAATTATTATAATATAAATTATTGATGTTTGTCTCTCTGAATCCCTTTGTACTTTTGCTTGCATATCTTGATTGTCCCCTGCAGACTTACATATCCCCCTTACAAACCTGCTGAACTAGACTAGATTACGTGCACTATACTCAAGCCTTCTTCCCCTTTCTTCTCCTTCCCTTCTTGAAGATGCAGCTGTTTTTCAGACCACCCTAACACTCATAATCAGTGTGTTTTTTTTTTTTTTCTCTCAATTTTGTGATGTTCCAGTGGTGATAATCCATAAGAGTATTTAACCAAATTTGATAATTATTCAAAATATGAAAGCCGAAAATCTTAAGCATCCTTTCCTATTGTCGGCCATTGTGACAATTTTTGGTGAATTTTTGGAATTTTAATTTTTTTGGGGTGGTATTCTGGCAAATTGGTTATCAAAAAACAGAGAATGTGTGACAGAATATTTCTAATTGAATATTTTTGGCACAATGGTGAAAATTAGCCCCAAAAATCAGTGTTCACAATCAACAGTTCCTATCAAAAAAATAAAATAAATTCTTCCAAGCAAAAAGAACATATTTCATATTTCAGAAGTTTTGAAATTTTAGAATAACTAAATAATGCACATTCATATCTTTTAATAAACATGCTATTTTAGTTCAAGGGATAGTTAGTCATTCTTTTGTAAATAATTCAGAGCTACTATTAAAAAAATATTACTTTTCTTAATTTTATTTTCCGGGTTTTGGGAAACATGATGGAGGCAACAAATTTTCAACAAACATGGCAGGTACAATATATTTTTGGGCGTAAAACAATAATTAATGCAACATAAGTGCAGTTGTGGAACTCGAAAAGCCTGGAAGATAGCAGCCAGCTCTGAGCAACAACAGGAAAAGCTGTGGTGGAACAAGTCCAGAAAAATCTTGGAAAGGCAGACAGAGAGAGGGAGAGAGAGAGAGAAGGAGAGAGTCCAGGCACCACAATGAATGCATGCATTCTGTGTACCTACTGACAGTTTTGTCATCTTTTTCAGCCTTTGAAAAGGAGACGTAGTAGAGATGTCCTCCCCCCTCCTTCCCCCCCCCTCCACCTATTTTAGAGCCTTCCAATAGGTATTTGAGCCAATGGACCACCACCTTGGGTCACTAGTGACCACACCACCCACCCCCCTTTTCTTTTCTCTTTTTTCAGCCTGTTTTCTTTTTCCACCCCCACTCAAAAGAAAAGAAAATAAAAAGAAAAGAAGGTTCTGGAAGGGATTTGGATTTGCTTTTCAGAAGACAGCCCCAAGAGGAGAGTAAGTCTCCCCAGAGTAAGAATGATGTGAAGAAGTAGTAGCCATGACCACAAAACAAAGCCCAATTGGGTCGTCGTTCATTTCTCACCCAGTGACTTGACTTACTCCTAAGTTTGTTGCATTTCTTGCCCACGTCTATTGAGCATTTACTACTTTGTGATCTTTTTTGGTGGAAAACTTGTAAACAATGTTTCTTCAGTGTAAAGTTATTTTTTCGCAAAAAAAAATTTGCTTTGAAAAAATCCAAGAATTAGAGAAAAATAAAAGATTAACATTGGTTGGAATGCTCTCATCTTCCCACAATGATCTTGAGAAAAAGTTAACTAGGGTTAAGCTTCAAGTGCAACTTTCACAACAAACCCCAAACAAAATCAGAGATTCTAAGGTGGGTAAAACGGTCAATTACAACAGACACCCAAATGGGCTAGATCATTGAAAATAGAGCACCACCAACCAAGAGAGAAGAGGGGGAAAATGAAAGACAAAGGAGCGGGCTAGGGGGAAGGG
>Ga0116227_10008621_pt1 | contig 19101 bp, 19 predicted proteins | sample S1TSphgellanicum_FD_89693 | JGI IMG/M metagenome (GOLD analysis project Ga0116227, IMG submission 89693) | Host-associated microbial communities from peat moss isolated from Minnesota, USA - S1T2_Fb - Sphagnum magellanicum MG | ecosystem: Host-associated > Plants > Peat moss > Unclassified... | reverse complement strand
CGCGCCTCCACGGGCCCGCCACCTTCGCGTGGCGCGGACCCCCGATCTCTCCGGCGCGGACTCCCGCGCCTCCACGGGCGAGCCGCCTTCGGGTGGCGCCACGCCCTCTCATACCTTGAGGACACGTCGCCCCGATCCCCCCGGCGCGGACTCCCGCGCCTCTCCACGGGCCGGCCACCTTCGTGTGGCGCCGTGTTTGGTATCGAGGGCGCTTACAGCAGCCGGACCACGGCTTCGTTCCAGGAGGGCCAATCGTGGCCGTTGATGCCCGGCCAGATTTCGGTGTGGTGCGGGACGTTCTTGGCGGCCAGGAGCGCGTCGAAGCGGCGGTTGTCGTCGACGAGCGCGTCGAATTCGCCGGTCGCGATCACCCACTCGATGCCGCGCAAGCGGTCGAGTTCGGGACCCTCCAGGTTGGCGATGAAGCGCGCCGGTGAATTGAAATAGGCGGTGTCGTCCCAGTAGCCGTCGTTGAAACGGCCGACGTCGTAAACGCCGGAGAAGCACACGCTCTTGGTGATCAATTCGGGATGACGCCCCGCGAAGTTCGCCGCGTGGTAGGCGCCGAAGCTGCAGCCGAACACCCCGAGGTCGCCGCGCTGCGCGCGGTCGCGGACGTACGGAACGACTTCGTGCAGCACGTAGGCGTCGTAGGCCACATGGCGGCGGCCCCGCAAACTCGGGTGGATGTGCTCGTCGTACCAGCTTTCCGCATCGACCGAATCGACGCAAAAGAGCTGCAGCTGACCGCGTTCGAGCTTGTCGCCCAAGTGGGCGACGAGCCCGCTATCTTCGTATTGGAAGAACCGTCCCATCGAGGTCGGAAACAGGATCACCGGGAACCCGCTCCAGCCGAAGCGCAGGAGTTCCATGTCTCGGCCGAGCGCCGGGCTGAACCACTTCTCGTACTGCCGTTGCATCGCTCGCCTAGGTTGCATAGGGCCGCGCGCCCTTCCCGCGAACTTTGGCGGCCACTCGAAAAAATTCGCCGGCACGAATCGGGCGCGGCGCCCCGACTCTCACCGCACGTCGCTCGAGGAATCCGATGCCCGAATCAATCAAGCGAATCGGCCTGCTCTTCGGAATGGAAGACACGTTTCCGTGGGCGCTGGCCGAGGCGATCCGAGAGCTGGGAAACGGCGAGATCGAAGGCCTGCCGGTCGAGATCTCGGCGCTACGCGACACGCAGGATTTCAACTACGCGCTGATCCTCGACCGCATCAGCCACGAAGTTCCGTTCTACCGCACGTTCCTCAAAGTCGCGGCCGCGCGCGGCGTGCAGGTCGTCAACAACCCGTTCTGGTGGTCGGCCGACGATAAGTACTTCGGCAACATCGTGGCCGAATCGGTCAACGTCGCGACGCCGCGCACCGTGTTGCTGCCGCACAAGCACCGCCCGCCCAACACGGAGGCCGCCTCCTTTCGCAACCTCCGCTTCGTCGATTGGAACGCGGTCTTCGATTACTTGAAGTTTCCGATCTTTCTCAAACCGGCGCACGGCGGGGGCTGGAAAGACGTGTACAAAGTCGACGGCCCCGGCGCGTTCTTCGCGGCTTACGACGCGTCGCGGGATTTGGTCATGATGGCCCAAGAGGCGATCGACTTCGAGTCGTACTTCCGGATCTACACGATCGGCCGGGAGCGCGTGCACGTCATGCGCTACGACCCGCGCGTGCCGCACGAACGGCGCTACGTGCGCGACGGCCCGGCGCTCGACTCCGCGCTCGGCGCGCGATTGGAGCGCGACGCGCTCGCGCTCTCGACGGCGCTGGGCTACGACATGAATACCGTGGAGCTCGCCGTGCGCGACGGCGTCCCGTACGCGATCGACTTCACGAATCCCGCGCCCGACGCCGACGTGCGTTCGATCGGCGAAGCGAACTTCGCCTGGATCGTGCGCACGATGGCCGAGGTGCTGATCGACCGGGTGCGCAACCCGTTGCCCTTCGAACTGACCGGGACGTGGCCGGCCGCGGTGGCGGCCCGGCGGGGAGCGGCGCAGTAGTGGCGGATCGGCCGTCGCTCAGCCTCGGCATCGAAGAAGAGTACCAAGTCATCGATCCCGAGACGTGCGAGCTCAAGTCGCACATCCAGCACCTCTTCACACAGGGCGAATTGCGACTGGGCTCCGAGATGAAGCGCGAGCTGCACGATCCGGTGATCGAAGTCGCGACGTCGGTCTGTCGCGATATCAGAGAGGCGCGGACGGAGATCACGCGCTTGCGTTCGGAAGTGATCTCGCTCGCGCGCCGCAACGGGCTCGCGATCGCGGCCGCCGGGACCCATCCGTTCACCCACTGGAGCACCGTGCCGACGACGCCCGGCGCGCATTACGACCGCCTGATCGAAGACCTGCAACTGATCGCGCGGGCCAACGTGATCTTCGGCCTGCACGTGCACGTGGGGCTCGAGGACGACGACGCGCGCATCGCGATCATGAGCGGCGTCCGGTATTTCTTGCCGCACATCCTGGCGCTCTCGGTCAACTCCCCCTTCTGGACGGGTCAGAACACCGGCTGGAAGAGTTTTCGCTCCAAGATCTTCGAGCGCTTCCCGCGCACGGGTTTGCCCGACCTCTTCGGCTCCTGGATCGAGTATCAGGAGTTCGTCAACACGTTGATCGCGACCGGGTGCATCGCGGACGGCAAGAAGATCTGGTGGGACGTGCGCGCGCACCCGTACTTCCCGACGCTCGAGTACCGCGTCTGCGACATCCAGATGCGGGTCGACGAAACGCTCTGCCTGGCCGCCTTCTTCCAAGCCGTCACCTACAAGCTCTGGAAACTCTACGACCGCAATTTGGGTTGGCGGATGTATCGGAAGTCGCTGATCAACGAGAACAAGTGGCGCGCCGCCCGGTTCGGCCTCGACGGCAAGCTGATCGATCTGGGTAAGAGGATCGAGGTCCCGACCGAGTCCCTGCTGCTGGAACTGCTCGAATTCGTCGATGACGTTGTAGAGGAACTCGGTATCTCAGACGACATCCGGTACGCGTACGAAATCCTCAACCGGCGCACCGGGGCGGACCGGCAGCTGGACGTCTTCCGCGAGACCGGAGACCTGTGCGCGGTCGTCCGCTACATCATCGAAGAAACCGAGGTTGGCATCCCCGTTGCTTGAAAAGTCGCACGCGCAGGATTGGCGCACCGAACGCTTTGAGGTCGTCCGGGTCGAGGGACCGAACGACGTGCCGCCGCGCGAGCCGTGGGTGATCGACGTCGCGCTGCTCGACATGAATCACAATTTTCCAAACGTCGGTCACGACGCCGTCATCACGCTCGTGCGCGACGCGACGTTGGCCCACGACGACGCGCTCGCGCGAGCCGGCCGGCGGGTGCGGCTGCTCTCGTACGAAGTGCGCGAGAAGCTGATGGTGCCCGATCACGCCGAGGGCCGGCACCGGCTCTACCTGGGCACCGGCGGCCCGGGGCATCTGGACCCGCGCCACAACACCCATAAGCTCGGCGTGCAAGAAATCCGCGAGGATCCCTCGTGGGAGGCGCCGCTCTGGCGCCTGTTCGAGGCGGTCGCAGCCGACGAGGACGCGGCGCTGTTCGGCGTATGCCACACCTTCGGATTGCTCTGCCGCTGGTCGGGCGTCGCCCAACCGCACCTGCGCGGCCCCGAGAAGGGCGGTCACCGCAGCGGCGTGGGGACCAACGTGTTGACGGAGCAGGCGATCGAACATCCCTGGTTCTCGGGGTTCGCGCACCCGAGCGTCCCGGTGCTCGACTCGCGCTACTACGATTTGCTGCCGACCTCGCCGGTTTTCCCGGCGGGCGTGACGCCGATCGCCTATGAGTCGTCGCAGGCCGGCGATCGCCCGGGCGAGGCGCTGACGATGGTCGAACTCGCGCGCGAGCGTGACGGCAGTGCGCCGCGCGTCTTCGGCGTCAACAGCCACCCGGAAATCGGCTCGTCCAACCGCGTGCGTGCCTTGCTCGACCGCATGCTCGAGAACGGCACGATCACGCCGGAAGTTCACGCCGAGCGCTCGGCGATCTTGCCGGTGTTGCGCGACGACCGCGGCGCGGAGCGGCTCCTCGTGGCGCGGCGCGTGTTCGGCGATCTCGTCGACCGGCACGTCGGCCGCCTCGCCCGCGCCGCTTAGTTCGCTTTTTTGGACCCGCGCCACCGCGCCGCGTTCAACCGGACGTATTCGGAGGAGCGCTACGCGCGCTATCGCGCCGGGCTGGAATGCCGCGTCGGTTCCGAGGTCGGTTTCCGGCTGGCCGAGACGCCGGCGTTTCTGCCGCCGTACTTTCGCGACGCCTGCGCGACCGCGGCCCGCGAGATCGTCGCGCAACTCAGCGAGCCGGAGCGGATTCGGCGCATGCGCGCCTCGCTGCCCGAGCGTTGGACGTTCGCGAACGAATCGCCGCTGCCGTCGTTCGCCGTCGTCGACTTCGCCGCCGTGCGTGCGGCTGACGGAACGTTCGTTCCTAAACTAATCGAGTTACAAGGTTTTCCGTCGCTCTTCGCGTTTCAGGTCATGCAGCGCGACGCCTGGGCCGACGTGCTCGACGAGCCCGACGGCGCGGGCGAGTGGTCGTGCTGGTTCGGCGGCCGCGACCGCGCCGCGTATCTCGACGTTCTCCGGCGCACGATCGTGGGCGACTGCGATCCGCAGTGCGTCGTGCTGGCCGACATCGACCCCGCGCGCCAAAAGACGGCGGCCGATTTTTTCGCGACCAAAGCGTTCTTCGGCGTCGACATGCTCGATCCGCGCGAATTGATCTTGCGCGGGCGCAAGCTCTTCCGCAAGGACGGCACCGGTCGCGAAATTCCGGTCGAGCGGCTCTACAATCGCACGATCGCCGACGAGTTGGAGCGGGACGGCTACGAGCTGCCGTTCCATCCGAGCGAAGACCTGGAGCTTCAGTGGGCCCCGCACCCCAACTGGTTCTTCATCTGGTCGAAATCCTCGTTACCGCATCTCGTCCACCCGGCCGTGCCGCGCACGCGGCTCCTGAGCGACGTCGCCGAGTTGCCTGCCGACTTGACGGACAACTACGTGCTAAAGCCCCTGTTCTCGTTCGCCGGCGCCGGCGTCAACCTGAGTCCGACGCGCGACGATGTGGAACGGATTCCGGCGCACGCGCGCGACGGCTGGTGCTTGCAAGAGAAGATCGAATACGGTCCCGCGATCACTGCCGCCGACGGCGGCGACGTGAAGCTCGAAATCCGCATGATGTTCGCGCGCCCCGACGACGAACCAAACCTCGAGTTGTTGACGAACCTGTGCCGCCTCTCGCGCGGCGGAATGCTCGGCGTCGACTACAATAAAGAGCAGACGTGGGTCGGTTCGTCGGTCGGACTCTGGCCCGCCTGACGATCGATTTCGGTGCCCCGCGCCTGGCGCGGTTATCGCCGTGCTTCGCCCGGTTAACCGGGGATTGGCGGGCTTCGTCCCGTTAACAGTGGATCGGCGGGTTGCGAGGGAAGCGTTCTCGTTTTCGCCTCGCGAGCTTCGCGTTTGAGGAACCCGAGGACCGGCACGCGAAGGCGCAGAGATGACGCAAGCAACTCCGGGAATTCCGCGCCGCTGGACCGTCGAAGTCGACGGCATCCGCTGGTTACCGCGAATGATCGATAAGGCGCGCATGCGCCAGAACGGTACGCTCGGCGCCTACTTGATGGGCCACTCGCCGGTCGATCGGGCATTGCTGTACCGCCTCGGGCTGACGACCGACGAATTTGTGAGCATCGCGAATTCAGCAACGGACGACGCCGGCGTGCTCGCGGCACTGCGCGCGCGCGGCTTTGACGAGGAGCGGGTGCGGCGCTGGAGCGCGGCCTTTCCGTCGCTCTACCGCGCGCTGATTCCGGTCTGGGATCTCGACGAGGGCTACGCGCCCTCGACGCCGCTGACACGCTCGGTCGCCGCCTTCATGCGCGCCGTCGAGGGGCCCGTGATGGGCGCCTTCCGGCTAGTGAGCAAGGCACCGTAACCGCTCGGGCCTTGTCGCCCGCGGCCGCCGTCGCGACTCTCTTGGCGCAACCAAATCGCATTCGCCAGAGAGAGGTTTGCCATGGATCCGTTTTCCACTCGGCCGCGGGTCGCTCGTGCCGCCGAACTTCGCTCCGTCGCCTTCGCCGGCGCGGTCGCGCTGCTCGGCGCGGTCGCGGTCGCGCAGTCACCGGCGGCGCGCGGCGCCGCGGCCGTCACCCGCACGGTCACCTGTTCGCTGACTACCGCCTGCCTAGCCGAGATCAACGACTCATCGGGACCCGGCCTCACCGGCGGCTCGAAATCGGGTCCGGGGCTGAGCGGCTACTCGACCAGTGGCCCGGGCGTGAAGGCGACGTCCGCTTCCGGGACGGCGCTCGCTGCCACGAGCACCACGGGCGCCGCGGCCATCGCGCGCTCCGGCGGACCGAGCAGCCTCGAGATCTTCAACGGCGGCTCATCCGCGGGAGCCGACGTGTACGCGCTCGATTCGACGCCGGGCGGAAACGGGATCTACGCCGTCTCCCAGCGCGGGATCGCCGGCTACTTCGAAAACTCGTCCAGCGGCGGGTTGGCCAACGCGGACGTCGCGCTGGTCGCGCGCGGCGGCACGGTGGGCCGGCGCGATCCGGTGGTCGACGTCGCCAACGGTCAAAACGACGCCGTCGCCTCGTTCGACGACAGCGGCGATCTCACGTTGGCGGGCGAGTTGTTCACGGCCGGCGGTTGCAATCAGGGCTGCGAGCGCACGGCCCGGGTGCTCGCCTACGCGCCGCGGGAGGCGGAGCCGATGGCGGAAGACGCCGGGGAAGCGATGCTCGTGAACGGTCGTGCCGAGGTCAAGCTGGACCGCGCCTTCGCCAACGCGATCGATACGCGACTGCCCTACCTCGTGACCGTGACGCCGGAAGGCGAATCGCGCGGGCTTTTCGTAGCCGAGCGCGATGCCCGCGGCTTCGTCGTGCGGGAGGCGCAGGGTGGGCGTTCGCAATTGCCTTTCGCCTATCGCATCAGCGCCAAACCATTCGGAGTCGCCGACGTCCGCTTGCCGCTGACCGAACTCCGGTCGCCGCAACGCGCCTTGCCGGTGCCGGTCAAATAGCAGGTCCAGACGACGGGCAAGCACCCCAGGCGCAACGTCCGAAGCGCCGCCGCGGCAGCCTTCCGCCGCCGCGACCGGGGCCGGGGGCGCCGGCGGCGAACGGCGGGGTATGGGCCAACCTACCGATATCGTCCTCTACCAAGCCGAATGGTGTCCGTACTGCGCGCGCGTACGCTCCAAGCTGACCGACCTCTTGCTCGATTACAAGAACGTCAACGTGCCGCGCTCGCATGCCGAGCGCCATGAAGTCAAGGCCGTCTCCAATCAGACCGGAATCCCGGTCATGGTCGATGGCGACGTCACGCTCGACGACGACGACGACATCATCCCGTATCTCGAAAAGAAATACGGCAAGCAAAAGGCCGCGCGCTAGATCCCAGGACGGGATCGAGATCCCGGGAACTCGCTAACGCCAACCCGCGCAGGCGAACGCGACGACCGCGCCTACGAGCGTGGCCGCGTAGTTGGTCGCATCGTTGCCGAACCACGTGAGACCGCGTAGCGGTTTCGTGTTGGCGCCGCAGACGTGCGGCTCGCGTTCGGTCGGACGGTTGCAGGCGCCGCACCAACGCAGCGACTGCAGCGAAGCGCCAAGGACGGAATCGGCCAGAGCGCCGGCGATTCCGCCGAACCACACCGCGAAGAATGCGGCGGGAACGAGTGCGAGCGAGGCCGCTGCGATCGCGAGGGCGCCCGCGACCTCGGCTATCGTACCCTGCACGGTGACGCCGCCGGAGAGCCCGGTCGCGACCGGGCGCAAGGTCAGCACGGAGCGCGGCGTGCCGCGGGCCAGCGCGCCGATTTCCGTGCCCCACGTATCCGCCGTCGCCGCCGCCAGCGCGCCCGCGAAGGCGGCGGCGTAGCGCGACCCATCCCATAATGCCAGCAACGCGCACAGCGCGGCGATGCCGCCGTTGGCCAGGACTTGGGAAGCGTCGCGCGGACCGGTCTTGCCCACGTCAACCAGCACGCGCGCCTTGCGCGCCTTGCCGACGCGCGAAAGCCCGACCGACGTCACGAAAAACGCGATCAGCACGCCGGCGCCCGGCAACGCGAGCGCGCCGAACGTCGCCGTGCCGACGGCCACGGCCGCGACCGCGCCGCCGGCGTCGAGCGCGCGAAGTCGATAGGCCGCGAGCGCGATCGCGGCGGCCGCGAGCGCTCCGATATCGAAGTCGGTCAGCGGCGCGAGCGTCACGGGCCGAACGCGTCGTAGGCGGCGCGCGCGACGCCGGCCAAGACCGCGTCGCAGGCGCCGGCGTCGGCCCGCGCTGCCGAGAGAAAGGCGACGATCACGATGCGCCGGCCGTCGGGCAACGTGAGGATACCGGCGTCGTTGGTCGCGTCGGTCACCCCGCCCGCGGTGTCGCTCGTGCCGGTCTTGTGCGCGAGCGTGGCGTCCGGCGGGAGCCCGGCCCGCAACCGGCCTTCGCCCGTGTGCGAGGCCGCGAGCAGCAGCAGCAGTTCGTTCGTTGCGTCGAGCGACAGATAGTGGCCGAGCGCGAGTTCGCGCAACAGATCGGCGACGCCGTTCGGCGTGCCGGCGTTGTCGCCGCCGCGCGCGAACGTGCGCCCACGGCGCGCGTCAGCATACAACTCCGCCTCCGATTTGCGAAAGTGAAAGCCGTGGGTGCCGAGCTTGGTCAGAAACGTTTGGATCGCGGCTGGGCCGCCGAGCGTTCCGAGTAAAACGTCGCTAGCCGTGTTATCGCTGTCGATCAGCATGCCGGCGATCAACTGCCAGTACGTCAGGGTCACGTTCCCGCGCGGGTGCTGGGCCGCGATCTCGCTCGGGCCGTGGCGCAAGTCGGCCGCCGTGATCCTGATGCGCTCGTTGAGGTTCAGGCGGCCCTGGTCGGCGCGCCGGAACGCGGCCAGGGCGATCGCGAGCTTCGCGGTGCTCGCGAGCGGAAAGCCCTCGTCGCCGCGCACGGACACGCGCGTGTCTTGGGTGATGTCGTAGACGGTCACGCCCAACCGTCCCGGCGCCTCGCGGGCGAGCGCGTCCAACGTGGCTTGCAGGCGGGCGATCCGCTCGGCCGGCGTGAGGGTCGGCGTGGGGCTCGGGCTCGGCGTCGCGCTCGGCGTGGGTGAGGGTGACGGCGGCGGGGCGCGCCGCGCCAATGCCGGTTGCGAGACCACGAGCACGGACGCTACGCCGACGGCGAGCCACGCATACAGAACGAGCAACGCGCGCAACATAGCCCGCTTCGTGCGCATCGCCGGCTTTGCGCGCCTGACCGGTTCCGCGCGCGTCGCGGGCGACCTGCGCATCGAGACATCGCAGGGCTTCGCCGGTTGTCTGCGCATCGGAGTGCGGGTTACGGTGCGGCTTACGGACCGTCCTGGACGATGCGGCCGGCCGACAGGCGCAGCACGCGCTCGGAGAACGCGGCGCGATCCGCCTCGTCGTGGGTGACGAGCAACGTCGGAATCGTCAGTTCCGCCAGGATCGCTCGCAGTTCGTCGCGGACGCGATCGCGCGTTTGCGGATCGAGCGCGCTCAGCGGCTCGTCGAGCAGCAGCGCTTTGGGTTCGAAGGCCAGCGCGCGCGCGAGCGCGACGCGTTGGCGTTGACCAGAGGACAGCTCGTTCGGGTGCTCGCCGCCGAGCGAACCGATCTCGAAGCGCTCTAACAGGGCGCGCACCCGGCGCCGGCGGGCGCCGGCCGGATAGCGGCGCGCGCGCAAGCCGTAGCCGACGTTCTGCGCGACGCTGAGGTGCGGAAAGAGCGCGTAATCCGCGAACACGAACCCGATATCGCGCCGGAACGGCGGCACGAACGCGCGCCCGTTTGAGAGACTCCGGCCCGTCAATTCGACCGTGCCCGAATCGGGCCTCAGCAAACCCGCGATCAAGCGCAGCAACGTCGTCTTTCCGGAACCGCTCGCGCCGACGATCGCCGTGACGCCGTCCGGCACTTCGACCCGCACCGAGAAAGTAAAGTCACGAAGTTGTTTGTCGACCGCGACGCGCAGCATCAGTCGCGGGCCAAGGCGCGCACGGCGATCACGATCGCCAGGCTCAGCGCAACGAGCGTTACGGCGAGCGCCGTCGCGCCGGCCACGTCGCCGCTCTCGAGGTCGAGGTAGACGGCCAGCGGCAGCGTCTGGGAGATCCCGGTCAAATTACCGGCGAACATGATCGTCGCGCCGAACTCTCCGAGCGCGCGCGCCCACGACAGCACGAGCCCGCCCAAGAGCGCCGGTGCCGCGAGCGGCACGGTCACGTATGCGAACGTGCGCAGGGGGCCCATGCCGAGCGTTTCGGAGGCCGCTTCGAGTGTCCGGTCGACGGTCGTGAAGCCGCCGCGCGCGGCTCGCACGTAAAACGGCGAGGCGACGAAGACTTGGGCCATCACCACGGCCGCGGTCGAGAACGAGAGCGTGATGCCGAGCGCGTGCAGCGCGGGGCCGAGCGTTCCGTTCCGTCCGAAAACCAGTAAGAGCGCGAGGCCGGCAACCGCCGGCGGAACGACGATCGGCAGGTCGACGACGGCATCGACTACGCGCCGGCCGGGGAAACGGCCGCGGGCCAGCGCATAGGCCAGCGGAGTTCCGAACGCGACCGTCAGCCCGAGCGAGAGCGCGGTCGTCACGACGCTCAACCGCAGCGCGTTGCGCGCCGACGGCGTTGCGAGCGCGGCCGCGAATGCGCGCGGTTCGAGATGCAGCACGAGGCCGGCCAGCGGCAAGACGATGAACGCGACGAGCAGCGCCGACGCCACCGCGATGGCCGCCCGGATCACGGGCTAATGAAACCGCGCGCCTTCAGAAACGCCTGACCGGCCGGCGAGAGGATGAAATCGACGAACGCCTGCGCGCCCTTCGGGTTGGGCGCGGTCTTGACCGTGGCGATCGGATAGGTGGCCTCGGCGACCGAATCCGGCGGAAAATCGATCGTTTCCACCTTCGTTCCCAGCGGCGCGACGTCGGTCGCGTACACGACGCCGGCATCGCCTTCGCCGAGCGAGATCTTCGTGGCTACCGCCTTCACGTCGAGTTCGTTCGACACGACGTTCTTCTCGACAGCCGCATCGAAGTCGGCCGCATACCCCGGCCGTCCGTCGAGCTTCTTGAGCCCCGCCCGGGTGTACGCGCCGACGGGTACGGTCGGCGCGGCGAAGACGACTTTGACGCCGCTCTTGGCCAAATCGGCGGCGCTCGCGATCTTCGCAGGGTTGCCGCTGGGGACGACGATAACGAGCCGGTTGCGTGCGAAGGTTTTCGGGTCGGAACCCGTGATCCCGGCGGCCACGGCCTTTTGCATCTGCAACTCGTTGGCCGAGGCGAAGACGTCGGCCGGCGCGCCTTGCGCCAGTTGCTGCTCGAGGCTGTCCGAGCCGGCGAAGCTGAAGGTGACGGCCGTCCCGGTCGCCTTGGTGAAGGCGGGCCCCGCGGCCGTGAACGCCTCGTGCAGCGAGGCCGCAGCGAAGACGGTGATGACCGAGGCCGGGTCGGCGCCTGCGGGTGCGGCGGGCACGGTCGCGAGGGCCAAGAACGCGCCCAGGGCGCGAATGCATGCGAAGCGATTCATGGTCCGATATATTCGGACGGCTACGTCGCAGAAACCCGCTCACTCCGGCAGGCGAACATCTTGTGTCGACTCGGCCGGCGGGACGCGGGCCAAAGCGCGGGCGGCTGCGCGCCGACTGGACAGGGGGCGCCACGCCGCTCGGGACTAAGTCTCCGGGCATGGTTCAGGTTTCGATCAAGCTCACGTTCGCGGACGACCTCGCGCTCGGGCCTGGCAAAGTCCGGCTCCTGGAGCTGATCCAGGAAACCGGGTCGATCTCGGCGGCCGGTCGCGCGATGAAGATGTCGTACCGCCGCGCGTGGCTCTTGGTCGACGATCTCAACCGCTCGTTCAAATCGCCGCTGGTCGTCACACAGCTCGGCGGCACCGGCGGAGGCGGCGCCGAATTGACGCCGCTCGGAGCCGACGTCGCGCGCCGCTACCGCGCGATCGAAGCGAAGCTTCGCGCCGGCTCCCGCGCGCATTTGACGCAGCTCGAAAACGCGATCGCCCGTTAGCGGTTGTACGCGAAGGCTTCGAGAGATTCGATCAGTCCGTCGACCGTGTAACGTTCCGCGACTACGTCGGCCGGGAGGCCGGCTTCGAGCGCCGCTTCGGCCGTAACGGGCCCGATGCAGGCGACGGTCCGTTCTTGGGCCAGGTCGCCCGCGCCGGGAACGTTGGCGACGAAGCCGCGCACGGTGCTGGCGCTCGTGAACGTCCACACGTCGGTTTCTTCCGCGGTTCGGGCCAAGCTCGGGTCGTCGACGTTCGAGGTCTTGTAGGCGGCGACCACCTCGACGTCGCGGCCGGCCGCGCGCAACGCGCGGGCCAGAACGTCGCGCATCTCCTGCGCGCCGAAGACCAGAATGCGATCGCCGGCCGCCGAGCGCTCGAGCAGTCCGGCGGCGACGTCCTCGGCCACGAAGACCTGCGGCACGAATTCGGCTCGGATGCCGTAGGTCGATAAGCGTTCGGCCGTCTTCGGGCCGATCGCCGCGACCTGCGCGCCCCCGAAGCGGCGTGCGTCTCCGCCGTCTTCGTGGAGAAGATCGAAACAGGCATCGACGCCGTTGCGGCTCGTGAAGACGACCCAGCGGCGGGACGCCAAGGTCGATGCAGCTTCGCGCGCCGGCTCGGGCCGATCCGGCGGACCGATTGCGATCGTCGGCGCGATGACGGGCTCGGCCCCGATTTCCAATAAGCGCTCCGCGAAGGCGTCGGCATCCTCGCGCGCGCGCGTGATCAGCACGCGTTTGCCGAAGAGCGGGCTCGTGTCGAACCAGCGGATCGAGTCCCGCTCGCGCACGACGTTGCCGATCACCACGACCGCCGGCGCCGCGAACTGCGTGCGCTCGACTTCTGCGACGACGGTCTCGAGCGTCGCGATCAACGTCGCCTGCGTGGGTCGCGTACCGTCGCGCACGATGCCGACCGGCATGTCACCCGGCAGGCCGTGCTCGCGGAGTTTCGCGACGATTCCGGCGAGATTTCCCATTGCCATCAAGAAGATCAGGGTCTGCGACGGGTTGGCGAGTTTGGCATAATCCAGCGAGGAATAGCCCTTGACCGGATCTTCGTGGCCGGTCGCGACCGTGAACGACGTGTTGCGGTCGCGGTGCGTCACCGGAATTCCCGCGTATGCCGGCGCCGCGATCGCCGACGTGATGCCGGGAACGATTTCGAACGCCACGCCGGCCGCGCGAAGTTCCGCGGCCTCTTCGCCGCCGCGCCCGAACACGAAAACGTCGCCGCCCTTGAGGCGCACGACCCGTTTGCCTTCGAGACCGAGCCGCACGAGCAGCGCGGTGATCTCCTCTTGGGGACGCGTGTGCGCGCCGGCCTTCTTGCCGACGTAGATCTTTTCGCACTGGGGCGACGTCATCGCGACGATTACGTCCGCCGCGAGATAGTCGTAGACGAGCACGTCGCAATCCGCGAGCGCGCGGGCCGCCTTGACCGTCAGCAGCCCGGGGTCGCCCGGCCCGGCACCGACGAGCCAGACTTTCCCGCGCCGCGGCGGCGTCACTCCGAGAGTTCGGCCTCGAACGCGGCTTGCGGCATCGTCGAACGGCGTCCGGCTCCGATCTCTTCGCTGCGCACGCGCAGGTCGAAGAGTTCGTCGAGCAGGGTCGCGAGCGTCAACGCCTCGGCGTGATTGGACGTCGCGCGCTCGCGCAACTTGGTGACGACGCTGTGCAACAGCTTGGAGATGATCGTCAGCGACGCGCCGGTGACCAGCATCCGCTCCCGTTCGCTGAGGTCGGGGCAACGCGCGAAGAGCCGCTCGATCTCCGCTTCGCGCAACGACTCGGCCTTCTGCACGAGCGAACTGACGACCGGAATCGTGGCCCGAGATTGGTACCAGCGCGCGAACCGCTCGGCGTGCTCGGAGATGATCTCTTCGACCATCGGAATCGCTTCGCGGCGGCGCTCCAGGGTGACGTCGACGACGTCCTTGAGCTTGTCGATGTCGGTCACGTGAACGCCGGGAATTCGCGACACGTCCGGATCGACGTCGCGCGGCACGGCGATGTCGACGATGAACAGCGGCCGATCGGCGCGGGCCTGCATCGCTTCGGCGACGTTGTCCTGGGTCAGCAGAAAGTGCGAGGCGCCGGTCGAGGTGACGACGATGTCGCTCTGCTTCATCGCTTCGACGAGGCCCGGCAGTTCGACCGCGAGGCCGGTGCCGATCGTCTCGACGACCTCGCGCGCTTTCGCGTGCGAGCGGTTCACGACCAGCAGTTCGGAGCACCCTTCGAGACGCAGCCGTTTGGCCGCCGTCGTCCCCATCTTGCCCGCGCCCACGACCATGACGGTCTTGCCGGCCAGGTCTTCGCCCAGCTCCTGCTTGGCGAGCCCGATGGCGGCGGTCGCCACGCTGATCGAGTCGCCGCCGATCTGGGTCGACGAGCGCGCTTCTTTGCCGGCGTTGAGCACTTCGCGGAAGAGGACGTGCAGCGTTTTGCCGAGCGAGCGCGCCTTCTGGGCCTGGATGTATGCGTCTTTGATCTGGCCGAGGATCTCGGCCTCGCCGATCAGCATCGAGTCGAGACCGGTCGCCACCCGGAAGAGGTGGTCGGTGGCCTGCGAGCCCAGCAACGTGTACATATACGACGACATGTCGTGCTGGACGTCGCCGTGCCGGAAGTTCCGCAGGAAGGACTTGAGCTGCTCGACGCCCGTCTCGTAGTCTTCCAGCTCGGCGTAGATCTCGAGGCGGCCGCAGGTCGAGACCATGACGGCCTCCCGGACCATCTCGTAGTCGCGCAGCGCCACCAGGGACTCAGCCATGCGGGAGGGCGGGAACGCATGGCGCTCGCGCACTTCGACCGGGGCCGTGTGGTGCGAGAGTCCCAGACATACTAGCGGCATGAAGCCTCCCCGTGACAAGACGGCAACGCCCAAAATGACCGCGGGGACCGGGCGTCTGCGAAAAATCTTGCCACAAAATTGCGGGGGGCGTCGTGCGTCTGGTCACGCCCTCTGAGGGAAGCCATCGTCTCTATTCTTACCACGGAAGCGCTGCTGTATGCGAGGGACGGACGCCCGGTTGGCGCACGAGACTTCTTCGCCGCTCGTGGCCGTACGCAAGAGCGATGTGCCACGCGCTCAGTTTAGACTGCCGCCAGCAGCGAAACGATCGCATCGTCGGCGGCGGCGATCGTGGCGTCGATGTCGGCGTCGGTGTGGGCCAGGCTCAGGAAGGACGCTTCGAATTGGGAGGGAGCCAAGTACACGCCCCGGTCCAGCATCGCGTGGAAGAAACGGGCGTAGAACGCCGTATCTGCCCTCTTCGCGCTCGTCAAGTCCACGACGGGCTGGTCCGTGAAGAAAAAGCCGACCATCGAACCGCGCGCCCCGGCTTGGTGCGCGACGCCGTGCCGCTCGAGGACGTCGTCGAGCCCTTCGACGAAGCGCGCGCCGGCGGCATCGAGCCGCTCGTAGACTCCGGGTTCCTGCAGCGCGCGCAGGGTCGCCGTGCCGGCCGCCATCGCGAGCGGATTGCCGGAAAGCGTGCCGGCCTGGTAGATCGCGCCGAGCGGCGAGAGCTGGTCCATGATCTCGGCGCGGCCGCCGAACGCGCCGACCGGGAGACCGCCGCCGATGATCTTGCCGAGGGTCGTCAGGTCGGGGCGGATGCCTTCGCGTTCCTGGACGCCGCCCGGCGCCACTCGGAAGCCCGTCATCACCTCGTCGAAGATCAGGAGCGCGCCGTGCGCCGTGCACAGCTCGCGTAAGCCGGCGAGGAAGCCGGGGCGGGGCAGCACCAGGCCCATGTTGCCGACGTAGGGCTCGATGATGACCGCGGCGATCGCCTTCGGGTGCGCCTCGAAGGCCGCGCGCACGGCGTCGAGGTCGTTGTACGGCAGCGAGAGGGTATCGTGAGCGGTTCCGGCCGTGATGCCTGGGGAGTCCGGCGTCCCCATCGTCAGCGCCCCGCTGCCTGCGGAAATCAGGAACGAGTCGCCGTGGCCGTGGTAGCAGCCCGCGAACTTCACGAGCTTGTCCCGGCCCGTGAAGCCGCGGGCCAGGCGCAGCGCGCTCATCGTGGCTTCCGTGCCGCTCGAGCAGAAGCGGACCTTCTCGACGGAGGGCACCATCGCGACGACGAGTTCGGCCAGCTCGCTTTCAGCCTCGGTCGGCGCCCCGTACGAGGTGCCGCGCGCCGCGGCCCGGGTGACCGCCTCGATCACCGCCGGGTATGCATGCCCCAGGATCAGCGGTCCCCACGACATCACGAAGTCGAGGTACGAGTTCCCGTCGAGGTCCGTGAAGCGGCTGCCGCTCGCGGCGGCCACGAAAACCGGCGAACCGCCGACGCCCTTGAAGGCCCGAACCGGCGAGTTCACGCCGCCGGGAATTACGGCCTTGGCACGCTCGAAGGCAGCGACGCTGCGCTCGCGGATCATATGGACTCCTGCGGGGGGCGGGTGCGGAAGGCCGCGTAGTCGGCGGGGGTGTTGATGTTGGTGAACTCCGGCGCATCGTCGACCGGCAACAGCCGCGCGTTGAGCTTTTCGACGACGGCTCGCACCGACCCGCGCCCGGCCCGCAGCACCGTCGCTCCCTCGCGTAGGAAGGCCGGCCGGTCGTACAGCGCGGTCAAGGGCTCGGGTTGCGGCTCGCCATTGTGGTTGCGGACCGGAACGACGGCTTCGTCGCCGGGCCGGCGCGCCGCTGCCAACCGTTCGAGCAAGGCCTCGCCCGCGAGCGGCGCGTCGCCCGCGACGACGAAAACCCAGCGCGCGCGCATCCTGCCGAGCGTCGTGACCAGCCCGCCGAGCGGCCCGCGCCGCGGCCGGCGATCCACGACCATCGGCACCGGTAAAAGGGCGTCGACCTCGCGCGGAAAGCCGCCCGCGCAGGCGACGACGGTTTCGCGGCCTGCGCCGACGTTTCGGTAGACTCGAACGATCAGCGGGATGCCGCCGGCCTCGAGCAAGAGTTTGCCGGGCAGACGCGTGGCCTCGCCGCCGGCCAGGATCACGACTCCGATCGGCTCCGGCGCCGCGCCGGCGCGCGAAGCCTCTCCGGCGACCGAAGCTGCGTCAGCAGCCGGCGCCGCTTCCGCGTCTCCGGCCGGCGCTGCTTCAGCGGCTCGCTTGATGACGCTGCGCGTAGGACTTCGCGAAGTACGTGATGATGATGTCGGCGCCGGCGCGGACGAAGCCGGTCAGGGTTTCGTCGACGACCCGGTCTTCGTCGATCCAGCCGTTGCGGCCGGCGGCCTTGACCATCGCGTACTCGCCGCTGACGTTGTAGCAGGCGACCGGAACGTCCGAAATCTCGCGCACGGCGCGGATCAGGTCCATGTACGCGAGCGCGGGCTTGACGATCAGGAAGTCCGCGCCTTCGTCGAGGTCGAGCAGCGCTTCGCGCAGCGCCTCGCGGCCGTTGGGCGGGTCCATCTGGTAGGCACGCCGGTCGCCGAATTGCGGCGTCGAGTCGGCCGCGTCCCGGAACGGGCCATAGAAGCCCGAGGCGAATTTGACCGCGTACGACATGATCGGCAGGTTCGTGTAGCTCGAGCCGTCGAGGACGGCGCGCAAGTACGCGACCCGGCCGTCCATCATGTCGGACGGGGCGATGACGTCTACCCCGGCTTCGGCGTACGAGAGCGCGGTGCGGCCCAAGAGTTCGAGCGTCGCGTCGTTATCGACCTCGCCGTTTTCGTCGAGGATGCCGCAGTGCCCGTGGTCGGTATATTCGCAGTTGCAGAGGTCGGCGATCACGAGCATCTCGGGCAGGGTCCGTTTGATCTTACGGATCGCGCGCTGGACGACCCCGCGCGGGTCGTGGGCCGAGGTCGCGTGCGCGTCCTTGAAATCCGGGATGCCGAAGAGCAGGACGGCCCGGATGCCGAGCGCCGAAAGCTCGCGGCACTCGGCCACCGCGCCGTCGACGGAAAACCGGAAGACGCCGGGCATGCTCGAGATCTCGCCTTTGGGTTGCCCCTCGTCCGCGACGAAGAGCGGCTGCACGAGGCCGGAGATCCGGACTTCGTGCTCGCGCACGAGGTCACGCAGGGCGGCCGTAGCGCGCAAACGCCGGGGTCGCTTCGTCAGATCGATCGTCGTACGCGGCCGCAGCAGCTCGAGTTCGGTCAGGCTCATCGGATATTCTCCGGGAATCCCGGGGGCCAGGCCCCCCGATCCCCCGCTAGCACGAATTGGGTGACGCTTTGCACGAAGGCGGCCACGGTCGGTTCCGTTGCGACCACGTCCGGCGGGAAGCCGGCCTCGCTCGCCGCGGCACCGGAAGCGTCGCCCATGGCGGCCACGAGCGGCCTCGCGCCATCGTCGCGCAGCCGTGCCAAATACGCGGTGACCGCTCGCACCGAAGCGCTCGACGGAAAGAGCAGACCGCTGGGGACCCGTCCGCCTAAGGCCAGCGCCGCGTCCTCGCTATCGGAGGCCTCGATCACTTCAGCGCCCGCGCCCCGCAAGGCCGGCGCGATTTGGCTCGGGCGATCCTGGCCGTGCGGCAAGAGAAATAGCCGTCCGGAAAGCGGTGCCTCGGCGAACCCGGGCTCGGCCGCCTCGCGCAAAAGGGCCGCGCCGCCTTCGGCCAACAGCTGCTCGGCGAGCTCGACGGCCAAGTGCTCGGCGTCGGCGGGGTCGGCCAGAGCGCGCTCCCGCTTGCCGCGAACGATCTGGGAGCCGTCGGGAGCGGCGATGGCGGCGTCGAGGGTCAGGCGGCCCTCCGCGTAGACGGCGTGCGCGCCGACCGGCGCTTGGCAACCGCCGCGCAACGTGCGCAAGAACGCGCGCTCGGCGCGTACGGCCATTTCCGTGGCGGGGTCAGCGAACAGCGCGTGGATCCGCGCCGCGAGCGCAGTGTCGGATGCGCGCACTTCGATCGCGAGCGCGCCCTGGCCGACCGCCGGGATGAGGGTTTCCGGCGGGATCGGCACGGTGTGCGTCGCGCGCAGCCCGAGCCGTTTAAGGCCGGCCGCCGCCAACAAGATCGCGTCGAATTCGCCCTCGCGCAGCTTGCGCAGGCGGGTATCGACGTTGCCGCGGATCGT
>Ga0116227_10008620_pt1 | contig 19102 bp, 18 predicted proteins | sample S1TSphgellanicum_FD_89693 | JGI IMG/M metagenome (GOLD analysis project Ga0116227, IMG submission 89693) | Host-associated microbial communities from peat moss isolated from Minnesota, USA - S1T2_Fb - Sphagnum magellanicum MG | ecosystem: Host-associated > Plants > Peat moss > Unclassified... | reverse complement strand
TCAGTGTTTTCGACTGGCTCTTCATAATGATTAGTCCAGGTGGTTTGCTATTAGTAATTTCCTCACTTAACAGCTTCAAAGGATTTTAGCCCTGGATATTGTTGTGTTGAGAATCATTATAGACATCACAAAATTGGAGAGGGGGAGGGGGGGGGGGAGTGGGGAGCACTGCTTGAATGATGTATACAAATCAATTTTTCTTTTTTTAAATTCGAATTCTGGCTATAGAAAATCTTAAGAAACACTGGATTTTAGCACTTTTTATTTTTTATTTTTTATTTTTCGCTTTTTAGCTATATATAACCAGAGAAAAAGGCTGGAATTTTTGGCATCCCAAGGAACCTTTTTTTTTCAATTTTGTGTTATATAAAAAATTTGTCCAAATATTTCCCCAAGAATTAGGAAAATTAGGTAGTCCAATTTTCACAAGAAAAACAGAAAAGTACCATTTTTTTTTTCATTTTGTGGGTTTTAAAAAAATAATCATTGTCCAAAATAATCACTTATTTTGGGGCCCCAATTTCCAAGGGTATTTTTTTTGTGGCGGATTTTTGCCATTTTTCGACCTGAAACTATTGATTTGTAGGACCAATGTGTTTTTTTTTCCCTCAAATTCTGATTTTTAGCAAAATGATTATAATATTGGGAATTTCCTATCACAAATTCTCTATTACCTATTTGATGAACCTTTAATGAAAAAATGGCCCAAATTTGTCAGATTTTTTTTTCGCAAAAACTACCAAATTCTCCAGATTTCTACAGATTATAGGAAGATGCTTATAATATTTTTATTTCCATATCTAGTTTATAGCCATATCTGGCTAAATCTTTTTTTTATATAGATGATCACCATTTTGGCTACATCACAAAATTGATAAAAGAAAACCTTGACGGCGGTGGGTGGGGGCATGAAGAAGGACTGCAGTAGGTGCCTGGTGCTTACTCTGCACAGGCGGGTATTTAACGGTTTTAATAACCGTCAGCCTCAGAAGTTGTTCGGTATGATTTCAGAACCAGAGAACCACCGGTTCTCATATATGGACCAATGCCAAATGAAAGAAAATCCGATCCCGGTTAATTTTCGAAAAACCCTCAAAGAACTGCTGGGAACTCGAGAACCGGCAAAGAACCAGTGGCTTTTGGGCGGTTATTTGACTTGTTGAAATTTTTGAGAACCGTGGTGAATTGTCGGAACCGGGTGAAACCCTAGCAAACTTCATTAAACAAGGTGTGTGCTATACACAACGGCCCTGTCATTCATTTAACATGAACAATGAATATTGTATGATAATTTGATCATAGCGAGGGGGAAATTTTTGTTAATAAAAAAATAATAAAATCTATTTTAATGTACATCATCATGTTATTGTTGTGAAAGAAAATTTATTATGATTTATTTTTCTCATTTTTAAAACTTCACATCATCACAAAATTGACCCCAACAAAATATAAATAAATAAAAGTCTTTAAAAAAAATTTTAAACTTGGACGATGATAGATATCCATGATAATCGTGGAGACACCCGTTATGATACCCGGATCTGGTTGTCGTTGCTGCGCAAAATGCACTCCTATCTCTCTTCTTCGCTTGTGCCCTTCCCTTCTCTCTCTCTCTCTCTCTTCTCTCTCGTGTCCCTCTCTGGTCTCTCCCTCGGACGTTGTTGGCGTTGTGTCTTCTGGTTTCTGTTTTTCAGATGGGGTTGCAATCCCCAGTAGTAGTATTAGTAGAAGTACTAGACATAGAACCAGCAACAGCAGCAGCAGCAGCAGCAGCAGCAGTAGTAGCAGCAGCAGAAAGACCCGTAGCCCGAGGTGCGGAGGAGGTGGAGGAGGAGGAGCATCGTCGTCGTCGTCGTCGTCATCTGGGGGCTCTACTACTCAAGTCTCAAGAAACTCAAGATCACAAGTCTGCTGCGGCCTGGAGCACGTACGTTTTACGATTTTGCTTTCAGCCTTGGTTATTTGTTGTTCTGCTTCTGTTTTCCTGATTGATTTTTCTTGTTTCTGTTTGTCTGTCTGTCCGTCGCGCTCTCTCTCTCTCTCTATCTCTCTCTGGTTCTTTTTTCTCTGTCTCTTTTTCTGTCTTCTTTCGGTGATCTTTCTGAAACGACTTTTTTTCTTTTGGCCTTTGGTGGAGCAATTTGAAACAAGATCTGCACAACCTAATAAGTGCGATGTTCTTTTTCTCTTCTTCAGCGCTGTTATTCTCTTTCCCACCGCGCCGCCTTATCGGAGTTGTTGTAGAGAAGCGTTTGAAGCAATTAAAATTGTTTTGCTTGTTGCGTTTGTGTTAGTTGCGAACTGATGTTTGGGTTTTTATGTATGGCAAGTTTCCAAATTATTGTTGTCCGTTTTTTTTATGTGGAGATTAAGAACAGCTGCTCCGTGATTTGTGCTTTACCCCAATCTATCTGGTTCGGTGTCTTTTTCTTGGTTCGTGTTTGGCGATGATGGCAATAGAGAAAGAGGAGAGTGCCAGATTTCAGGCAGGTTTTTCGTCATCCTTTAAGAAGTTTTGAAGCCTGGAGTCTGTCTCTTTTCTCTTTGTCTGCTTGTGTTTGTATTGCCTCATGGATCTGTCTGTTTTGGGGATTTGTTACATACTTCCCAGAGTTGACGGGGTAACCAATTCGTCTTCTTCTTCTTCTTCTTCTTCTTCTTGTGGTTTGGGTGTGCGGGATGTACTTTGTAGAAATTTTGGGGTACAGTAGCGGACAATTTTTTTACAGTTTAAATTCATGAAGCTGTTTTGGATGGGACCCAGGGGTGCATAGCAAGAAGGGATGTATACTGTTTTTGGCTGTACCCCCCTCTGTCAGATTATGGACTGCGTTAGACAATTCACTTGCAGCACTTTGCTTTCTAGTTTGTTTTCCTGGTGTTCCATGGAGCTAGGTTTATCATCTTTTTTGCTTTCTTCCTCAGGTTTTGAGTTTTGAAGCTTAGTATGGGACTTCTTGGTTTGTTGGTTTGTCTCTTTGATTGTACTATCCATAATGGTGTCAGCATGTGGTTAAGCAGAGGAAGGCTTTGAAGATATTAAGTATGCAGATTGGATTAGTTTCCTCATTCTCTCACCCTACCATTGTCACTCCAGATTCTTGTCCCAGGTTTCTTCTTGAATTGAATACGTGTTGGTTGGATTGTGTGCCACTGCTGTTTGTTTTATGTGCTGGAGGCCATCATGCAACATAGTGGTCTTATGGGCAGTGGTTGTTCTCATTGCCTTGTAGCTGATGAAAGATGGAGATGGAAGAAAGCAGTGAATTCATGATGGAAGGGAGAGGTGACATGATGAGGCAATTGGACAATGATGTGGCTATTCATGTTCTGCAGTATCTCAACACTGCTAAGGACATTGCATGTGCCTCTGCAGTGTGCCGAACATGGCGTCGTTTTGGTCAGTGTTTCTCCCTCACCTTCACTTGATTGGCATCTCTCTATTTTCCCCAAGTAATTGAAGGTGAGAAATTTCATCATATCTTCAATGATTATGAACTTAGGTAAACCACAAATTGTTGTGGAAGTTACAACTGTCTGTGTCAAGTTTGACATGCTCTGTAGTGATTTTGCACTACACATCTGCTCCTGTCAGGTCGAACTGCAGCTTTCCATAGCCTTTCTATTTTGAATGAGCCTCTGTGGTATGTATGCCAACAACGTATGCACATGATGACAGTTTGTGAATGCTCACTATTGTGTTTTTCTCTGGCTGTCAGTGCTTGAAGGGCAACTGTGGAATGGCTTATGTGTCAAGGAGTTCCCAGAGGTGAGGAGGTTTGATGAATTAGTGGAGACAGATGTAATGCGGGACAGTGAAGCAGCAGGTTCAAGTGGGTCCTCATTCAGACAAAATTTGGAGAGGGAGGATCGTATTTATCGCAACCTCTTCTATGAGCTCAAGTGCGAGCCTTTGCTTGAAAAGAGCTGCATCAAGGAAGCTGTTTGTGCTTCAAGCACAGACAATTATCCACAAGAGAGCATATTCCAGACCTTGTATGCTAGACCTCGCTACTCTGATGAACAGACACCATCCTATTGGTCAAGTACTGGTGAACGTGATATTAATGTTCCAGAGACTTTGACCTATAATCTGGTGTCCTCCCTCTGCGTTGTTCATGAGGTCCATATCCAGCCATTTCAAGGTATGGTGATGAATTTGGCATTAACTTGTACTTCACTGTGAGGCTGTTGTGTGAACTAGGGGTGGAGATTTCTTAGATCAAAAGTCTGAAAAACCAAACTTGGGGCCACAGAAAGAGCAAATTATTGCATGATGTGGTCTATCAAAGAGCCAAGGGAAGCCTATGATGACGAAAGCAGAAAGAACTGAAAGGTGTATTGGTTAATTCATGAAAATAGCTTGTCTTACCAGATTTCCTGTCAGGAATTTGTGCATACAACCCGCCTCCCTAATTTCCAAATAATGTCACTCCGTAGTCTCTGACTCTTGAGGCAAGAGCATTGCAAAACTCTTGCCAACCTATGTCCTCTTAGAGACTGAGGAGTGATCTATATAATCTATATAATCTACAATATCGGAGCCAGTAAATGCTGTATGTTTTTCAGACCTGTAAGTCAATCTTTGAAATGTCCCAAGAATATGTAGAGGAGCCAAAAGATTGTCAAAGCTCACTAATTATTCTGTTCAGTGAAGACCTCTTTATGCTGCATTAATCAAAGAAAGTTTTGCAGCTAGTCAATGTCTTAGGTCTGCTCATAAAGCATAGATTGTATAATCCTAACCCCTCTAATCTTAGGTTTTGGTAGATCTTATTATCTCAATCATTGGTTCCTTTCACATGGAGTAGATAGGTTGCCATCTATTCCAACCCTCCCTGTTGTCACAGGGTGTCTTCAATCTATCCTAAAAGGGCTTTGGTCTTCTCCCCTTATAGCTGTTAATCTTTAGACCATTATGTCTTAAACTATAGATATTTGAAAGAACTTGAGCCTTTTGGAAGTCCCGAAAATCTTTAGTAGAAATTTGTTGATGTTCCAATCTCCAAATTTTTATAAATGCTCATATGGTCATATATTTGGGCAACCTAGGGATTCTTTCAAGTACTATTGTAATTTATCAAATTTCTAGAGGTTCTATGTTCTAACTGAACATTCTGCCTCTTCCAGAAGCTAATAAAACAGGTTGAAAGTAAGTTATTGTTAAGCAAGAAGAGAAATCCTAGGGGTGCAGGGTTCTTGGTTTCTCTTCTCTTTGTGTTCATCTTTCTTCTTGTTTCTTTGTGCATCTCCTTCTCTTTTGTGTTTTTTCTGAGTTTGCCAGCATCTGGAGTTATCTGGAAGTTTTTCTTTTACTTCAAGGAAAAATTTTAACCTTGTTCCGACTTTATTAATCATGAGTATTGAGATTCCTTGATTCTCATGAGAGTTATTTTCAGAGTTAGCTAGCATCATAGCTGAATCTTTCACATACAACTGGTCTTTTGGCAGAAAATCAATGTATTTGATTAGTGTACAGCATTGAGCATCACCCTCTGCCAGGTGCTGATGAAATCATTGGGTGTGTTAGGCTGGTCACTACTATATATACCACATGTTTCCGTACATATTGCATGTCTCATACTTTCCCTCACATCTTTTGTGTTTTTAAGAGTTTGGCTCTTCTTTCTTTCTTGTCTGCTGATATATTGTTGTTGCATCTGAAATCTCTACAGCCTTATCATTGGGTCATGCCTCTATTTTGTTCAAATTGATGTAAGTTCTAAGTATAGATATAAAAGTATAAATAATTTCTTAGTACTTATGAATTTATGTCTTCCCAGATACTGCAACCAAATGATGTTTGCAGAAGGGAAGTTTCTAGTTTTGTTTTTGGCATGATGACTGGTAATTGGACCTCAGGTCAGCTATGAGAACACAAACCTCCTTATAAAATGGGACTCTGTATATCTATGGTTAGGGCTGGAAGCGATGCAGAGTTTCACCTGCAGACAATTCAGTCTGAGATGGTTACAGACTCTATTGCTTATGACATTATATTTGTGTTAGCTTCAAAGTGTTGCCACAATTACTGGTTACCCTTATCACGGGATTTGTGGCTCTCAATGGCATCTCCAGTGGGACCAAATGAAGTGAAGTGGAATGCAACAGGGAAAAACTAAAATGAAGTTAAGCTTACCATAACAAGCTTGTTCCAGCTTGAGTGATGATACTACCAACTTGTCCACAATCACACTTTCAAGGTGTGATTGTTGTTGTGGACTTGTCTCTGCACTTGATAGATCTGCCTTTTGTCTACAAGTACATTGTGCTCCAGAAAATGTGGTATTTAAGGGTTTCCATATCACCTTCCTCTAATGACCTTGAAGATGTTCTCAAATTTTGCAATGACCAATGTTCAATCTCTCTGGACTTTTGTTTCTGTAGTGAGCTATGTTGCTGACATTCTGGACACTTTGGGTACTGTTTATGGAAAGACTTGTTGGGAGGTTCACCACTCCATCCAGCATTTATGTTATCCATTGGCTTTTGTTCGAAGTCTATATTCAGATATATATTTGATCAGCTTGATCTCAGTATGTGAATCTGCTTTTTTGTGTCTGTTGAACATGACAGCCTTTTTCCAGCCTGATCAACCAATTTACTCAGCCCAGTATGTGCGGATTCGGCTGGGCCACTCAATTGAGCCATCAAGGAGTAGGAGTATAGTTAACAAAGCCTCTCAGTGCATCCCTGCAGAGGAGTTTTTGTGGATGTATGAATCACCAAAGTTCTCCATGGAGCAGGTATGTCTGGATTTAGCCTGTGGGCAGTTGCAACCTTTTCTCATCTTTGCCAGAGGAGAAAGTTAGCGGGAAATTGTGAGAGGATATTTGGGTGCAAACATTTTATTTTAGAAAAAATTGTTTGTTTGAAGTTGACAGTCAGGTATGAAGTTTTCTTAGTAAGTATCAACCGATTCAGGACTTGGTGGAAACTAGATTTTTTTGCAAGTTTGATGTGAGAAGGCAACAGTGGTAGGATTCATATTTGCCACTGCCCTCATTGCAGATGTTTGACTTTTGGAATGTTCTGGGATATTTGGTTTTCTGACCCAGTGGACCTCAACTGTCTTGGTCAGCCACTAAAGTGCTCAATGTATGTGGTTCAATTCTGTTGCCTGCCATTAGTACTGATTGAGGTGAACAGCTGGTGTGCCACCCTGATCAGTTAGGGACATGTGGAACTAAGGTTTCAGTAAAGGAACTAAGAGAACTGATGAGGGGAAATTGGCAGGTGGATTCCATCCAAGTCTTCAAGCTGCCACACCCTGTGCTGTGTATTGGAGGTGTTCTTCAGGTGGAGCTTTTGGGCCGGGTGCAGACTCAGGCTATTGATCAGCTCTACTACATTTGGTAAATGCAGTTGTAATCTTGGTTTCTTTTACCTGCCAAATTAATTCCAGATTTTGTTTGACATTCAAAGGCTTTCATTTTTGTCTATTTTACTTCCCTGTGCCTTAATTCCTAGTGAGCTAGAGATGATTTGGTCCAGCTGCCTCACTTTCTGTAGGTAGAAATCCCAGCAAGCTGGTCTGCATTAGGAAAAAAATGTAGTTGTTTCATTCCAGTTCACTGTTTGGGCCCTAAAAATTATAGGTTGCTGTGGGTGTTGGGTTTCTTGGATTGCAGTATATGTTACGTTAGTGCAATTGGCCGGTCACTTTCAAACTTTAAGTTGCACATTTGTGCTGAGCAGAATCGCCATATTCTTGAGTATCTAGGGAAGATGAAGGCACAGGAGACTGTTGCAGAAGCTATGGTGGGCACATGCATGTCATCTGAAGTGGAATCCATGGGAAGTGGCTGGCATTCATTTGCAGAGCGTATTAGGCACCTCAGAGTCAGCCGAGTCCTCCGTAGGAATCATGCACTTTTGAATGCTTTGCTCGGGAATATTGCTGTGGCGAGATTGCTGTTGGCCCATGAAGATCGTGAGGACTCTAGCAGTGATGAAGATGTTGCTGAGCAAGACATTGAAGGGGATGGAGATAATGGAGAGGAGATTGATATGGATCATGGAGACTGGTCTCAGTAGTTGCAGTTCAAATTGTGTGATCAAGCAAGACCCTTTCGGTTCGGATATTGTGTTATGCTCGTTGTCTGACCGTTGTTTTCTGCTCAAGTTTTTTTGACAGAAATTTTTCCTTCAAGACTATTTTCTGCCACCTCTTGGGGGATCATCTGGTCATACATTCATTGATAGTGGAGTCTGAAGAGCTGGATGGAAGTCCTCTTGATGTGTATATATGCCTTCTAGGGCTTTTGCACACAGAGGGTATGTGTATATAAGTGCATTTGTACTTGAAAGCTAGGGTGGTAGTTGTTCAGATTCTTTTCACTATCTAACACGCTATTATGTGACTTCGGAAAACAAGAAGACTACTACTTTAGACAAAGGATGTAGCAAATGAGTAGTAGAGAACTTGAGAGGCTGATGTTTATTGTCTTCTGGATAATTAATGGGAAGTTGAAAATGGCAGCAAGACAGGTTGAATGATTTGATCCCTATTTTACTTGAATGTGTTGTTCTTATTTTAGTTGTGAGAGTAGCATCTGGCTGAGAGCATTGGATTGGGATTTTAAGATGTATTGAACCTTGTTAAGTGAATTACGTAATTTTTGAATTTGAGTGGTTTTGTCCATGCTTTTTGTGCAGTTCATAGCTGTGGACAACAGAAATGTCTCAGGAATTGTCATGGAGCAAGCCTTCCATGAATAGAAGACCTGGTGCACCTACCTCAGCCACAACAGGTATTCAGTGCCATTCTTTTGTTTGCATAGTGTAGTCACTTTGCTCAAAACAGAATACTTTACCCATTGAGGACATGTTATAATCAGTATGACTTTATAGATGAGCTATTCTTTCTACCTTTAAATTATTGGAAAGGCACTCAAATGACAGAACATTCTATTGCATGATGACCACATGGTAGATCTGGTGCTGTCCATGTATACATCCAAAACCATGGCAACATGCTGTTGAAATTTTTGCTGCTGCCTCTATGTTGAAGTCTCTAGTCATTTTCAATATCAATAGTATACAGGCTCAATGATGGCACTGAGAATAACACTGCTCTCCTTTATGAAACTCCAAACGTACCTAAATGGCTGTGTGACCTACAATTTTGTGCACTATTTGGTCTTGCACAGTAATATCTATAGCACTGTCCATTATCATGGTACCATATTTCTGTAAGTGGAATTGAATTCTTTTCTTGAGTTTTAGCAGTCTCACCAAGACTCTCCCTTACATTGTGATTTTTTTGCTGGAAAGAGAGATGAGGGTCCACAACAGTAAGAGATAAAATTTCTTTTTGCAAGCAAAAATATCCTATATGTTGCTCCAAGTGAGTGGCAAAAGAAGAACTGTAGCATGTTGCAGGGTGTATGCTGTGAATGCTCCTCCTCACCTGGGAGTGCCGTCAGTCACTGTTTTGAGGGATCCAAAAAAATCCTCTAGTAGTGCAGACACGAGCTTTGGAGACAGAGGTCCCCATGTCAGGTCATCAAATTAATGGACAACATTTGTGCCACACTGCTTGCTTTCAAGTTGAAGCTCATGATATCTTAGGACAATCGCACACCTCAATTCAATCTGCACAATTAAAAATATGCCATTGCACACAACGTACAGTGGTTTATCTGAATTTAGGAACTGAATCTCAAATTTTCCAGACACTTATAGTTGGTCACCTGCACATGAAACCAGAACAAACAGCAATTTAAGAAATTGAGTTGGAGCACAAGTACCTGAAGCTGGGGAGTTTTGAACCCAAAAGTGTGAACACATGTGTCCACTATCCCTGTGAGGTTCAATGGCAAGTGATCATTTGTAGCATCTTTGAGTATATCAATGCCAGTGAGTTGATTGAGGTTCACCTTGTCAACTATCAGAACTGTTGATACCATCACTTTGCTGTTTGATTCTTGTTTTAAAGCAGCCACCAAAGCTTGGCCAACTGCCACATCTTGGTACGTGGCATTAAGAATCATGGCTGAATAGCTGACACTGAACCGGTTTGTGTTTGTGGCAGAAAACACCAATGTTGAGTTCATGGACAACAGTGCAGATGATTCATCTGCTGCAGTCTTTCCATGTGTCATTTGTTTCACCTGTAAGTACATTGTTGCCCATTCCTTCTTCAGCTTTGCTGTGGGTTGGTGCTAACAAATTGATCCGCATCACTTCATGATCCATGAGATTCTCACACAATGTTGGGACCACAAAAATCCATTACAAAAACAAGGGTTGAAATTTCAGGGTTACAACTGTTGATTGGCTTTGCTTTCTTTATCATTAGATCTTGGGCAGAACAAATGGCTTATGAACAACCACATTAACTGCTAAAGCTTTTCCAGTCATCCCATACCAGATATATCTGATCAGTGCACATTCATAAGGATTGCATTTTAGGGTTTTGTGGGTGTTGATTGACATGCTTTTACAGGAGATTGGCAGCACAACTGGACATGCTCTTACAGAAGATTGGCAGCACAACCGGACATACTCTTACAGGAGATTGGCAGCACAACTGGACATGCTTTTACAAGAGATTGGCGGCACAAACAGACTTGTGAGAAACTCATAAACCGTTTTCCTGGTGCAGTCCGTTGCCATCCACTACTGTTTCCTGGTACAAGTCTGTTTGCCATTCTACAGCACAGGGATCCGATTCTCATATCATGATAATGGTGCAAATTCAATTCCTGTAAAAGCCTCACCTAGTTTTAGGGTCTGGGACATCATTGTATTGGACTTCAGCAGGACATTTCTTTCTTGGCAGTATGCAGGCCACACCTGGCCTTTCAAAATGCTCTTCACAATTTGTTTCCTCATGGTTTGTATTGTGTCCTTTGAGGAGAATCCACACAAATTGTTGAAATTGCTATTGAAATTCCAAGAAAAACAGCCAATGGGTGTGACGAACAACAAGAGCAAGAGAGAGAGGGAGGGAGGTGGGGAGGGAGAGAAAGGGGGGAGAAGAAGTGGCAACTACAACTTACAGTGAGAGACGTGATGTTGAGGGCTTGGAGAGAGAGAGTGGGGGAATGAGGTCGAAACACCAGCCACAGTACCGCTCCTATGCAAGTGAGCAAAAGCAGTAACACAAGAAAGCCTCCCATCAGACAACAGCAGCTCCATACCCACTCTGATCTCTTCCTGGCTGCTGTTAATGATGATCCTGCCATACTCCCCACCAGTCCCATCCGACCTCCCAGGATTCTTCTTCGACGACAAAGTCCTCCTCTCACGTTCACCTCCTACTGCTGATCCTTTCAAAACACCCATGAAGAAAAACTAGCACCAAAAAACACCACCCAAAACTCTCTCTCTCTCTCTCTCCCTCTTTCTCTCCCTCCCTCGTTCCCTCCTCTTCTTCTCTGCTGCAACGATCGATCGCTGCAACATCTCTCTCTGCAATTGTGAACAGTCTTGAGACAACGGGTTCCTGATTCAAAAACCCCCGCTCGCCCCCCATCACGTACAGCGTGCTTAGAAATAGGTAGGTAGGTAGGTAGGTAACTCTTAACCTTAAGAGAGAGTTTTGGGTTGACAAGGTAGGTAGGTAACTCTTAACCTTAAGAGAGAGTTTTGGGTTGACAAGGTAGGTAGGTAGGAACTAGCAACCCTCAAACCCAAAACTCTTTCTCTCTATTTCTCCAATTACATTTGGTGGAATTAGGTATTCTAGTTTTAAGTCCATTAACACTAAGCTATTTGTTTAGGACCTAAACCTAGTTATCACAAAATACAATGTTAAGTTAGTTCTTAAATTCTCATTCACATTTATGATGTTAAAAATGCCTACAAAATGGCTAGGTTAATGTTAAACTTTAAATGATTTTTTTATCATCATTCATGCCTATGATGATCATAAGTTTCTTTTGCACATTCTCATTTTTATTATGTTGGATAGTTGGTAGGTAAGTAAATAGATAAGTTGGTAGGTAGGTAGGTGAGGATGAGTGAGTGAATGAGTGATAAGTAAATACACAATGAGTGATTGATAGGTAAATGGGTAGGTAGGTAAATAAGTGGGGTTGGTAAGTAGTGTTTTTATTTTTATTTTTTTGTTATATACTTTTTTGAACCAACTATCACATGTAAGAGAATTTAATTAAAATTGATTATAAATAGGATATGAAAATATAAAATAGTTTAAAACATTCTTCATTTTAAAACTATAAGTTTGATTGTTGTTGTGAATGAGAACCTTGGAGAGCATGCTTGGATTTGTGGCCCCATGAATGTGAGCACCATCGCTTTGTGTGTTTCATTTCTTGCATAAAAAGTTTTCTTCGTTTCCATTTGAGTCATCGCTTATTATTAAACATGGTATTAAAGCATAGTCTAGTGAGTGAGGAGATTGGAATTCAAAACACACATTTCTTGCATAAAAATTTTTCTTCGTTTCCATTTGAGTCATCGCTTATTATTAAACATGGTATTAAAGCATGGTCTAGTGAGTGAGGAGATTGGAATTCAAGCACTTGAAGTGAAAGAGTTGTTTCCATCTTCATAGTTGGGAAAACACCTACAAAGATCTTGGAGTGTGTGATCAAAAGAAAAATGGAAAACAAATTCCATTTGAATTTATAGCAATGGAAATATTAGAAGAATAGGCGTTGGAACATGGCAAAACCTTGAGGTCAATTGGGTTGGTTTTTTTGGTAAAAAAATATTGTTTAGATTGTTTTATGTGAGGACCTTTCTGAGAATGAGAATGTCAGGTCGGCCAAAGATTGCAAAAGAAATCCATGGAACTTTGTGTGTGAAGAAGTGTGATGGAGTGGGGTAGTAGTAGTTGGGCAAAAGTTGAAGCTTGTGTTTATGGTGCCTTTGATTACAATATTGTTGTTTTTGCGAGGATTACATTGTTGAGAATCACATGCACATTGATTGTAGGTTGAATACAAAAGGTTTTGAATCCAAAGTTAAATGTTTAAAAAAATTGTTGGATCTCTTGGTGAAGTTCAAGTTTAAGTTTGGGAAAAGCTTGAAATGTTCAATTTGTTATTTTTATCATGATTATATTATGTTGGAATGGTTTTTGGGGAGGATAAAAAAATGCTTAGATTGGAAATTGTGTGCAAAAGCATTTCAACAATGTTTGAGAGAGTCTTAACATTGAATGTGAAAGACATTGATGTACAAAATTTTGACATGTTCAAATTTTCATACAAAATATGGTACAAGTACCTACATTTAAAAATAAACATACAAAAAAAATATATATATATATATATATATTGTACAAGGTTATATATATAAACCACTTATTGTATGAGGTAATATATGTGTATGTGTATCAAATATTGGTTTTTATTTTGGGGGTACATATGTTAAACCCATGATGATGTACGTATTATCTTCCATACTTGGATGGGTAGCATGGAACAATGAACTTATACCTTTTGACTTTTTCATAAAACCTTCGGAGTTTTTTTTCCCAAGCTTCAAAATTGATTTTTGGGCACACAAATTTTTGGTTGGAGTTGCAAAGCATAATATTCCCCAAATTGTATTGTTAAAAAGTTCACATCAAAATTTTGTGTTCAAAACCCTAAATTCTAAAGGAAACCAAATGCAAAAGAAATGTTTTCAAAATTAATCTTTATTACAACTCAAAGGGAGATTGAATTTGTAAATTTGGGAAATGGCTATGGTCTATCCCAAATCGTGGATGAGAAACTAAATAATAATAATTTCCAAGTGTGGAAATTCAAGATGATGAATTTCCTAATGGAAAAGGAATATTTTGAGTTCACAATCAATGAAGAACAAGAACCTACTTTCACAAAAACTCATATTTCTCAACACCAATGAGACTTTTTAACTTGGCATGAAAAAATCAATAAGGTTTTGTGTTGGTTATTATAAGTGTGTATGAATCAAGGTTCATTCATAGTTGGGGTTCCAAAAAAAGGAAAAAGGACGTTAGGATTTTTTAAATGTAATTTTTACAAAGAGCATTTACATTAGACAAATTTGAACGAGAAATTTGGAATAGTCCAAAGTAAGATAATTGATGTGATGGTAGTCATTTTCACATGTGTACATCAGTGTGCAAATAAACTTTGGTTCAAACATAAAAATGCAAATAATGTTTGGATAGGCTTGTACATGGACAATTTGATTTTTTTATTTGCATGATTATTTCTTACACATGTGACCTACATTTTGAACTACAAATTTTAGGCCTAATGAATACAAAAAATCAACTAAATGATTAAAAGTAATTATTATTTTCCTTACATCTCCAAAGATTGGGCCAACAATGACTTAATAACCTTGATTTCTATCTGAGAATTATCAAGAAGAAGTAGGGCATATTGAGTCTACCTTATTTTATGAGAAAGTAACTAAGGTGAGTTTATAGACTGTTTTAGATTGTCTTTCAGCTGATAGTATATGTAAGTGTTTTATTGATGGAAAATACAAGAAACTTATTGACATCATTTCAAACCCATGTTGCCTAAATTCTCGTATGGTTTATTGTGTGATCAAATGCATCCAATGAACATGGCCAAACATATATGTAAACATTATTTATTCAATTGCATCATTTAATGCATTTATTTTTATTCCTTTTATAAAGAGGCAATTTGAATGCCTTGTGTAGTTAATTTAAAAGATATTCAAAAGGACATTTATAAAATGTGCAAAAAATTTTAATTTTTTAATTAATTTTTCCATGACATCATTTTAGTAATTAGCATATTAAATCCAATACAATTATAATGATGCAAATAAAATAAGAAGAAAAAAAGTTGCTTAGGCGCAATCACAATCAAATGAACCAACGATGATGAAATACTCAAAGACTGCAATCGTTTTTGTGGTCATTTTCACTTTCTCATAGAAAGGACTTTTGGGATGAAATCTTTTGTAATATGTTATTAAAAATACATATAATTTTTTCAATATGTCACATTTTTTGTATTAATTTTTCATGACTAACTTTTTTTTTGGGAAAAATGTACAAATTTTACCAAATTTTGCATTTCATTTTGAAAAATTATCTTAATTTCAAATTGTATGAATATGTTAATTATTTAATTATTTATTTGATTGTTTCATAAACTATAATTCATTTTTTAATGTCATGTACATTACACCCCATTTACATGTGGTAAAAGATTTTTGAAAATTTGAAATTCTATTCAATTGATTTTTATTTTAAGAATTTAAAATTTTCACAACTTTCAAATTGTGAGTGTTTTTTGGGTGTGGATAATCAATTAACATCATCTCAATTTTTTTCTCATCAATTTTTTTTTATAAAGAGAGTTTTTAGCTTAGTATTTTACAAAATTGATTACTTTTGATACAACTATTGTTCAAGTTCAAAGGTCCTTTATTAAAACCAAAACCCACAATTATTATTTTTTAATTCTTTTCAATTCTTTAACATTCATATTAGTCATTTAACACTACATTCCATAATTAACATGGCATTAAAGTGGCACCATAAAAATATATCTAACAAAATTATAATTTTTATAGAGTTTTGGCAGTTGCCCAGCATGTTTTTTAGCTCGTTTGATTGTGATTGCACCCACCCTTTGAAGTCTTTTTTGGTACCCCAATCGTGAATGGACCCCTCAATTTGATTGTGGATATTGTAAAAAAAACTTTTAATAAATCTACCAAGTGAGTTCACATGAAAGCTTATATTGAAACATATTTCCATAAATAGTGATAAATTTTCAAGTTTATGAAAATGTTAATCTAATTATGCTACAAAAGAATTGAAAATAATGATCAAATAGATTTACAAATCTTTGCAATTGAATTCAATTTTTTTAAAACAACAAGTGTTGAAACAAAAATGTTTTTACAAAGGTATTCTCTCATTCCAAATAGAATAAACTACAAAAATTCATTAAAAATCACTTGAACACTCAAATGGTGATCTCTTGTAAAATGTTCTACAAGAAACAATGATTATATCTTTAAATCTAAGCTTTAATTACTATAAAAAAAAAGTCGGTATCATCCATTTTCTAAAAACTATCAAAATTGTCAATAGCCTTTTAATATAAATAAGGTTGACCTCAAAGTTGTTTAACACCCTTACCAAATGCTGAATGTTTTTTCAAAAATTAATCACTATTCAAAAAATCACAAGGTCGATATCCTTACTAAAATGGTACAATTGTCCTTATTAGTGAGTGCCAACAACTAATAAAATATTTTAGCTAAATTTTTTGGGAAACTCATAACTTCTTCAAATGTTAAATATATATTAAATTGAACATTTTAAATGTCCATTTTGTAAGCCTTGAAATGAACTTTACAAACCCATATCAAGTGTCCCAATTGGAATTATCTAGATTTCTTAATTGTCAATAAAATAAATATTGGTAGTTAATTTCAATAGGTTGTAATTACTTTTGATAGGCATTTTATGTAGTTCTAAAAAAAAAATTGGTACTCATTTTCAATGGATTTTTAATGATTTTTGGTACATATTTATAATAGTTTTCAAATTGCGTTTTATGTGTTTTTTTTGGTAGGTATTTTGGTGGTTTTAAGATTATTTTCAATAGATACTTGTATTTTTTTTCAGTAATTATTCTTAAAACTATTTTCTACTTATACTAAAAAATATCACTAAATTATTAATAAAAATAGTTCCTTTAACATCATCCTCCTTTTAGTTGGGATCATGTGCTCTTAACTTTAGACCAACAAATCCAAACAAAGTGAAGTTAAATGATTTGTTTATTAAAATGTTGATTTGGGCATCAAATGCATAATTTAATGTATTATTGTTGGTCAAATATTGATTTTTACAAGAACCATTGGCTCCAATTTTATTTTTTTCATAAAATAGAGGGCCTTTAATATAAGGAATATTACAACAAATTAAAACTCGATGGTTCAAATTTCAAGTCAAAACAACTTGATTGTTAGTTTTTGAATCCAACAATTCTTACTTGGATAAACCCATTGGTTTTAAGTTTAATTCATGTTCAATTCTAAGTGTATTCCTAAATTGGCCTAGAACACAATGTTACGGTAATTTTTTTTTCCTTTTATTATTGTCCAAAAGGTTCACAAGAAGAAATCTTGTATTTTTTCACTATCCAAATTCACTAGGTTTTTATTGAAATGGGACAAAATTGATTAATATGCAACCTATATGGTTTTGGTAAAAAAAGACTAGTTGATTAGAATATTTTTAATGAAATAGTTCTAAGTTGTTTTGGATAGTCACCTGTTGCACTACATAATGTTTAATTTTAGAATTTTGACATGGATATATGAGGTTCTAAATTACTATGACATGGAATAAAGTGTCATGTCATCTTATAAAATTTTCAGTATTTTTTCCCCCCAAGATCATGGAGTGATAAATTGCATATTTTTCACGACATGCCAAAACATAATTACATGCCATGAAAAAAAATTGATTTTTTAAAAACTTTGTTAAAAAAAAGTTTTGACAGAATTAACCATGATATACATGTTTATATATTGCATTTATACAAAATACATTGATGCATTCATCAAAGGTTGAACTCAAAACATCATCGAAGCACACCATGATCTTAACCACTAAACCACCTCAAGACATTATTAATAAAGAAAAAAAAACTTTAAGTTTATTATGTTTGGTATGAAATTGTTTAAGAAATTCTAATTTTAACATATGTTTTCTTTTTCAAAATTTATTCAAATGTTATAAATGAAAACATGATTTTGAAACTTATTCAATAACATGATCAAAAATAATAATTATAATTTTAAAATATAAAATATAAAATGTTAAAACACACTCAAAATAGCATGTCATGAATAAATTTACAATTTTTTTTTGGTTTAAATTGACCTACAATCTTTGTGAATTCAAGAATGTTATCGTTAAGTTTTCAGCAATGTTATTTCCATTATGTAAATATGTCCATTTTTTAAAAATTGAAAGTTTTATTTTCCACAGTTTGATTAGGTACCAATAAAATTTATTTATTCTTGCAGTGTTGTTAAAATGGCAATCATCCATAAGAAGATTTAGCCACATTTGGTTATAAACAAGTTGCAGAGTTAAAAAGTTGTTTAAATCTTTCAATATTATGGCCACCTACTATAATTTATTGTAAATATTAACGAGATATATTTTAAATTTGACAAAATTTGATTTTCTTTTTCAAAAAAGTCTTTTGTTGATGTTGTTGCCCTTTTAAATTGGCAAAAGTGACAAAAAAATAAATAATAAATAATCAACATAGCCATTTAATTCCCAATAACATATTTGTTTAACAACATGAATCATACACTAATACAAATGATTAATTATAAAATTTGAAAAAAATCACAATATGTATATATTATTGATGTAAGATATATTTTACCTTCATTTCCTTTGGAGAAGTAAAACTAACATAATTTGGTGAAGGCATTAAATAGTTGGATTAAACCCCCTTCCCCAACCAGCATGTTTTTATCAGTTTCAAATTTTCCTAATTTAGTAATTCTTGTTGGGAAAAATTGGAAAAAAATGTGCAAATTCAAGGAAAAATGTAAACAACAAAAAATTGAAATCACGAATTTGAAAGGAAAAAAGGTTGCTCATAATGAATAAAAATTTAAAATTAATTCTAATAATTCCAACCTTAAATACAATTCTAACTTGAAATTTATTTGAAATTTTTTAAGTTCAATTTTTGAAATCACTATAAACCTTATCCAAAAAAATTTAAAACATTAAAGTAAATACTAATGATGTAACCAAAAAATGGTGGAAATTTTCCACAATTTTGCAAACCTAGAAAGGGGACATCAACATCAACAAATGAGTTTTCATTAAAAAACCAAAAATTTTAATGATATAATTCTACAATGGGTTTTAGGACTTGTAACCAAAACATAGAAATATTTTCACAAATTTATACCTCCATATACATGGTCTAAGGTCTATAGCCAAAACATGGTTAAATATTCTTGTGGATGATCTTGAAGAACACCACAAATTTGAAATTAAAAAAAAAAAAAAAAAAAACATTTATTTATTAATTTTTTAAAAATAAAAATTAAAAAAAAACATTAAAATATTTAAAAAAAAATATTTAAAAAAAAAACACATAAAATTTTA
>Ga0116227_10008619_pt1 | contig 19104 bp, 10 predicted proteins | sample S1TSphgellanicum_FD_89693 | JGI IMG/M metagenome (GOLD analysis project Ga0116227, IMG submission 89693) | Host-associated microbial communities from peat moss isolated from Minnesota, USA - S1T2_Fb - Sphagnum magellanicum MG | ecosystem: Host-associated > Plants > Peat moss > Unclassified... | reverse complement strand
CTTTTTTTTTTTTTCTTTTGGGGGTTGGGGGGGGGGGGGGGGGGGGGTGGGCGCATGACTTGTGGGGACAATAGTTTAAATTTTAGGGTTTCGTGTTTTAGGGGTTTCAGTCAACATGCTGGCTGGGATTTTTTTTAAAATGAAAATAAATAAAAATTCCAGGTTTTAATGCACTGGCTGTTTCATGAGTGCCGCCATTACAATTATGAATTGTAGCCCATCGTAGGCTACTACCCCCATCGAACCTTTTTTGTTTTCCAAAATAAGCAACAAGTGTTGTCAGAAATTTTTGCAGCTATTTAATTTTGTTGGAGCCATTTTGGAGGCAAGGAGGGGGGTATTATTGTGTGTTTACATTCATTATATAGAGTATAGTTAACTTAAGGGATTTTGGGCCCCTAGGTAAATAATAATAATAATAATAGGCCTATTTTTTTATCTGAGGATTTTTGAAAGATGATATTATTTTGGGTTGTGTTGAAAACTTGAGATGAGTTTGTAGAGTTATAATATCTTGAAGGATTTTGATTTCTTTTAGAGGATTTTTTGAAGAAGAAGAAGATTAGGCTTACCATATTTCTTAACCTTTTCAATTTTCTTTTCTCTCTTCTATCAAAGAAGATTAGGCTATGGAAAATCAAACATGTCTAAAGAGAATAAAAAATGAACTCCAAAGCTTTTGGATAGAACATGACAACAACGAGAAGTCCATTCATTACCTTCCATGTCCTTTTGCCTCTCTCTCTTTCCTTTTGGACCTTTTCGTTCGACTTAGGTTGGTAAATTGGATTTTATCCCCCAAAATGATAATAAAATACCCTTGTTATCACCATGTTATTTTGGATTACTCAATTGCAATGAATTATGATGCTTTCACATGGGCTTGTCTAAAATATTAAGATTTGTGACATAAGAGCATTTACACCACAAACCTATAAATTACATGGGTTTTTTTTTTTTGGAAAAACAAGCAACATGGCTCCAAATGGCTTTCTATAATAGTGTAGATGACACGGTTTTTTTTCTTTTTTGAGCAAATGTTCTACTATCTACTATGATGTTTTATTAGAGGTTAAATGACAACCTATTCAAAAGTTTAGGAATAAGCAATGGCAACTATATAAAAAAATTGTAAATTTTCATATTTTTGGTGTAAATTCAAAAAAATTGTCAAAATTTTGAAATTTTTTTTGTCATTGTTTCCAAACAACAACAACATTAAAAGGAAACATAAAAAGAAAAAAAATATTGAAAAAAGTCACACAAAAAAATTAAATTAAACATACAAAGGCATTATGCATTTTTTAAAAATAGTAGGTCCAAAAAATAAGTAGGTCCCTCCATTTGACAAGCTGGAACGTTACAAACAAAATTGTTATAAGCAAAATCACTAAGTGCCAAGACCCCAAAATAAAATCTTCCATGTTGTAAATAGAATTATTAAAAACAAAACCAACCAAAACCCCAAAAGAAAATTTGGCCCATGTTCAAATTACCCCATATGCTAAATTGAATGTTGCATGCATTACAAAAAAAATTCATGAATTAAACCCATATCAACCATATTTTCTACTAGCTACCCACTATGCATAAGCAACATCATAAGTAAAATTTTGCAAATTGTAAATTTTTTGACTATACATGCCCACAACAAGCTACAAAGATCTAAGGCATTTTGAAGCTTGCTCTTCAAAAATGACAAAGATGAAAAGCATTGTTCATTTTTTGTTGAATTGACTACTTGGAATGAAGAAGCTAAATGCTGAAATAATGAAGAAACCTTCCACTACTTCACAAAAACAATTGGAGTGAAAAGGTTTTACCTAACATATAAATGTTTGCTACATAAACAACATTCAAATGTTTTGTAATGAAGCCCAAATTTTAAACAATGTTATTGAACAACCCTAACCCTCGCATGTCAAAAAAACATTGGTAATTTCAAATGTTGGGTGTGATTTGGCTTTAACTATAAATTATGTAGTTAAAACATGGCTCCAAAACAATTTTATTTACACAAAATTTACACAAGGCTTGGCACACAAGGAAAAGGACAAGTGCAATTTAACTTTTGATAACCAAATAAAGAAGCATTGATAAACTACCTTTATAAAACCAAAGTTGTCATTTAGTTTGTAAGTTGCAATCAAACTTATGTCATTGTAAGAATGTTATGCCCCATTGCAACAACTAGATAAAGTTCATTAAACCACCTCACTCAAAAAAAATTTGCTATTAAGAAAAAAGATGTACATAGAAAAATGTAGGAAAATTATCAAGGGGTTTGGTTAGTAGTTTTTTCTTTCATCTCTCTTTCTGTTTTTTTTCACTTACGTGCTTGAGTGTGTGATCAACAAACAATATTATTGACGTTTGTATTTTGCATCCCTATTGCAAGTATTCTATTTTTATTTTTTCAACATGTAATTTGAATTTTACACAACTACTTCTCAATATGGTTTTATCAAGCTTGTTGCTAATCATATTCTTGCAATAAAAGAAAACAAAATGTTCTTGGACTTTTACTTTGTACATGGCAATTGTGGTGATCAATATGGTAGCATCATGTGATAAGTTATTTCTAGAGTTTGCATAAGGAACAATGATCCAAATGGCCTATTGTTTGCAACAAATGTTTCCAACAATAAGAAGTTGTATGCAAACAATAAATAATCTTTTTCAATTTTCGTGTATCACAAATTTGTCTTGAATCATGGAATGGTTATTCTAAACCTACATGCATCATCATAATCAACAATAATTGATAAATAATGGAAAATGAATAAAGGATGGGAGGCTTTTGAGTTTTGTATTCTATAAAGTGCATCACTTGGTCTTTTTTTATGGTTGAGTGAACTATAAACTATCTTAGGTTTGAACCCCATGTGGAATTCACTTTTGTTTACATAGTGATTTTTTTCCTCCATACATGTCATAGTTGTTGTCATCATCATTTGGAATGGTTTCATTGAGGCTTGGGTCTGAAAGAATAATCATAATTTTTCAAAAACACAAATGTGGATGTTCCTGAAATTTTTTATTATAACAATCTCCTAATGAAAGAATAACATGCAAAACAAACATAAACAATAAACACTACTACAAAATGTGGGTGCAATTCAGTGATCCCCATTCACTAGACCAGTGAATTCACTACTTTTTCATTAGTTCTTGTTCACTACAACCAGTGAATTCATTCAAAATCCAGTGAAATCAGTTGGCGTACATGGACACTTTTTGTTGTAGTGAAACCACAAGCAAACATAAATGAATGCACAAACATAATAAGGAAAAAAAAAATCCTTTTGCATTGTATTAGGCCTTTTGGTGACAATGATATTTTGTGAATCATTGCCAATCTATGGAGCTCCAACTAACAGGGTTGGTTTTTTCTTTGTGATGTAGATGTTATAATGTAACACTTCCATCCTTGGCAACACCATGTTTTTGTTAAAATGGTGTTTGACATATTACAATGGAAATGTTGTAAATGTTTTTTGAATAAATCAATATTTAAACAAATCCTAATCATAAATCATAACTTAACATGACAATTGCATGAAAATCAATCAAATAATATCTTATTTCATGATGTATGAATTTAAATGATATAGGTATGAAGTTGAAAATGAAATTCGTTATTCCATATGACGCATTTTTTATTTCTTTTACCTTTCCATTTAGGATGGTCAATCATGGGGTATGAACTAAATGTCCATGAAAATTATGGTTTAATAAGGTTTGGTCATTTGGTCAATTACATCGTCATTGGATCCTATTCATATTTAATGGATAACATTTCACCGAAACTTTCTTTTTTCACCTATTAGTTCATTAAGGCTAAATGACTAATTATATTATCATAATTTATTAAGGTTGAACCATTACATTCAATACATATGGACATAATAAAAGTTTTCACATTTCAAAAATGATCTAACGTGCATTTCAAGTGTCCATTTATTTGTGCATAGATGGGGATATCATAAACATTCTATCAAAATGTGTTTTTCTTTGACGTTGTCATTAACTTTAATACATAAAGTCAATGCATGCCTTGCTCTTTTTTATTTAAATTTATTTTCATTTTGTATTTTAAAACAATGTAAATATGCACCTGTTTCAATTTTAGAATCACAAAACAAAAAAAAAACATTAACATGGTTTATTACATCTTACCAAACATTATTTTCCTACGTGATGTTTTGAAAACTTATAATTTCACAAGGTAATATATTTACACAATTAAATGCAAGAACAAATTGGGTTTTCAATGTTAAGTGCAAATGACAAAAGACTACAACTTTCTTTCCATCCCTTCATTTGATGGAAATAATCATTCTTGGGATCAAATACAAAACAACAAGAACATTGTGAATTTTTAAAACTTTGACATGGTGTGAAATGATGTACAAGTTAAAGGGTAGAAAAATAAAAATTAAGGATTGCCAATCAATACTTGATTAAATATATAATACCCTATGAATAGATGGTTGCAACATTTTAAAATAATAAAACCTTGTTAGAAAAGATAATGCCATTCATGTTCCAAAACAATATTGTCATGAAAAACATCCATGCATCACATTAAGTTGTTAACTATGTGTCAAAAGTTTGATTATAGTAATAACATCTTTGAATTTTGTTCAAAGTTTCAACTTATGGTTCAATTATTTTTCATCTTTCATCAAACGTGGAACCATAGTTTTTAAAAATGCATTCTTTTACAAAACTATAAAGCCCATACAATTGATGTGAAAATGAGAAATCGATTAAGTGAGGCGTTTAACAAAAATTAATGGTAAAGTTTATATTCAACTCAAAATAAACTACGTTTGATATTGGGAATTGCAATAATATTTGAAAGACAATCCTTAACATATTTATATGCATGAATTTTTAATCGTGATTTTTGCATGATGATATTCATCATATTAATTATTTTATCCATGTCAATCACAACATGATATGCACATTTTAAATTGTAAATAACTTCCAAGGGGAAGGACATTAAATGTTGAAATTCTACTCTATTTATGTCAAGTAATGTATTTTTGGGGGGTATTTCTTGAGGAAATTTTGTTTTCTTGTGCTATTATAATTATTTTTTAATAATATACACATATTTAACAACCAAAAATTTAATTATAATTTTTTATTGCATCTAATTTTGATACATGGTATGCATTTAAAAATTTATTTTAGTACTTGATCGAAGAAAAAACACATGACAACCCCTTTTTCTTGAGGGTTTGAAAGATAATGAAAGGAATACGACCATTTATTCCTATGGATGGATAAATTATAATTTTCGTCAAACAAGTGAGACTTAAACTTTGTGATTAAAAAAAAAAGTTTGGATTTATTGAATGTACTTTAATAGTTCAATAAAATTTTAAATTTTAATTGAAGCTCCACTTTGAAAATGTGAAAATAATAATAATAATGATGATAAAAGAAATGAAGGTTTATCAATATCAATTTTATAATATCCCTTCCCCTTCCTCTCCTTTTTATTTGCTTCATATTTTCACATATGGTTTCCAATAGTCCATTATTATTCATGTCAATCTCAATTTTGATTTTAATATATAACATGGACATGCCATCTCGTGTTATTTTTTGAAAATGTATTAAAATCATTTTTAAAAATTATATATATATATATATATATATATATATATATATATATATATATATATATAAAATAAATTCGAAGAATATAAGTCCAATTTTTGTAATCATCAACCATTTCACTTGTAGTTCTTGAGTTGTGATATTTATAGCAACAATTAGTTGCATTTGTTCATTTATTAACCTAGTAATTGAATTGAACTCGATGATTTTTATGGAACTAATCACTAGCATTCAGTAACCTAATGATTGAACCTATTAACAATTAGCATTAATTTTAAAGATATATATGTGTTATATATTTTTTCATTTTTTCTAATATTGGGATTGACACATATTATATGTTAATTATAAACTAGTTTTCATAATATGCATAAATTTATTATGAAACTAATTAAAGTACAATTTTTACCCAAGCAATTTTCATGGCATCTTATTATTTTATTCACATGCTTTTTATATTTAAATAAGAGTATCCCCTAATGTAAAATTTCAAATTCTATAAGCATTTGTTTTCAAACATTTTGATACCTTTGATTACAATATTAAAATAACATAAAATAAAAGACAATATGGTTGACCACACATTATTTTTCAATTTAATGTGATATTTGTATTCATTCTCACACACTTTATTATAATAATAAAAAGGTAATATTGAGTAATGGGAAAATGATTCATTGAAGTACACTAATGTAACATTTAAAAAAAGAAATTAAAAAAATATTTTTGCCATGTTTAGTTGGCAAAATTACATATTGTCCAACATTAAAAACTAAAACAACCAAGAACAATTTCCAATGTGCACAATCTTGGGTTAAACCCTAAACCCCAATTGTAAACTCTTGATCAAACTACTTCTTTGATTTTGTGATTTTATGAGCTATGATATATAATTTTTTTTTCTACTGTAAATTCGACTAATTTTTTTCTAATTTTATGGGGGAAAAAATAGCATAATTTTTTATATAAATTTTTTGAAGGGGAAAAAAATAAAAATAAAAAATAAAAAACCATGTTACCAAGTGGGAATTAATAATTTTTATTAAAAAAATCAATTAACTTAACTTGTCTATTTATTTATTTATTTATTTAAAATTTTATTTTGGAATGGGGTGGGGTCAGGCCTGAGGGGGCACGGGCAGGAAGGAAAACTGACCACCATCTTCTACTTATCATACCATCTTTCCCAAATTTTCTTTACAGCATGCTACCTACTTACTTGCAATTTACTGCACACAGAGGGTACCAGGGCTACCGGCCAGGTGAGCGAAAAGATGAAGAACCCGAACTAAAAGATGAGGCGTGTCGGAACTGGAACCGTCGGATTGGGAAACAGTTGAAGATCATGCCCGTTGAACCCGTCAAAAAAGAGAGGAACTTGAGTAGAAGAAAACGACACACCTAGACCAGAGCGGAAAGACGGACGAAGATCTGGCCCATGGAAATCGTAAAGAGAGAAACTTGAGTAAAAGAAAGTGACTGCATGCGAGGACGAAGAATTACACAAAGAAGACGAGGGCAGGACACCGTCGGATTGGGAGACAGATGAAGAAGATCCTGGCCGTTGAAATCATAATGAGAGGAACCTGAGTAAAAGAAGAACGTGAAGAGGCGAGAACGAATAAGACGACGAGTGGAGGACTACCGTCGGATTCGGAAACGGATGGAGATCCTGTCCATTGAAATCAAAAAGAGAGGAACCTGAGTAAAAGAAGAACGTGTAGAGGCGAGGGACGATGAAGACGAAGAAGAAGAAAAAGACGAGGGGAGGATTACCGTCGGATTCGGAAACAGATGGAGATCCTGTCCATTGAAATCATAAAGAGAGGAATCTGAGTAAAAGAAGAACGTGTGGAGGCGAGGACGAAGAAGACGACGAAAAAGAAAAAGACGAGGGGAGGATTACCGTCGGATTCCGAAACAGATGGAGATCCTGTCCATCGAGATCATAAAGAGAGGAACCTGAGTAAAAGACGAACCTGTAGAGGCGAGGACGAAGAAGACGAGGAGGAGGAGGAAGAAGAAGACGAGGGGACGGGTGTTTGGTGAACTGTTGCCGGCGCGATGTGTGCGATTTCTCTTTCGATTCTTTTTCCAGCTGAGCTCGCTACTTCATTACACTTATCATCACACGAAAAAATAAAATACTGACTCGTGTTGCTGGATATTGTTTAAAAATTAAATTTCTATAAAAAAAATTCCGGGGACTATGAGCTATCTTGATGTTTTTGGTTTTTTTTGTTTTGGTTTTGTTTTGCTGCTGGTCAGGAATGGTTGAGGTCGGTCGCATTTGCATGGTTTCAAGTGTCAGCTCACCGACTTGCTTCTTTCGATATGTCCAAGAGTTACAGATGAAAAGCCGTCATCGATCTCCTCGCTGCGGTGTCTCTTTCTTGTTCTTGTTCTTGTTGCAAGAGAGAGAAGAAGCAGCGGCATCTTGATGCTTTTTGAAGGACTTGTGTTTCTTTTGTGTTCTGTTCTGGCGTAATAGCCGCCCTATCGCACCGCGTATCTGTGACCTGCTTTCGAGGGTTTTCCAGAAGATGAAGCTGCAGTCCGCTGTGAAGGGGGGGGCGGGGGTAATAATTTTTGCCAGCAATTGTGTCAGTTATGCTGCGGTTTAGAATGATTCTAAACCGCAGCACCTTGTCTTGCGAGGAGCTTGCAAGATTGCTGTCTAGAGGTTGGAACCCGTCTCGCATTGTCGTATTGTCGTGTCAAGGATGTTTTTAGTGCAGTTTTGGAAGAAAAGGGACTGTCCGAAACTCGCGCTGAGGCAATATGCCGTCTAGCGGTGGCCGTGCAAGTTTGCTATGACAATGGAATACGAGCAGGAGGAGGTCGTTGATCCTGCTTTTGTGTTTCGAGGCAGTAGATGCAACAGAAGAAAAGCTTGATCTGTGAGCTAGGGTTTCCTCCTCCGGTGAAGATGAGAAGCCTAAGACTAACTGATGGAGGAGGAGGAGGCAAAGTAGACAGTCAAGTGCATGATGTCAGTGCCATGGAGGAGGAAGAGACTAGTCCTCCTCCTCCCTTACAGGCGGAGCATCGTAAAGGCAGGTCAGCGGTAACAGAGCCTGCTCCATCTTCCAGGTTCATTTTTTCTTTCCATACCCACGTTGATGGCATATTGTAGCATGTTGCACTAAGAAAATGAGCTGTGCAACAACGATGGGAAAATGCCACAAAAAATGCAGGTATAAGCAAAAGAAGCACTACTGATCCAGGAACCACAAAATTCATCTGGACATGTTTCAAAGCTCGAGGAATCCACCTGAGCATCCATTTGGGTCTGCTCAAAATGCTTTAGTTCTGCTGCTATTGTTGGAAAGTGAGTGTGGGTTGAGTCTTGTCTAATGAAGTGGGTTTTGTCACTTATGAATGCAGCAGTTCTGTGTCAAAACTTGTTGATCCTGCCCTGGAGCCTTACTTCAAGCCGCTTGACTATGTGACAACCCTAGCTTGCATTCATGAGCAGCTGGAGTTAGCTAGCCAGGAGGAGAAGTCACCATTGTATCTAGAGCAGTCATTTGTTTTCAGGGGACTAAGTGAGATGAAGCTTGTGAGACGGAGCTTGCGGTCTGCACGACAGTTTGCTGTTACTGTGCATGAGAAGCTTGTATATGCAGCATGGTTAAGGCATGAGAAAAGGGATGAAGATCTGAATGATGGCTCATCAACCTATTGCAGTGGCAGGAAGCTGGAATGTCTGGACTCTGCCATGGCACCTGGCTTTGCACCCCACCTGCCCTCAGATCCTTGTTCCTGTCACAGCTTGACAACAGATCTGAGTTCCAGCATTCCTGGTTCTGCACCTGTTAGTACCAGTGTCTCAAATGACATTTCATTCCACATTGATGGAGATATAGTGCATTGCAACCGACAGAAAATGGCTGCCCTTTCCATTCCTTTCTTTGCTATGCTAAATGGTGGGTTTTCAGAGTCCCAGATTGCTGATATAGAGTTTTCAGAGAATGGGATCACGGCAGTTGCTATGAGGGCAATTGATAGGTTCAGTAAAACTGGCAGGTTGGGGCATCTTTCCCCAGATATGCTTCTTGAAATTTTGTCATTCTCAAACAGATTCTGCTGTGAGAAGTTGAAGGATGCATGTGATGAAGGCCTGACTGCCTTGGTCCGAAATGCACAAGATGTTGCAACATTTCTTGATTATGGCTTGGAGGAAAGTGCTCAAGCCCTTGTGGCTTACTGCTTAAAGGTATTCTTGCGAGAGCTCCCAAATTCACTCTGGTCGATGCCACATATTACCAATATGCTATGTGCACCTGAAGGGAGGGCAAAATTTGAAGCTGTTGGCCATTCGTCTTTTGCTCTGTATTCTCTTTTGAGCCAAGTTAGTTTGGAAGAGGATAAGAAGTCAGCCCTTACAGTTGCATTTCTTGAGGGGCAACGAGACTATGCTACCTCTCACAGGCAGAAAGCTTTGGCCATGCACCAGCTTGGTTGCATAATGCTTGCAAAAGAGCAGTATGTTGAGGCACAGAGCCTGTTTGAAGCTGCTGTTAAGGAAGGGCATGTGTATTCTTCAGCTGGTGTACTTCGAGCCAAGCATAAGCAGGGGCTTAAGGCAACTTCCTATGAGGAGTCCAGTAGAATCATCTCTGACTATCTCCTTACCCCTGCTGGTTGGATGTTCCAAGAAAGGTCCCTTTACTGTGATGGAAACAAAAAGATTGTGGACTTGAACAAAGCAACAGAGCTGGACCCAACATTGATCTACCCGTATCAGTATCGAGCAGCAGCACTGATGGATGAGCAGAAGGTTCAGGCAGCAGTGAATGAGATCAATCGGATATTGGGATTTAAGGTCACTCCTGATTGCTTGGAGCTTAGAGCATATTTTTGTCTTGCACTTCAAGAGTATGAAGGTGCCATTAGGGATGTCCGTGCGCTGCTGACACTTAATCCAAAGTACATGATGTTTGGTGGCCGTGTTGGTGCATGGCAACTGCTTAGATTATTGAGCCAACATGTGGAACAATGGACAAAAGCAGACTGTTGGATGCAACTCTATGACAGGTGGTCATCTGTTGATGATATTGGTTCTCTGGCAGTGGTACATCAAATGCTAGAATCAGATCCAGGCAAGGGTCTGCTGTTTTTTCGTCAATCCCTTCTTCTTCTTAGGTAAGTTATCTTTCTTAACACACTCTTGAAATTCTGACGTCATCTGAAAGGCAGGGATGTCAAGTTGACTATAAATAACTTGCTTAGCTGAGAGTGTGCATAGTCACTGTTGTGGCACAGGCTTCAAAGTTATTTTAGACTGGTGGATGTCTTGATGGTATTGTTGTTGTAGTTCTGGTCTTTAAAAGTTCAGGGTTAAATGGAGAACTTTGACAATTTACTGGTTGAGAAAATGTGGTTGTCCAGGTTAAATTGTCCTAAGGCAGCTATGCGTAGTTTGAGGTTGGCACGTGAACATGCCTCTTCTGAGTATGAACGATTAGTCTATGAAGGGTGGATCCTATATGATAGTGGCCATCGTGAGGAGGCCTTGCAAAAGGCAGAGGAATCTATATGCATTCACAGGTCATTTGAAGCATTTTTTTTGAAGGCATATGCATTGGCAGACACTAGTTTGGATCCTACTTCTTCTGACAAGGTAGTGGAGCTGCTAGAGGAGGCTCTGAAGTGCCCATCTGACGGACTTCGCAAAGGACAGGTTAGTGTATTTCTGGTGAGATAGACGCAGGAGCATTTATTCTTTTCATGACTATAAAGAAGCAGATATGGAGAAATGTGCCCTCTTAAGGAAGTCTTTTTTGTTGTGCAGGCATTGAATAACCTGGGGAGTGTCTACGTAGATTGTGGCAAGTTTGAACTTGCAGCAGACTGCTATGTTAGTGCACTAAAGATTCGCCACACACGTGCTCATCAAGGGCTTGCTCGTGTGTATGCCTTACAAGGCGATAGGAAGTCTGCCCATGAAGAAATGACCAGGCTTATTGAAAAAGCTCGCAACAATGCTTCTGCATATGAAAAGCGCTCTGAATATTGTGAACGTGAGATGACAATGGTAGACCTAAGCATGGTCACTCAGCTGGATCCACTTCGCACCTACCCTTATAGGTATCGGGCTGCAGGCAAGCATCTTTACCCATTCTTTTGAGTCCTTATTGTAGAGGAGAACATGAATGTATGCACTGTTAACTCCCATAATTTTCCTGCAGAAATTGACAACTCCCCCTAAAGTTGTAATACTATCTAGACTGCAAAGCTATTTTCCCCTCCCTTGACTGATTCCATTGCTAGTGCTTTGACTCTATTGGCATCTTTGTCTCTGCAAGTTCAATGTTGCAAATTGTGGATTTTCAGTGTTGATGGATGCCCACAAAGAGCGAGAAGCTATCATGGAACTGAGCAAGGCAATAGCATTCAAAGCTGACCTGCAACTGCTTCACCTCCGTGCTGCCTTTCATGAATGTAACGAGGACTTTGTCGGTGCACGGCGTGACTGCCGTGCTGCTCTGTCAATGGACCCTTCTCATCTGGAGACATTGGAGCTCCACAGTCGTGTGCACAATCAGGAACCCTAACTTGCTGCTGCATATCAAGGGGACCAGATTTGTGGTCCTATTTGGCAACCAACAGACTCAATCCTTGAAAAGTGGTTGCTGAGGACCAAGTTTGGTCCTCTGGATATAGTGCACCCGTAGCTTCTGTTTAAACTCACCTTCATTCATTCACCATTGTCAATCCTGCAATGAAATTAGAAGATCCACGGAATGCTTAAATGATATGTCCAGAGTGCAGGTGCCAACCACAACCGTCTATGTTGTCCTCTCTATGCATTCAGCATTGTTGCTGTCTGTATAGGGGCAAACTCAAATGAAGTGAAGCTTATCCTCACAAGCTTGTTGCAGCTTGGAGGAAACTTTTGACTAACTGATTATCTAAGTCTCTGGAGTGCCAGTGATCTGTAACTGCTTCACCTCTGTGCTGCCTTTCATGAATGGCTGAGTCTGCCCTTTGCTTTCAGAGATGTGAAAGAGACTCAGGACACAGGTTCTTCTATGATTATCTGCCCAAAATTTTGAGCAGATGATTATATACTCACCTTCCACAACCATTGGGAGGTGATGAGGCAGTAGGGAGCAATCACAGCTAGTCATGGCCATTCATGAAGGTGATCTGATAGCTTGTGAGTGACTCCCACAAGGTTATGGCTGCACGATTCTTGTCATGTTTGTTTTGTGGGTTGGCCAGAACTGACATCCCAGTTACCTTCAAAGTGTTATTGTGGAGCTTTTTGTTTGCAATCTCAGAGATCCCACCCATGGAATGGAATGAACCGTTTTTCTCCTCTGAGTGCTACTGGTGTATTTTGGAGGTATGGAGAGTGGAAGCTGATCCCCATTTGAGCCCAAAGTGTGTGTGTGATTAAAGAGCCAACACTGTAGAACATGTCACTGCAGGTCCAATGACCATGAGGATAAGGGGGATCTGGAGTCTGCTAAGTACACCATCTTCGACGTCTGGGCTTTTATGAATTTGTGAGACCTGCTTCAGGTAGTCTACCTTTTCTTAGCATCATGTTTGTATTCAGCTACAGAATACTAAAAAGATTATGCCCAATTATTCTCTAGAATTCAATAGGGGACAGAGATTGCACCAAGCACTGTGAGCTGTGTCCTGTCTACTTTCAGTTAAGGTGTGCCTTCCCTTGTATGGAATGTGTCATGTGCAGTTTTTCACTTTAGGTTGAGGTGTAACTTTGCATGTGTCTGGATAATCCTGGTGCAGTCTACTTCTGGGCAAGGGGCTCATGGTGCAATTGCAATCGCTCTGTGCCTCATGGTAAATTCAGACCAGCAACACTTCAAATATTAAATTTTCCCAAGAAGATAAACTTGCAGTTTATAGTGATACCTAGTGAACGTTTATCAGAATGTGGGACCAAATGAAGTCCACGTTATCCCATAGTCCTTCCTTATAGACAGTGCTAATATTGCTCTCCATGCATAAAAAAGCACAAACATCTCTAAACACTAGAGACTTCCATATGGAAGCTCTGATGCAGCAAAATTTTCTGTAAAGATTCATGACTTAAGATAATTTTACAATATCAACCCAAAGCTGAGTTGCTATCTAGAATCCCTTGTAGCTACTGTTGTCCTGGCACCTCCAAAAAGAACACTCTTGGATGCTTCACTTTCTCCCAAAATTGTTTGTTTGTAATTGATTTTCATAGTTTCAACTTCTGACCTTTGAATAATCTAACAAGCAAAAAATGTTCCATTTTTTTCAAAAGGGACTTTAACTATCAAGATTCCTTTTAAAGGTCACTCTGAAGCAAAAATTGTTAAAAGTTATTGAGATCTTTCCAGCTGTTGAACAGTATTGAGATCTGTCCAATTGCACAATATGGTTGAAATTTGGAGCAAAACCATCCATTCTGGTTGTGTTCCACTACATTCTGCTTATCACTATACATACCCCAGCAGCAAGTCAACAGGCTGATTAAATCAGATCCAGACTAAGTATAGGCTGCTGCAATAAAGAGTGCAACTGCAACATCCTCTCAACTTGGGGCCTGAAATTGCACCAGTGCCAAGGGAAAACAGTGACCCAATATCACCCCACAAAGTTGGTTGTTGCATGAGGATGGATCAACCCCTCAATTGATGCATACAAAGGAATAACAGGAAATTGTTGTCCAATTACTAAGAAACTTTGCAAGCATCATTTGACAACTTAACTATGAAATTGCAGAGAAATCTGCACATCGTCTAACAACACTGTGACAGCCTATTGTGAAAAAAGTTCTGGAAACACAGCCCCTTAATAAGTTAGTACCACCTTCCATTCTTGTGAAGTCCCCAACAATTAAACCCACATCATCCTTCCAGGCTTTTCATCTTGAATGCCATCTGCTCCATCTCTAGTACAGTTCATATACTACATCTGCTGTAGAAGACTGATGAAAGAAAAAGAATGATCATGAATTTATGAACACACCGGAAGAGTTGGCACACCTCAATGTTGGCAGTTCGTGGTTTTCAAGATGGGTGTGAAAACAAAAAGTGCCCATCTCAGATCTCCAAGGGATTCATCATGGCACATGGTCATTTGAATTAAAGCATAGTGCCAACATAAACATTCAGCCATGTAGATTAGTTATTTTTAACTAAGCTTTACTCACAGAGCAAATAATAGAAAGTTCATTTTGCACCAGTCAAAACTTTGATACAATGTTGCGCCATGAGATGGTCCTACATCATTTTGCTCCATTCCATGCTAACGCCTGTTGTGCAAATTGAATGATTAACAAGCTTCTAGTGCTATGCTTCACCGCGCCACCTTCTCTTTCCTAGGAAAGTACAACACCCATAGACTGCAAGGAGGCAAGCTTACCCTAAAACTAACAGTGATCAAACAACTACTAATCTATGCAAGAGTACAAAGTTCCTGAATCTATGCACTTCTACTGTAACTACAAGCTTTCAACTACACTGATACAATCCCTTGGGAGAACTGATTCATAGATACAGATGTCAAGCTATAGGAACTTAGAATTCTGACAAGACATCAGTGTAGTTGAAGACAGTACACAAAGGAGACATTGGTGAAGATGTCAATTGGTGTCACGATCAAGAAAAGGCAAGGCTGCATTTCAGAACAGCAGGCAAGGAATCAAAATGTTCCACCTTTGAAGTTCTTTAGTAAATGTTGAGCAGGATAGCAATCAGAATCACTTTTGCTTCAGAAGCTTCTTATGGAATCAAAATGTTGAAGTAGATGGCCTACTTAGGAGAGGTAACCCTCATCTATTTGACTCTGCAGGCAACGGCCGATTGAAGCCACCTGCAAAAACATCATACCTTGTGTCAGTCCATGTTTACATGACTTGCAACTTATGTAAGCAACAACCAAAACAGACAAATTATTGTTCCATGCATGCTCTGTAAGCTGAAGAATTCCAGTAAAATCTTAATATAGAGTCATTACCCCACTGTACAATTGTCACAAAATCAAGTGTTTTCTGTGGACACATCTGCAGGGACTTGCAATTTGAAAATTTCAGCTTGAAAGGGTCCAAGAAACCCCTGAACAACAGTAATCCATAAAAACCCAGCTCACAAAAACTCCAAAATTATATGCCTATGCTTCAGAACAAGAAACCACACAACAACAGAGAAAACAGAGAGCAGAAATTCAGAGACAACCCACCTCTTCTATTCATATATTGACGTGGCTGCCGCTTTGTTGTAAGCTTGACTGCACTATGATTTGTATCTGGTACATACTTTCCCTGCCATAAAAAAAGTGCATGATGTAGCCTATTTATTGATTTCATGAACAGAAACAACTTGACAGTAATGAGCAGCAACTCACCAGTGCAACAACACCTCTAGCCAGGTTTTCCAGTAAAGGGATGTACTTGGGATTAGGGTTCAAAACCCTGAACAGAAGAATACCCATATTTTAAGTTTGGATTCTTGCTGGCCAATCTGAGACTTTCTGAGAAAACATGCAGATTGAAGGAATGAAGGTCACCTTTGTAGTGTTAAAAGTGGTTGGAATCCCAAGTTTCTTCATAACGTCATCGTCATTGTTGTCTTCCAAAACAGGAGGCGTAGAAGAAAGAGGGCCTTCCCCTCCTTTATGTTGTTCACTGGCGATTCCATCGACAAACTGTGCAACAATTGCTGCCCGCTGTGAGTCTAATCCATTGAAACTTTCGCCTCCTTTGTCCCGTTTATCTGCCACCACCTTTTTGTCTCCCTTCTCTCTTGTCTTGTCACCCTCTGGCCCATATCCTCTATCTCTGCTTCTCTCCCTCTCTCTTCTGCTGCCATCCCTTCTCTCGTCTGTCGTCTTATGCCCCCGATCTCCATGTCGATCGACAGGGGAGTCCGATCTCCGATGCCTATCATTCCCCGGAGACCTAGAACGAGATCGCGCGACACGTCTCCTGTCTCTGTCCCTGTCCCTATCCCTATCTCTGTCTCTTTCTCTCTCCCAGTCCCTACTATCCCGTTCGCGGTCTCTATCCCTCTCCCGGTCTCCCCCTCCTCTCTCTCGTTCTCTTCTCCTATCCACTGCAAACACAAAACACAACAGTAAAATCCCTCGACCAGAAACAACAACACACATGCACACACAAAACAGAAAACACTTCAAATTCGACGTTCGAAGCACAAAGAGCTTTTGCATACATTCAACTATTTCAGGAAAAAAAAAAGAGTCTGCAAGAACTGGATCCCCAATCAAAACAGAACAAGGTATTGTTGTCTCCCGGAGCAAGAAAACAAAGAATAATACATGACAAATTGAGGACAAAAATCCGCAAGCTGCGTAAAAGCTTGAAGTTAGTTGCAGATAAAAAGAACATTCCTCGAAAGCGATGGCAACAGCAGTGTGGCTTACTTGGTGGTGGTGGGGCAGCAGCAGCAGCAGCGCAGCTTGCAATCGGAAGAGCTCGCGCACGGCAGAGCACTTTCTCTCTGGACTCACGTGTTCTTCCTCAAACCCTAATTTCCTTCTCTCCCTGGAACCCTAATTCCCATCTCTGGCTCAAACTCTAATGCCCCTCTCTGCCTCAAACCCTAATTTCCCTTTATTTTGCCTCAAACCCTAATTCCCATTTCTGCCTCAAACCCTAATTCACCTTGGTAACCCATTCTGTTAGAAGTAGGTCAGATACATAGCTAGAATAGGCAAGGAAAATGTAAGTGGTTACCGGGGAAGTAAGTAGATGGTTTAGGGTTTAGGGTTTGGGTGGGTTTTTGAATTTTCAAAGAACCGCTGGTTTTCATGAAAGAACCGGCAAAGAATGACCAATTCTTTGGCTTAAAAATGATTTTAAATTTTAAAAAAAAACTGGAAATCGTGATTATATATCAAAATGAATTATTGGACAATTTGGAGATTCAATGGGTAAATGAATAAATACCTAGTTTGATAACCAATGGGTATATGTCTCTCATTTTTAGAATTGTACAACATTGGTTTATAGTTTATACATAGACCCATGACCATCGTGAATTGAAATATATGAATACTTCGATGAACTTATTAATTCGTACATTTTTGTTGATGCATAGTGTATTCTTGTTTCTATAAGACATAAGATATGAAACATTTGAAGGTTATGATCATGGTTGATGTATTCGTAATATTGGTGTAAAGAAGTTGTATCCAAGGTACACCACTTTCTATCTATTAACAATTCGCAAGTTATTTGTTAAGAGGGAGGTAATGAAAAATAACAACTAAGCTAACAATGTAGTTCATTAGGCAACTAAAACTCAAAAGAAAATTGTTTCTTAACCACTTACCATCCATCCTTCATGGTGCATTCATAAGGGTGTTGGTTTACACTAGCTTGGAAACCTTGGTCCCAAGATATGGGCATCAAAACCCTAATTTCCTAACGAATTTTATAATTTCATCCATTATCCAATTTTCATTAAGACAATTAGCATCATTTTCCCAAATTTTCACCCACTATGCAATTTCCTTTCATTCCTTCCCATAGAAGTGGGGTCAAGTTCTTTAACTTTCATCTACTCTACAATTTCCTTGAATGTTTTCATCTAAAGCAACGAGGCCAAGTTCCCTAAGTAGTTATTCTTTAAATAATGCATTTAGAAGTGTTGCACAATGGATTTTTCTTTGAAGGGGAAACATTTGAAGAATTAAGCCACATTTTTCAAGTTTTCATTTTTTGTGCATTTTCTTTAAACATTTTCCTTCAATAAAGGCAAGGCCACACATTTAATTAAATCAAAGGTATATATTAGGAATTTTACCTTGTGGTTACACTTGCAATGTTAGATAACAACAAATTGAACATGAGTGGCTATATGAGAAATAAAGTTAACTAAAGGATAAGAATTTATAGTAGAACCTCCAAAAATTTATACCTCTCAATATTGATAACCTTTCGAAATTTATAAAAAATCGCTGGCCCAAGTTGGGCCCAGCTAAATTTTTATAAATTTATTTTTTATAAGATCTGGCTGGCCCAAACATTTTCAAATTATATAATGCGATGATATATTAACTAAATTGGTTCAATTTAGTTGATATATTAACTAAATTACCTATTTAAACGGAGCTAAAGTAGTCAAGAACAGACTTTTGCTTGAGGCCTGTCATGCTGATCTTTTTCACAGCCTCCTTCTGCTCCTTCAAGCTCTCATTAAACTCGTGATAGCTCTCCTTTTGTTGCATCCAGAATAAGGTCAGACCCTCCAAATACTCCTGAGCTTGACAAGTGCTAATTTTTGGCGGTTCCACGTTGTCATCGTCGTTGCTTGCCGCGTCTTCATCCGGACCCGGTCCCAACCTTATAAAATTTGAAAGGTTATACAATAATGGGCAAACCGTCATTGGTATCAATGATTGAGCCACGTCATTGATGCCTCTCCTATAATTAATAACCTCCCAAAATTTATAGCTTGGACCCGGTCCCAACCTTATAAAATTTGAGAGGTT
>Ga0116227_10008617_pt1 | contig 19110 bp, 16 predicted proteins | sample S1TSphgellanicum_FD_89693 | JGI IMG/M metagenome (GOLD analysis project Ga0116227, IMG submission 89693) | Host-associated microbial communities from peat moss isolated from Minnesota, USA - S1T2_Fb - Sphagnum magellanicum MG | ecosystem: Host-associated > Plants > Peat moss > Unclassified... | reverse complement strand
TATATTTTTGAATAAAACTAACAATTTTAAGAATTCATATTTAAAACTTCAAATTCAAATATTGATTTTTAGATTCAAATAAAATGTTTCAGAATTGGAATAACAAATTTCAGATTCAAATATAATTTTCAGAATTGAAATAAGAATTTTCAATATTGAAATATCAATTTTGAGATTTGAATAACAATTTTCAGAGTTCGAATATTGATTTTTAGATTCAAAGGAATAACAACTTTTAGATTAAAGTAATGATTTTTAATTAAACTAAAAAAATCAGGATGCAAATAAAAATGTCTAATTCACATAACTATTTTTTAAATTGAAATATCAATTTTTAATATTCAAATATACAATTTAGAATTGAAATATCAATTTTGAAATTTGAATAATAAGTTTCAAAGTTCAAATATTAATTTTTAGATTCATTATATGAACAATATACATACAAATATATATTTAGATATATGTAACATATTATAAATATGATTTTAATAGATACATAAAAATATGTCACCATAGAATACTTAAGATGTGATTAATTTGGTGACTATTGTGATTAATGGGACATATCCATATATTAATGGATGAAAACAAACGTAAAAACCATCCAATATATAAGATGAAATTTTCAATAGTTGTGTCATAGTTGTAAGAGTGATCAAAATAGTTGAAATTTGATCTTATAATTATAAATATTCTCAAACTTAATCACAATCAACTATAAGTCACATGTAATCACAAACGGAATGGTTACATTTTGGTTGAATTCTACTAGTGTTTCATTGTCATAAGTGGTTATCTCAACTGATAATGAAGTTTTTAAATGACTTGTGAAACAATAATCTTAATGTAACTTGGGAACATTTTGATAAATTTTAAATCAATCTAATTAATTTAAAATATCCAAAATTGTTTTAAAAACAATATAACTCAATGTTTTTCACTACTTAAAAGATTTTTGAAAGAACTGGAATTTTTTTAAATGATATGATTATGGGAAAAAATTTAAGTGCACTTTTACATAATAATATAATGTAACAACTTTTGATGTCATAAAAATAAAATAATTTTTAAAATCATGATTTAATAATTCTTTAATGATTTTTAAAAAAGATTGGGTCCTTGTTTTCAATTGGGTTCTAATACCTAGAATGCACCTTTTGACATGTTTTAACAACTTATTATCTTGAATTTCCATGATCTCAACAAGCTTGCTAAATTCTAAATGCCTCTTAAAGTTTTTTATTAAAATAAGCATGCATGGTTTGGAACAAGTTTTGAAACCTATAAATCATGTTCAATTTTTTTTTAACTTGTGCATCAAGATTAGTTTAATAGGCCATAAATTGGATACAGTGCATGTGAAAAGAATGATCCAACTAAATTTGCCACATAATTCCCATCCTAACACCCTAAAAACACTCACATTACCAAATCCAAAATAAATGATAATAAAGGACATCGATTCACCTATTAGACCACCAACAATGAACAAAGCTCATGACTTATCACTTTAATCAAATTTTTAACATCAGACCTTTTAGTCATCCATTCAGGAGATATTGAAATTGGAATTCAATATCATTCTTGGATGATATACATGTGCAAGGATAGCCAACTTTGATTATCAACATTTGTAACTTCATTATAAGATATGAAGATATAATTTGTTGTTTTGACAATGTTGTGCATTATTTAACCATGGACCCATTATTACTATCAACATTTGTAACTTCATTATAAGATATGAAGATGTAATTTGTTGTTTTGACAATGTTGTGCATTATTTAACCATGGACCCATTATTACTATCAACATTTGTAACTTCATTATAAGATATGAAGATGTAATTTGTTGTTTTTGACAATGTTGTGCATTATTTAACCATGAACCCATTAATATTTTCAACATTTGTAACTTCATTATAAAATATGAAGATGTAATTTGTTATTTTGACAATGTTGTGCATTACTTAGCCATGGACCAACTAATATTATCACATTAGTGTTTTTATGGAAAATTCTTGATTTAAAAGAACTTTAGCACGCCTATGCTGTCATATTCAATCATGAGCTTTCTCTTTCAAAATAAGTTAACAATTATGGCAAATTGAGCCATTTTTTTCAAACCTTCATGTGCTACACCTTGTATCGCCCTATTCAACAAAACTCCCCACTTTTTTAAAACATATAACAATTCATTCCCAACATGTTGACAATTTTTAATCGAATAAAATATATTTTTAAAACATTGCATATGGGGGAATTTTAATTTTTCTTACCAATGTGTTTGCAAAGAAAATGAAACTTAAGAGGAAAAAAAATAAATAAATTACCAATAACCTTTGCACAAATCTTGCACCAAATGTGAGTGACAGGTCTATCTTAATGAAAGACATTATTTGCCCATAGCAATTTTGTAACCTATGCATCTTGAGACTTTTAATTCAATTCATACTAAACCTTCTTCTTTTTTTTGTGTGTGTTCAAACTTGATTTCTTCTAGGATCCTTCTGGGTTGGACTTTAGAATTTAAATCAATCTAGGATGGACCTCCTTAATTCATCTTAATTTCCCTCTGTTCTTCCTAGAATTTTAGTAGATGTTTTTAACAACATTTCCAATAACATTGTTAGTCTTATTCTATTGACTAAACAAACCATGAAACTTGAAGTTCTAAGAGGAGTTTTATGAGGTTTAAGAAAAGATGATGTGTGAAATTCATAGAATAGAAAATTAATTGTAGAAAACATCAATTAAAACTCAAGAGACAAAAATTAAGAATCAAAAGTCATACATGAATTTTGGTTGAGAAATGTTGTAGTGCAATTTGCAAAACATGCACACACGCCTACAAATTACAAAGTTGATTTGTAAAACTCAACAAAACATGATGCACAAAGGACAAAACAACATTGAAACTTGTTGAAAATAAACATGAAACATAACCAACAAAATTGACAAACATTCACTCCTAAACCCTAAACAGTCCAATTCCTTACACAGAGCATAGAAGATATTGAGAAAATTTCAACACTAGAAAACAAAAATCAAAGTCCACACAAAAGGCAAATGTACAAGACTTGAAAGAAAAAACACTCACACCCTCCTTAACCTTTCTAGTAGATAACATTAATTTATTATTGCATCCCTTCATTTTCTTAGCTCCCTTAAGATCCATGATCCATCATTATTCTTCAAATACCCCCTTTTTGAAGCTTTTTGGACTCCATCAAAGTGCAAATGGTAACAAGAGTACAACATTGTTGTAAATTCGCAACATTCTTCATAAGTTTAAAGGTTTCACAAATGTTAATAGCCAACATTCAAGGCATAAACACAACATAATCCAAAATGTAATGCATTCGCTCAACAAAATGATCAATGATTTCAATGAGAGAGAGAGAGAGCACAAGTAATCAATCAATGTTGAGGAGGGAAGCATGAGATGGTGAGTTGCAAGTGTACAAAGAAATGAATGATGGCAAGGGCTCCCATCCCTTGGTAAGTGAGTAGGTTGGTGCGAGGGTCGGTGGAGGTGCCAACTTATAACCTACCTTGCTTAACACACAAGGAAGGTGGACCTGAAAATTGATGGGTTCAGAAATGTCCAAATTTTTTCATGCAATCCAATAAGAGGAGAGTGACATAAGACAACCCCTCCTTTTCCCTCCCTTAGAAAAGACAAACCAACAAACGAGGTAGATGGGGGATTGTACTTTTAGCTTTGTTCCCAGACCTAGAATTAGGTGAGGTATGGGGGGGACTTGTAGGTTGGGCAGCTTGGCTGTGCCTGCACTAGTTGAGTTAGTGCAAGAAAGAGAGAAAGAAAGAAAGAAAGAAAGAGAGTTTTGGTCTTCTGGAATGGCAACACTTCTTCTCTCATCTTCTTTGGATGTGTAAATGCATGGTATGGTATGGTATGGTATGGTATGGTATCTTAGTAACCATCTACTGTGATGCACAATTTTCCAACGTTTCAAATAATCTTTCGTTCTTGGAGAAGAAACTCTGTAGTGGGAGAATTATTGGGATTTGCAAGTGAGAATTTGGTTTTGTGGGTAGTGCGATTTGGTTGATGATGTGAGTGAGAGAAGGAGGGAGGGAGAGTAGTGGGGTGGCAGAGAAAGTGAGCAAAACTGGCTTCCTTGAAAATAGAAAGCGGAGGAGGTGGGGGAGAGGGTAGGACTGTGGTTGTTGGCGGTGGTGGTGGTGGTGGGTGGTTAGGGCGAGGAGGGGTACAGAGGAAGAGGACGCCGACGTCGTCTATGCAGCGACGAGTAGGGGGAGGAGGGGATGGTGAGATGGAGGAAGAGGAGGAAGAGGAGGAAGCACCCACCCATCTCAACACCAGTACCTGTGGTCACTTTCTAGTGATCAGCACCGACAAGCTGTGTGCCAAGTATACAGGGGAAGGGCTTCATGGCAACGACGTAGGCGCCATCCAAGGGAACCGGCCGGCGCCGTGCCGTCGTCTGCTTTATTACTTTGAGATGACTGTTAAGGACCGAGGGTTCAAGGGTTACACTACCATCGGCTTCACGGATGAGCATTTCAGGAACAGCCGGCAGCCTGGCTGGGAGCCCAACACCTATGGCTATCATGGCGATGACGGTAAGCTTTACCATGGCCAAGGTAAGGGGGATAGCTTTGGGCCCACCTTCAGCACTGGGGATACTGTGGGTGCCGGCATCAATTATGGTGCGCAGGAGATCTTCTTCACCAAGAATGGGAAGCTGGTGGGTGGCACCGCCAATGATGTGAAAACCCCCTTGTATCCCACCATTGGCCTCCATAGCCATAATGAGAAAGTCGAAGTGAATTTCGGGCAGCGGCCATTCGCGTATGATGTGGAGGCCCAGCTGAAGAAGGAGAGGGAGCGACGGCGGAAGGCGGTGGAGAATGTGCCTCTATCTCCCAGTGTAAACCAGAGCATTGTGCGCAGTTACTTACTTCACTTTGGGTACCATGACACTCTTGCTGCCTTCGATGCAGCCAATGGGGGCTCCTTCCCTCCCATGCTTTTCACCCCACATGAATATGGTAATGGCACTCTTGATAATGATATGTTTGCACTGGATCAGCGCAAGATGTTGCGGCAGCTGGTCCGGGATGGTAACGTTGATGGTGTATTTGCCAAATTGCGTGAGTGGTATCCTCAGCAATTGCAGCAGCAGCAAGAGCACTGTTCCAACATCATCTTCCTTCTGCATTGCCAAAAGTTCATTGAATTGGTCAAGTTGGGTATGCTGGAGGTAGCCGTGACATATGCAAGGACAGAGCTTGCACCCTTTTTTGGAAGCTCCCCGGATCAGGATTTGCATTTGCAGGACTGTTTAGCCTTGCTTGCCTATGAGCGGCCACATGAAACACCTATGGCCTATCTTCTTAACTTTGGCTACTCCGAGCTGGTAGCAGATGCTGTTAATGCATTTGTGCTGAGCACCAATCCCTCTCTCCCTGCATCTGGAAAATCTCCACAATCTGGGCTGGAAAAGCTACTACAACAGCTGACTGCCTGCCTTGCAGAGAAACGTGTTCTAAATGGTGGGCAAGGGGAAGTGTTCAGTCTGCACCGGATATTGCAGGGAGGTAAGGAAGGTGGTTGGTAAGAGGCGAGGCAGGTTCTTGGACCAACAAAGAGGCTCATCTCTCTCTGTCTCTCTCTCTGTCTCTCTCTCTCTCTCTCTCATTTTCTCATTGGCTTTTTTGTTGAATGGCAATTGAGAGGGAAGCACCTCCATGGCAAAGCATAAAGGGGTGACCTAAAGGGGCGGGCTATTATATGCAACAATTTTGCATAGTAACATTCTATACAGTCATGTGTCTTTAAAATCAAGGAAATGACTCATAGTCAAGCTCTGAATAAAGACTCATCCTGATAACTTCTTCAATTTTTGTCAGAAGACAGTGCCCACTGAGCTCCTTTGATGCACCATTCTGTTTGCAGCTTGTTCTATAATCACATAGAGCACCTGTAAATCTTGTGAGACAGCAGCCATGAGACAGCAGCCACTATGTTTTGTTGGCAGTTAGCATAACTTTTTCCCTAGCCATGGATAGAAATCAGTGTGGGGGAACATCCACAACTTTATGGTTTGAAGGTTGAAGGAAGAATTGCCCTTGTGGCATCCAATCTGCATGTGATGATCATTCCTGTCTACTGTCTCTTGGCTGAAGAGTGCATGTTTTTATCTTACACTAAGTTTAATTCCCTGCCTTTCTCTTACTCTACTTCAACAATCTGCTTTGAGTGTTGGAGTGGCACTATCAAGCAGGACCTGTGCAGATTAGGTTCTGGCTGATGTGGGACAATGCCATGTGTGATTTGGAAGCCACCTGAAAACACAGCAGCAGTTGGTGTGATAGAGCTGAGCAATTGTCGAGTAATTTCTAGCAGTTGGTAAGATGCCATTATGACTATCTTCAAGGTCTTTCAAGTATTTGCCTAGCAGTGGCTGTGGAGAGTTTGAACCACACCCAAGAACCAGAAGCTAGAAGAACATGTAGCCTCCCTCCAACCATTAAACTGTGGAAAGTGCATGTACTGTGGTAAGCTCATAAACCCCAGTGTCCTATTCTATGGCAAATAGTCAAGAATAGTCAAGAATCTGAGAATATGTGACAAAGGACTGGATTTGCAGGTATTGTGGTGCATTGCATGGTTGAAGGAAGCTCTGTTTCATTATTCATCAATAGGGACTGTAATTTGTGCAACTTTTTGAGTATTTGGAAGAAACTTTCACCCTGTCTTGCCATCTTGCCATGAATGCGGAGTTTATTAGGAGTTGCAGCAGCCCAAGTTGCTGATAGACAATCAAGAGGGGAATAGCATCTTCAACACAAATCTTAACAGCTTCTAATTTTTTGTTTTTGTTGAGCATACCCCAATCAAGTGTTGCCTTCTGCTTTCAGGCCTGTTTTCCCTTGGCCCATGAGAACCTCAAATGAGGCTGGTGATACTGTGAGTCAAGTCCATTTCCCTGTGGAGTGAATGTAATCTCTACCATGAAAATGAAGTTTGTGAAGCTTGCAATTTGGTGGGAGAGACACAAAAAGAAGAAGCCCTTTATAACAAGTACATGTTACCCTTCTTTAGCTTATAAAAACCTTTGGACCAGGATACATAAAATTTTGAATCATTTCACCAAAATTTCAAATTTTTCCATTTCAATTTTTAAGTATGATAAAAAAACAATCAACCATCTTTTATGCCACAAATCTAATGGTACATGGCAGTCAAATTCTTGTGAATGAAATTTTGCATCTACAGAACATTTTTTGAGATTGTCCCAATAATTTTTTTTGACTCTCATAAGGTTACTATTGGATGCTTTTTGGTTCCCCACATTTTGAGGAGAAAAAAATGGATGTTGCCATATTTAGACACTGGGTTCTTAGAGGTTTCCGAAACATAGCAGGATTCTAGAACATGTTTTTTGTCCTCTGACCTGCTCTTTCCTCTTGTGGATGGGTACATCACAAATTTGAAAAAAAAAAATCCCTGGTACATGGCATTTATAACTTCAGTAGAATGGTAACAACTGTGCTAGGAAATGCAATTTTCCAACTGCAGTTGACAAAAGGGTCAATCTTAAGATTAAAGTCTGAAAACCTGAATGATTACAGCAATGAAAATGAACATTTTTTACACTCAGAGGTGGCCCCTCCACACCATTGCTAATGTGGTACTACCACCTCCAGGCAAACTTTTTGGTAATTGGGTAGAGTCTAGAGGTTGGCTAGGTCCAAATACTAGTTACAATCCATATGACCTGAGGAATTTTCTTGCTAGACCTGAGGAATTTTTTGTGGAAACCCTCTACATCCGTGATGATCCAGCATTCTCCAAAAGTAGAGCATCAGGCTACACTTGCACTCAAATGGATATAGGCAAATTTTTCAGATAAATGATTGTCATAGAGTGCAACCCCACACATTAGCCAGATGCAGCACCTGTTTCTTCTGAGGGAGATGGAGATATCGAGCAGGAGTGATCATGAGCAGGCGATTGCTCAACAGTGCACAACTTTTCAAGTAGAGCTACCACCTGATCCATCTGGGGGCGTCTTTCTGGAAGTGGCTCGATACAAAGCATTGCAGTTTGCAGCATTGACACCATGTCCTCCTCAATGTTTTTGTATTGCATTAGCTCAATGTCAAAAACCTCAGAAGTCCACTCTTCACGCACCACTGACTTGACCCACCTCGGCAGGTCAATGCCTTCTTCCTGACGGTTAGCAGAGGCTGGTGCCTTTCCTGTCAAGAGCTCCAGCAACAGCTGCAAATGACATGGGGCACATGAGTACCATATCAGTAAAGATTACTGTGATCCAAATAAAGCATAATCCATTCAAGCACAGATCAATTTGAGAAAAATTCATGCATAAAATACCCACCACGCCAAAACTGTAGACATCGGCACACTGTGAGATGCGCTTGTTGTCGATGAGTTCAGGGGCACAGTAACCAGCAACCCGGGAAGGTGGAGCATTAGAGGTCAATAGCAAGGCAATGCCAAAGTCAGCAATCAATGGATTGAGGCTCTCATCTAGGAGGACATTGGATGACTTTATGTTGCCATGTGCAATTTTCTGGGATCCACACTGGTGATGCAAGTAGGTCAGGCCCTGTGCCACTCCCAATGCTATTCTTAGTCGTGTTACCCAGTCCACTGGAGTTCGTCCTGGCCCTCGGTTTCCTGAATACAAAAAATCCACTTTCCATTTCAGTTTGGATCACCAAACAATTATACAAAGTCCACAGAATCTATCTGGCACCCAGTTCCAAGTAGATGACATTCAAGTGCATGGTACACACAGTGCTGCCTATACAATACTCAATGTTGAACATGTCCACTTGTAGTGTGACATTGCAAAGGAATTATATCATCTGCAATCTTAAGGAAGTCCACATATCATTCCTGGAATGATACATAACTTTGACACTAGCCTCAAGGAAGAAGAGCTCAAAATGTTGACTCACACTGGCACCTAGAAGATTGCTCAAAGGAGAAACAGGAAATTCAGGTTGGAAGCAGACCATGAAGAAGAGCATAGAGGCTGCCTTTGGGCTGGAAGTCATATGCCAGAAGTCTTTCCTCCTTGGCATAGTAGTAGGCTCGCAGTGGCAACACATTATGATGCTGCAGCTTACCAATCAACTCCATTTTCTGCTCATATTCCTTCTTGCTTGATGTGCCTGTCTCCTTCAAGCGCTTCACAGCCACCACTGTTCCATCTTCAAGCACTGCTTTGTACGTAGTGCCAAAACTTCCCTTTCCCAGGAGCTCTGCAGATGCTCGCAGCAAGTCATCCAATTCAAACATGGCAGCTGTGCTCCCATGCTCAAAAAACACCAGCTTGCTCCGGTCAGATTCAGGCAATTGCACCCCAGAATACAGGGATGGGGATGTCGTGTTTATCTCTTCCAATTTCTTTCCTGCTGCTGGCTTTTCATTGGAGTGACTTGGGTATTTGCACCAGTAATAGATCAAGAAAAACACAAGACTCATGAGGACCAGTGCTGCAGCACCACCCCCAACTGCAATCGCAATGATTGCCCCCTTGCCAAGAGCTGGTTTCTGTTTTGTAGAAGGAGACCCAGGTCCTGAGCTCTGAGTCGAAGGCACAGTCATGGGCTGTGAGCCATTACAAGCAACTCCTGCAAACAGCGGGCTTCCACACAACAGGGGGTTGCCAAGAAATGCAGAAGCTCCAAAATGGTCAAAGGGTGCCGGAATGAGGCCTGTGAGCTGGTTGTGTGACACATTGAACTCTTGCAAGTTCATCAGTTGCAATGCTGGTATACTTCCTGACAGTTGATTGTCTTCCAGTCGCAGTGTTACCAGATGAGTGAGGTTTGCAAGGCTTAATGGAATGGGTCCAGATAGCTGGTTGTTGGAGACTGCAAGCCGCACTAATCTGCTGAGTCCACCAAGAGAACTAGGGATAGGACCTGAAAACTGATTGTTATTCAAATAGAGCAGCTTCATGAAAGGCCACTGGGTCATGTCTGGCAGGCTGCCATTGAGCTCATTGTCTTTCAAGCTCAATAGCCGCAACTGGGTAAGATTGGTAAGCATGTGGATGGGTCCCGTCAGTTGCATGCCTTCTAACACCAGCGCAATAATTCGACCTTCCTTGTCACATTGTATCCCATTCCAATGATTAATGCATGGATCATCCCCTTCATCCCGACCCCTAGTAGTAGTGGTCCAATTCAGGTACCTGAAGCTTGCATCTGCAGATGCTTGAAATGTCAGCAGAGTACGAGCATCCGACGAAAGAAGGACTGCTGCTTCACATTCCTGCTGCAATCCCAAAGACAGCAACATTGCTGCTGCTGCTAAACCTAGCAGCAGCAACCTCCAGGTCTCAAACTGCTGCCCAGCTGCTGCTGCCCTGAACATATCCATCCGCAAGCTACTTTTTCTCACACCTTCAAGAAGATTCTAGGGGGGAAGCAAGATCAGGAACTTATATACAACAAATACCCACTTCCGCATCAAGTGATCCAAACAACAGGAAGAAGAGGAGGAGGAGGAGGAGGAGGGGATCCAGTCTTCCTCGAGACCATCCATTGCAAGCTCCCCATAATTATTTATTTGCTGCACACAGCAAACAACGCTTCAGCTGAGGATAGAGACACAGAGAGGGAGACACAGAGAGAGAGACGTGAACTGCTTGTTTGGGTGGCCAGATTTTGCACAAATACAAGATTGGGCAAAACCAAAACACTTGTATCTTACGGAACTATAGAGGAGGACTCCTCCTAACAAACGCAATGCGTTGTCACTGGGTACTAAGGGTCTCTTTCCATTAGGTTGTTATGATCACAGTTACACACAGTAATAAGTATCCCATGTACTTACTACTTAGTACTTACCCACTCCTCTTCCCCCCGCCCACACCCCTCAACCCCACCCCACCCCACCCCACGCCACTCATCGGAACCAGTGCCAGTACTACTGACAACGCCAATGAGTGAGAGAAAATCGAGACTCAGACAGCACGCACGAAGAGAAAAACAAAGAAAGAAAGAAAGAAAGCACACACCCAACTAGTTATTATTTGCGAGGAGCAAACAAAGAGAACTTCTCTCTCTCTCTCTCTCTCTCTCTCCTTGCGTATGTGTGTGTGCAATGGAGAGCGCATTTTTCTCCACACTTTTCTCCTTTTTATGACACAAAGGCTCAGACTACACATGTAATGTAATAATTTTATAAATTGTTTTTCACCAAACACATAATTCCATTCCTTATAGGTCGGTACTAACTACACATGTAATGTCATAATTTTATAAATTGTTTTTCACCAAACACATAATTCCATTCCTTATAGGTCGGTACTAACTACGCATGTAATGTCATAATTTTATAAATTGTTTTTCACCAAACACATAATTCCATTCCTTATAGGTCGGTTCTAACTACGCATGTAATGTCATAATTTTATAAATTGTTTTTCACCAAACACATAATTCCATTCCTTATAGGTCAGTTCTAACTACGCATGTAATGTCATAATTTTATAAATTGTTTTTCACCAAACACATAATTCCATTCCTTATAGGTCGGTACTATGTACCTATTCCATTCATTTTAAGTTTCCCCTTGACCCCCCCCCTCCCCTCCACCCTATGTTGATGATGATCATCATGATGGTAGTAGTAATGGTACCTTCACCTTATTGAGTGAGGCCTCTTTTTAGAGTAGGGGCAATGCCCCAGGAGCTGGCCATTTTCTCCGGGCACTACCTGAAATAAGTGCCCACCCAAGCAGTCCCCAAGGGGCAGTTGTTTCAGTGTGGGCAGGCGCTTATTTTGGGAATGCCCCACTCCTCAGGCATTAGGTAGTACCTGCAATTTTTATTTTTCATTTTTCATTTTTCCTATGATTTTTCCTGGCAGGTATCATGGAGAAAAAAATGAATAAAATAAAGAGGTTGTATTTTTAAAAATGAAATGTCTTTCCCTTTTGTCAAGGAAAAAAATTCACTTGATTAACATGCCCTCCAAATTGTACTAGAATTTTTCTACAAGTGCCTTGAGAGAGAGAGAGAGAGACAAATTGTACATAAGAAGGAGACAATTTTTCCTCCTCCTAGAGACTATGTATATTATAACCCAGGAAATGTTTTAATTTGGACTTTGGATAGGTACCTTGAATAAGTCTTTTAGAATGGAATATTTGTGAAATTTAGATCAACTCAAAAAAAAAAATTTGAAGTGTTTCTTGCTATGGTATGAATGTAAATGCCTTTGCACTTGAACATCATTCTTTTTTTTTCTCTCTCTCTCTCTTTCTGACAAAAGTTCACTTTAATTCGAGCTGCCTCCAAGTGTTGCAAATCCAACATTTGCATATAACAGCCCAAAATCACTCCAAGTCACAAAAGGTTTGCATCCTTAAGGTTGGTTCTTGCCAACGTGGAGAGGAATAACTTGCATCGCCATCATGTTGATGGACAACAATTAGCATTTGCAAAAAACAATGGACAAGGCCATGAATTTGGTAGTTACATCACCTTAGTTGATAAGCAAATCATCATTTATTTTGTGCACTTTGGCAATCAATTCGCAAAGCAAAGATATTCATGAAGCATGTAACCTCCTTTGTCCTTGATCCTTCTGTTTTGTGCAATGTAATAGTGCCACCATGCCTCCTTAAGTAATGAAGGATAGATCTTAGAATAGCAAATTTTGCTCGGTTTGGAGTAACAAGGTTGTTAGCAACCTTAATTTTTTGATTGAATCAACATTCATTATGTTGACGTGGCACAATAGAGTTACAACATTACTAGGTGATTTATATAGTTTTGGAGCTCAAAGTTGCAATAAGAATGACACAATTGAGCAACAAGCTTTGAAAGAAGGTTTGCTCAAGTTAGTGATGGCTACAATCAATTTCTACAACAATGATTGCCACCAAAGCTCAAGTTAACAAGCACTTCCAAGATTTTCATTACATAACAAATCTCAAACTTGGCTACTACAATATTGGATATGAATTCTTCAATGCCCTAAACCTTGCATTTCAACTTTCAACATTTAAATTTCAATGTTGCATTCAACTTTATAAGGTGAACATTGTTTAAAGTCTAAACATTTACATTACAAGTTACAACCTATGAGGTTTGGAGTTTAATTATTCATTTGAAATTTGAGTTTGTTGTTTTTTGGATTCTAAAATGTTCATGATTGATTTCACACAATGTTCAAACTACACTTTATTTAGTTTTCTCTCAAATTATTGATTTTTCTATTCATGCTCATTTTGTTGAGATTTTGATTTCTGTTCATGGTCAATTTTGTTGAATGTTCACGATCTTCAAATTTTGCAACATTATCATATTTTACTCCTCCATTGAATTTCAAATTTGTTGTTTTTTTCTAACAAGTCCATTTAAATGATTGTTTGATTTCATCTCTTGATTGTTTAGAAGGTAGCCACATTACAAAACATTAAGTTTGTCACGATACTAAAAGTGTACATGAACTTGTTTATAACTTTCCTTTGATCAATCTTACATTGGACCTTTACAACTATCTTTCAATATTTTAAATCAATTCATCCATTGTTGCTCCATGTTGTGACAAACCTCAAAAACCTCCAAGTGATGTGAATTGTAAATTTTAAGAGGCCTAGTATGTTAAGATAACTTAGGTAGAAGCAATCTTCAACAATGATAACATCCTTTCTATTGTTAAATGCATTGTTTGCACAAAATTGAGTGCAAGGAAAAATTATAAGTTCTAAAATTAAAACATTGGAAAAGCATGCAAGAAAAAAGTGAAATGAATTAAGGAAAAAGGTGATGGATATAAATTTTGAACATGTATGAAACAACATAACATGAAATGTTTGTTTGTTGTTGAACTGTTAAAATTTTGTCTTATGAGTAAGCATAAAAGGAAGCATGTACAATTTGTTTTCATATTTTTGTTGTTGAGCAAACATAGACTATTGACGAACTATGAGAGTTTTGAAGGTTTTTTTTTTTTTTTTAAAGCTCAAAAAGGACCCTAAAAAACATTAAAGCAACTTAGTGGGTTGGGAAATGGTTAATTGAATAGACAACTAGGTGAAAAAGGTTAATAGAAAGGCATGGGTTCTATTGGGTACATTGCATTCATCACAAATGAAATGAAGTGACCAACATTGACAACCAAAGTTGCATTTTGGTGCATGGATACCCAATCAAAGACTGAAATCAAATTCTCATTCTACAAGTTGTGGAACATATTGTTGATGACTCCAACTTGGATAGCCTTACACAAGTTTTGATTTTTTTTTGTTAATTAATGGTAAAATTTTCACAAATAAAATTAAATAGTCAATTTATGTTTAATGAAGTTTTAGTGTAACCCTACAAGTTTTAATGCCCCGTTTGTAATGAAAATGCATGACATGGTTCACATGTATAATGTGGCCATGCAATCTCCAATCTCTCCAATCTACCAATTATTCAAAGTTTAAAAACTTCATGCAATCTTTGTATGGGTATTTTGCTAAATTTTTTTTTTAAATACCTTGAATTTATTAAAATAGCACATATTATGGAAACAAATGGAAACAAAATCCTACACAACATGAAAACATGTTGAATACCCATGTTATCACTTGTGAAATGAATTTTGTGTGAATATTGATCACTCTTGATGAAAATGGTTATGGATTCACCATATTTCCCTTTGGCTATGTCAAATCTTGAACTATTGTGTGATGTGAAAATCATGTTGTCAATGGTATGTTTGACTTTAATGTTGTAGACCATAAATTCTTTGGTGAAGTTTGCCCAACTTCACAATATCTCTATGTGTGACTTTGTGGCAAAAATGAAGATTTACCAAGATGCTCTCACAAGTTGTATGTGGACCATGTTATGGTTTTCAATGATGACTTGTTCCAAGGATTTCATAGGTTCCATCAACCATGAAGGAATATTTTTGAAGTGGGTAATTAATTCAAACATTGGTATTGATCATTTGGAGTTTGAGTTCAATGATCAACATTTATGGACAAAACACATGAACATGGAAATCGGGGTTTGTTCTCTTGTGATTCATGAAACCTATTTTATTACTTGGTGAACAACAAGCTTCAATTGTTGCTAGACAATTGATTGTGAGTTGGAAACTTGTTTTCTTTATCAAGAGTTCATGGATGTGCTTGGGTTGGTCTACCCTCAATATAGTTCTAGGAGGGCCCTAAATCCAAACTTGGTAAACACTTGAACATTATCCTTTTATTGTGCACCTTGAAAGATCACGTTTTAAGAATAATGGATTTTGAAACTTCTTGATGCAATATCTTTGGATTTGCAAAGGTTCACTTTTGTGTTATTTATGAAGAATAATTCTTAGATGGTCATGGCCTTTCCAGATTAGATTAATCCTTTCACATGATTGTGGAAGGGGGCTAACTACCAATTAAGTTGTGCTTCATTGCATGTTAGAATATATTAAGGTGGTGAATATTATAATTATCCTAATCATTGGATCAATGGAAGATGAACTCACTTCAACATTTTGAAGATTACAAGGTCAAAGCTAAGAAATAGGCTCACCACCCATCTAGATTAAATGATCCATATTTTTTTCAACACTATTAAATTCTTAAAAATTTCCCTTATGATTATGCCATTCAAGAATGGAAGGCAATGTGTACACAATTTATGAAGATGATGCATAATTTGAAGTAAGGATTCTATGGAGGTTTCACAAATTCATGTGAGCTACATCTTGAATCTTGTTATGTTGTACTTGCAACAATCAAATGGCTTTTGTTTTGCTTCTTTTGTAATTTGAAGCTTGCTTTAGACTAGGAGTTGGGGCCAAAAAATCTTGGGGTCAATAGTGGAAAATTTGAACAGTTCTTGGCTCATTGTTTAGCCTCAAGTTACTAATAAAATATTATTTTTTGGGGGCTAATGAGTTCATGTGTAAAGCCATTAAGGCCAAAAGATGAAGACCAAGGCTTCAACCCTCATATGTTTTGATTATTTCCTTCTTAGTATCATTATTCTTCTCATCTTTGCTTCTTTTCTCAAGCTAAGCACTAAAAGTTAAACCACCATGGATGAGCATAGACACAAGATTCTTGTAACTCTTGTGATTTTTCATGGCCATATCCCAAGTTAAAAAAATAAAAATCTTTTCCATCATTCACAAACAAGCACAAAAGCTTAGCATGAAGAGAGGAAAATGAAGAAGAAATTATAGGGTTTACTTTGATTCTATAGTGTGGATTTCATCCAAACAATAACATTTTATTGGAGCAACATTGGCCCCAAGGGTTGCAAATTGACCTTTCAAATTGATAGGTATCATTTTTTTGCCTTGGCGCTAACTCAAGGTTGTAAAGTGGTAGATTTTTTATTTTTAAATCCTTTTTAGCCTTGACTCCTAATATAAAGCCTTTGGGGCTGATTTTAGGGATTGCACCAATAGGAATGCTTGATTTAAATTCATCCTTGACTAGGTCAAATCTTTATTTGAATGATGGCAATAAGGGGTTGGTTCTTTGGTGGCCTTTGTTTTCATAATCACAAATTTGATATCCACATGCAAATAGTTTGGAAACTAATGTGCTTTCTTAAGATCACTAACCTAATTTGCTTATGCAAATAAGTTGTGTGTTGCAATGGGCAAGGCATTAACTATCATGCTCCCCCATAGGTCATGCTCATCAAAGAATTTAACTTGATTTTACACAAATCACTTCTTTGCATACCTTGATTTTTTTGCATTTGTTGCTTACTAGACACAGAATTTCAAGCATTCGCTAATTTAAGTTGAACAAAAAAAACTTGGACATTCACAAAACACGAATGAAATTTTTTTATTGTAAGTTTCCACTTTGACAAAGTAAAAAAGCCAAGAGGCTAGTTGCTCTCAATGATGGCCTACAAAGTTGCTAAGTTGTATACTCTGGGGAAAAAAATATTTTTAATATTTTTAAAAACATTACACCTGATGGGATGGTGGTGATGCACCAAACAACAAATATGGGCTCCTCAACAAATGAATGATGAACTTTAGCACCCATGTGTTGCAGCATTCTAATGATTGAACAACAAATATTGAAATATTGTTTCCTTAACAAATAAATGAAGGAACACATAAATGGATTGATGGAACTTTAAATGCACCCACATGTTAAGACTTCTATTGATTCCTTAGTGGGTTTACATTTTGAAGGGATGGCACTTTAGATGCAAACCCACTTGGTGAGCAATGTTGTTTCTATTGATTGTTTAGCAAGTTGAAATGAATGGAGCTTTTGATGCCACCCACATGCTCTCACTAGTGTTCTTTTCTCAATTGTTCAGCTGATTTGTATTCCCCAAGAGATGGCGGAACACCAAATTGCTCCATTTTTCTTAATTATTTTTCCAAGGTTTTGCATTCCCCAAGTTCCCCAAATTGAATCAATTTCATCCATTAAATCACATGAATTTAAACTTAGGATTAGCTTCACAAACATGAAAGCAATCAAGAGCTTCTGCATGTACAGCCTAGTGCAGTGATTTGTACTTTTGGCAAATAATGAGGGAGAAGAGACCATTCATCCAGAGTTGGCTTGTATTCCTATCCCCAACATAAGAACTATGAGTTTAAAGTTCACAATAATAGGTAGAGCACCCCCTTCCACCCTCTCCCCAAGCACTAACAAAGGCCAAGAGCAACAGCTTGAGGGGGGGGGAGGGCACAAACAGACAACCACTTTTTGACAATATGGGTGAGACTTCTTTCATAACCCTAGGCCACCAAATCCATTAGGTAATTGGGGCATCTCTCTACCACCAGTTAGTTGCTTAAAGCCTAAGGGAAGAGGCAACTCTTAAGCACATACTAGGTACTTATTTACATATCTGGTTTTCTAGGGAGTGATCCAATCCCAGTCTCACATTACCATTGCAAATGGAATGTGTCACATTTATCAAGGAAGGTAGTAGTTTGTAGGTTGTTTGTTTGCTTTGTTTTGTAATGTTGAGATCTCCCAAACCACTATAGCCCTCCTCCTCCATCCCAGTGCTCTTGGTACCCTTGTACCATTGAATAAGCCCTCTCGGTGGAGAAGGGTGCATTTGAGGTGGTTTTGTAATGTTTAGATTGCAATGCAGGTGTAATTGAATGTTGAGAATTTTTTTTCATTAAAATTCAAATAAAATCAAAACTGGAAAAATTGAGGGAAAATTGGGGCACACTCTTTCAAAAGCACAAACTCAATGAGTAAGATTTTGTGGAGGTGATTTTGTAATTTTTAGACTTAGGAAGGGTGCAAAAGATATTGAATTTTGAGAGTACATTTTTGTCATTGAAAATTCAACTAAATTACAAAAACCCATTTTTTAAATGAGAAATTTAGTTAAGTAATGAGCCCACAGTTATGAAAATAAGATGAGAGAGGGGTGTGAATAAGAACACAAATCAGGTCTGAAGTTTTTGCACACTTTCCTTCAGTTCACTGCAGCAGATTCCATAATATTAGGCATAAAAACTCTTGTAGTTATTACCTAGTTTGCCCTTTGCAGATGATGTTCATGGATTTAGCATGTCAGTTGTAGCATCCACCCAGGCACAGAGACACCCACCCACTGGCTAAAACCCTGAATACTAAAGCAGGCTCCTATCATAAATGAGCCATGGACATGGACAAATCATAAATACTTAATCATCACCTAAGGACAATCTTTGGTGATGAGGTTATTGTACTCAAGAGAAAGTTCACCTATTTGACAAGATTGGTGAAGAAGAAGAATAGGTCCAGAGTCCCCTGACCCTTGGTTAATGAAAACCTAACCTAACCCACACACCCACCAACCCTTCCCTTCCCTTCCCTTCCCTTCCCCTTCTTGGCCACCCCAGATTTGAGCTTTCATTGCTCTTTCAATTGCTTTTCAGCCCTATTATTGATGCCATTCAACGGTTCTTTCCAATGAGTGGGGGCAAACAATACTTCCTGGGCATCCAATTTTTGAAATCTCTCAACTTAGCTCTCTCCACATTAATTGTGGTGTGATTGGGGGGGGGGGGGGGGGGGGGGGTGTTTTGGTGTTTTGTTGTTGTATGTGGGCGGGGGGAGGTGGGGAGGTGGGGTTTTGTT
>Ga0116227_10008615_pt1 | contig 19115 bp, 4 predicted proteins | sample S1TSphgellanicum_FD_89693 | JGI IMG/M metagenome (GOLD analysis project Ga0116227, IMG submission 89693) | Host-associated microbial communities from peat moss isolated from Minnesota, USA - S1T2_Fb - Sphagnum magellanicum MG | ecosystem: Host-associated > Plants > Peat moss > Unclassified... | reverse complement strand
TCGACCCTCTACCCCTTTCTAGAGTTGGAAGCCGGGAGCGTGCTACCAAGTTCAACTTTCCGCAACTTGACTTTGTGAAACCCTCAAGTGTGTTTCACCCCGTGACTTGGGAGCGCGTCAAATATGACTTTGACAAAGTTCATAAAGTTAATAGGTTAACCATGATGTTGATGGATTGAGTTAAAGCTTCAATTCCAATGAGCATGACACCTTTAGAGCTTGTTGGCATAGTGATGTAGATTTGGAAGTAATATTAAGATGACATTTTTGTACATACCTATGTACTTTGTTGGGTCGATGTTTTGGGGATGTACCTCATATTAGCATGGGTAATGAAGGTTCCTATGATGCAGATATTGAGTTAAAGGGCAATGGTGCCTTAGACATATACTAGGATGCACCTATTATTACATATTTGTAAGCAAATGAAGTTCCAAATGGATTTGACACCCATGGAATGTGACCTGGTTTTGTATGGGGCCAAGCAATTTGAACGGGAATGTAATTACCTTTTGTGGATGTGAACAAACAAATGAGTGTGAATAATACCTCACCTAAAACAATGTCAAAGCCTTGTTTGACATGCTCATTAGGAGTTGGGCCATTTTGCGGTTTGAAGGACTTACAACTTACTTTAAACACATTATTGGTGGCAAGGGATGTGATTATAGGTTTAGTAGTTTGTTTTTCGATGTGTAGTGTGACCAAACATGAGCATCATTCAACTCACCTACATTTCATTTACAACCATTGCCCATCATGGGGCTTGTTTATGAATGGAGATTAAATTTTACCGCCCATTGGGTTTAATCGTGTAACATAATTTGTATATTTTGGTTATGATTGAACACTTTTCAAAGTGACTAAAGTTGGTGCCATTAGCAATTGTAGTAATGAAGGAACTACATTTGCATTTTTGGATAGGGTGTTCATATAATTTGACACTCTAGTTAAAGTATTCACCAACCAAGGTACAAAATTCCATGGTGGGTTCCAACAATTATGTGAAAAAACATCAATAGATCATTGCACTACTTCATGAAACTATCTTGAGGCAAACAAATTAACTAAACAAATGGTGCAGACATTGAAATGGGGTTTGCATAAATATATCAATTTGGGTGATCCAAATGCGTGGCTTCATGTGTGTGAAAAACATACATCTTTATTCCAACATGTAATGTTAATGGATGTGGAAAATCTAGTAATTGCTCCACATCAAAATATGTTGCATTATGCCATTTGCTCAAAGGTGGTTATCAGCCTTGAATATGTAGATTTGAACCCAAAGATTACATGTAATTGTAACAAATAACAACAATTACATTGCATGTGACTATGGGATGTGTTATTTTGTATGAATAAAAGGTGCTAACTTTTGGAATGTTATTGTCAGAGGGCTAAGATGCTTAAACATGGCAAAACTAAATGCATAATTGTGCATTAAAAAATGCATCTTTTATTTTCACATGTCAATCAACAAGTTGCCCATCTTTGTAATGGTTCTCTTCATATTATGTGTGTTTTTATGCAAATTTTGTTTATGCACATTGTTATGTTGATTTTATTATGTGTTTTGAGCTTGGATTCCTATGGTCTTTACAAGTGAGTAAATCTTTTGTTTAAAGGTGATGTGCCATTTATGGTGATTTTATCTTGTTTGGTATATGTATGTGCAGATAATGATAGTTGTAAACACTAATATGGTAACACATGACAAAGATCTTTAAAAACATGCTCATATTTCCATGACTAACATACATGAACTTCATTCTACCATTTTAACTAGTGTTGTGAAGGTATCTAGTTTATAAAATTAAAATTAGAAGGTTCAGGTTCAAGTTCAAGTTATTGTGACTTGAACCCAAATTAACACATTTTCATTGGAACCAACACATGAACTAAATTATGGATTTTGTTAGATTTTAAATTGAAAATGAAATTGTGAAAAAACATTTTTGAACATTGAGTCAAGATTCAAAATCTTCAAGTAGGAAAACTTCATTTTTCTAAAAAGTTGAGAAATAGGTTGAACTTTATAATTAAATATTAATTTTAATTAATTGTTGAACTTTGTACTTATATAGAGCCTTATTAAAGTTTGTTATTAAACATTGTACCATACCATCTTGAACATTGGGGAGTATATAATGTGTACATGGAATTAAACCTAATTTTTGAATTTGAAAAAATGTGTTAAAATTAGAATAAAAGGGTTTAAAAATTGGATCAATTGGGCTCAAACCCCTCGCCAAACAACTTCCAAATAAATTTAAACTAATTATTGACTTGTAATTAATAGTAGTTATTACCTATTAAATACAATATATATTTAGTAATTAATCATCTAATTTTTTTATGTGCTTACCCAATAATTAACTTAACTTAATTACCTACTCACATACCTACCTACCTACCTACCTACCTAACTTCCTACCTATTCATTATTTATTTGCATAACCACTTTCCTAGTTTACTTAGCCCACCCACAATATATGCAAAATGTATACTTGACATGCCCTGAATATAACATAGTCTATAAATATACTTTAATATATTTCATAGCACCATAATGTACATAAAAAATATAAGTACACCACATAGAGGTAACTAGATTGCAACTATTTTTGCAACTAATTTGATATAGACTTCTTTTTGGATGAAAAAACCCAAAATGTTAATCAACATGGAAGGATGAAAAAAGTAATAGTTGTAAATTAGTTACACCATAGTCGTAATAATTGTAATAAATTGAAAATGATGATGGGTAGTTGTATTAATGCAAAATATAATTGCAAATGACAATTAATTGCATATAGTCACAAATTGGATGGTTACATAATATAATATTTCTTTTAGACAACTTAAAAAACTATGCAAACTTAAATTAGTGGACCACAACAATCCACATGGTCTACACCCCACCTCACATTGTCCCTTATCTTTTATAAAAAAGAATGGTGATTCATTATAAGAAATTACCTTCATTGAAACCACATTGCTTTACAAGTAGAGCTCAAAAAACAATTCATATACAATTATTATGTAACTATCCCTTTAATATTATAACTACTTATATGCAATTATCCCCCTAAAAATATAGGAAATTAATAAATAAATTGCCATGTTAGAAAATTAATTAATTGTATTATAATTGCAAATGAGTTAAAAAAGGGTTTTCAATGTGACAATTTGTACGCATCGTACATACATATGTACACAATTATGTTTGAATTTGTAATGAGTTGAATTATAGTTGCATGTGACAACTATTTTAGAACTATTGTAAATGTGCCACTAATGTAACAACTACATTGCAACTAGTATATAATATACACACATGTAATCATGCCACATGTCCGCATTTCCACCACGCATTATGGGATACATTTGCAACTAGTTTTCAAATGTAATTCCCATTAATACAACTAGTACAACCACTAATGCGCCACTATTCAACTATGTTGCGATTATTGTGCAACAATTTAGAATTTAATAAGGATACAAATTCATATGTCATAATTTGTAAAGAATTATTGTTTCAATAATTTGACAAATAAATATTAATTGTGCTTAATACATTTAATTATTATGAAATTATTAATTATATAAAATAAATGACTACTAATTTGAATAAATAACCATAATTCATATAATTATCTTCAAATTAACTAACTAGCTAATTATGTTAATTAGTTTGAATAATATGGATGTATAGGAACAATAATTAATCATAAATAATAATCATATAAACATTTATTTGAGTTGGGGATACTTAATAATGAATTAAACTGATTAATTAAGGTAATTATTATTTCATCAATAATTACCATGTTATTAATTATATAAATTCACTAAAAAAAATTTATCTAAATACATATAATTCATTTAATGTGAACCAAATATATATATGTATATTATATTAAAAATTCAATTCGGATGTACATATAGATATTTTATTTATACATTGACTTTTTTTACCCAAATTCACATTTATTTTTAAATTTTTAATGATGAATTTTTTTCAATAAGTTTTTAATATTACATATTAATTAATATGCAATTTAATTATTTATTATGAATTAATTACATAAATTAAATATTTAATTATTAATATGAATTATAATCATTTTGATTCAAATAATTAGTTTGTTAGTTAATTCACATAATTAATTTTTTAAAGCGATGATAAATCATTCATTATATGAATTTAAACAATTAGTTATTTGAAACTAATTATTTAAATATATTAACTAACTAATTATTTGAATTACATTAATTCATTTAAATAAGTACTTCACTAGTTAATTAATTCAAATAATCAATCCAAATAATCAATTATCAAATGTTTATGACGCACTCCCAAGTCCCTAGTTAGACTCAAGCTGGGTCTAAGTTACTCTCATAGCAGAATTGTGAAGAATTTGGGGCACGTTCCTAGCTCTTAGCACTAGAAGGGGTAGAGGGGGCATGCTAAAGCTCCAAGATGGGATTAGGAAGAGTGACAAGTTCACTTACTCGAACCTGCATCAAACCAACCAACAAGTTGGTTAATTCACATTTTGGAGCACCCTTGGTGCTAAGATAAGCCACGGGCAACTCTGGACTCACTTGACTCACCACGGCCTGGACTCGGGGGAAGCCATCAACTTCCCCCATATAGTATACTATGTGCCTTTCCACGGCACCCACATCCGAATGGCTTTTTGTCCCAGGACTCCCAAGGAGGAGTCCCGAAACTGTCCCGGTTTGGACTTCCAAAATTTTGCACGATCATAACTCTTTACTCAGACCTCCAATTGGGATGAGCTCTGAAGCAAAGTTGTAGCTTTTCTCGAGAGCTTTCTAACAGTGTGTTGCACTCCACCTATACGCACTAGAGTCAGGTTGATTCCCGACTTTTAGTGGTCGGGAATCAAATTGCCAGTTTGACTCCCAGCCCTTCTTTTTGCCATAACTTGTGTTGCAGATGTCCAAATGGCCCATGCGAAACCATTTTCGACCTCTACATTTTAGTAACTTTCCAATGATATAAATAACACTTCAATGCGAGGTGTTTTAACCCCTGCAATCGAGCTTTAAAGTTTCAGGAGTCCCGGAGGACTCCCAAGTCCCAATTTTGGGAGTGTGAGTTTCATCTTCACATTTCCCTCAAAGTAGGGTTGCGACAGTTTAATTCAAAAATCTAGGTTCTAGATAATTATTTCAAATAAAATCAGATGAATTAATTTTCTCCTTACCTAGGTATTAATGTAAGTATGTAGGTCCTAGGACCTATCAACCTTCCTACCTATGGTTAAGTACTGACCTACATACCTATTAAAATAACTATTTATTTATTTATTTTAAATTCAATTAATATGCCACGTGGTAATATTTAAAAATTGTGCCACATGTTAAATTTTAATGGATGGATGAAAGTTAATAATGTCAACATGATGTTATGGTTGTAATTGTAATGGAGTTGCGTAGTAGTTGAAAATGAATTGTTTTGACAAAATTACAATTGAATTGTAATGAGTTGCACCATATATATAGTGAATTGCAACTATTGCAATTCAAGCAACTTGTGTGATAACATTCACAATGTAAAAATATGGTGGATTGCTAATGGTCATTATAACTCAAAAATTGAATTGCAAGACAATTGCAAAACACTCATTTTTCTCATAATGATTATAATTCAATCAACATTTGGTCTCTTTATTTGTTCTTTTAATTTTGAAAAACATTATTGTGACAACAATAAATAAGTTAACTAAAACACTTCAACTACAAATTATATATATATAATGGAAATATTAATCAATGTGATGGGGTTGACCATTCTCTTCTTTATTTAATATAATTTGTAACTCCCCATAAAGGTTATATTGAAATGGCATTTTCCCCTTAGACTACCAAGTAAGAATATCACAACTACTAAGTTAAACCTTACTAAGGCATAAAACATACTAACATGTTTGTTACACAATGCTAAAAAATCTCCTTTTCTTATTCTTCAAAACTAAAGAACCATTGCCATAAATTTGCACCAATCCATATGATTGTAAAGGTACTACAAGTTTTATAATTTATGGGCACAAAGCTATGAAAAAACAAATGTAAGTAAACATGATGCCATGGGAATGGTTGTTTCAACTTTCAAGAATCATAAAATAAATGATAAATCCTCCATTGCAAATGTTTTAACAATAACTTTCCATGGAGGAACAACTTTTTGTGATCCCAATTGCACCATTAAACTATAATTGGGCAAAAGTTTAACATTAATGTTGTGCAATAATTGAATTTTAAAATATTCACCAATTTTGATTTCAAGATATTCCAAATTAATTAAAGAAAATTTAATAATTTTAGATTATTTGAAAAAAAATCAAGAATATCTAGTCCCATTTATTTTTAAAAGCCTTTAAAAACCTACAATTCACATGGAATAACTAGTGGTCTAGTGGTTTTATGACTAGACAGTTGATCTTTTAAAAAAAATTAAAACCAATGGTATATACCTAAACAAAATCTTTGACTTTTCGAAAACCATAATTTTGAATCAACGTAAAAACCACTCTCAAACATTTGGAGGTTTGTTGATCTTTGTAATAACCACTCAATGTTTCTTAACACCTTGTGGCCTAAGGAATGTCAATGAAATTAAAGACATGAATGCAAAATTACAATTTCAAAGGGGAACCCTTGGAGACAAGGATAGTGAATGAATGTAATTAAAATTTTAAGGGTGAATTTTTTTCTTTTATGAAATTCATCATGATGATATGAATGGATGCTCTACACATTATGCTAAAACTTGACATTTATGATTAGGACAAATATGAATGACCATTTTTTAGTCATATAGTCATATATGCCATGTTTTTTGTGCTTAGTCGTATTCTTGAAACCATGGATATGATACATGATTAAAAGTTTTTATGGATACGATTATGTGACTTAAAATCTTCTTCATGAACACCATATAATTATTTAATAATATACAATTTGAAACATTAAAAACTTATGAATTAAAATGGAAAAGAACAAGAAGGTAGACATATGTATTTAATAAACATATTATAAGTTTGTAGATGGTCAAACAGATAATTAATGCACAAATAAATAATTAACACATTATTATTTTTAGAACTTTGCCTTAGAGCACTAATTATTAATGGAATTTCTAGACATTGGTTAAAACAAATTGCCAAAATTCTTGAAACCATAAAATTAAATTAAAAAATGATGCTTAGAATATAATTTTAAAAATTAAGTTGAGGCTCTTGCTCAAAGGTTTATTTAAATTAATATCCTCTTTGAAAATTTTGACATTAAATAATTAAATAAATTCTTATTAATGATATCCAATGAATTTTAAAATAAATCCACATGCCCCAAAATGGCATTTCTTTTCATGTTTCCATGTGACGGGTAACAAAAAATATAAATTTTTATATTTAGTAATTTATCAAAGTATTTGGTCATATAAATTAGAATTTTTAAAAATATTTTATATTAAATCACATTTAATGAATTGAAAAGAAAATTAAAAATAAGATTAAAATTTACTACTCACAATTTGATTTTTTAAAATGTGTATAAATTAATAATATATGTTTCATAGATAGCATCTTTTATTTAAAATATTTTTATAATTACAAATAAATATAACACAACATTATACCATTTTTATGGATTTGTTATATTTTTAAAAGGTAGGGAAATTATATATATATACATATATACATACTAAAAAAACCATGTTGAATTTAAATATTTTTATTTACAATACATCAATAAATAAATAAATAAATCTTCAAGACATCATTGTTGTTCAAATGTATGAAATAGTGAATATTCAAATGCATTTTTCAGTCAAATTAGTTAATATTTTGGTTTTAAATTTTTTTATAGATATGTAAATCTTGGAAAAATCTTTAAAAATGAATTTATTTATTTTCATTTCGACAAAGTAGGAAAAAATAATAATGGTCAAAGTTGGGTACTTTTGTTTGGGACAAAGGATGATCTGAGATAATGTTGTAAATTTATCCCATATCCTTTATCAACAAGTTCAACTTTGTAAACTATATAACTAGGTGAAAAAGCATTAGTCTATACATAATACATGCACCAAATATACTCAAAGTGCAAATATTACATGTAATGAGCTAATAAAAAAGGTTTGTCACCAAAAAATAAAGGATCCTACTTAACCTACTTAGGCCTACCTACCTACCTACCCATTTTTACCTACCTACCAAATGGTTAGAGAAAATTGAAATATATAATACATTCCATGGGATTTATGACTAGGACAAAAATATGACTAGTGGATAAACTACATGCCCATATTCACTACATAGTCATGTAGTCACGAATGGTATTTACTACAATAAACCCATTCATGGGTGTAGTCATATTTGCCATGTTTTGGCATAGTGACATGTGGTTTAGATGTGGTCTAGCAACCTACCAATTCATATAAAAGCATAAAAATGTCATTATATATTCATATTATCATCATTTCAACTCCCTAGTTGAAAACAAAATTTGGCCACAATCCATGATGGGGTGTACAAGTGAATAAAAATCTATTTGTATTTAGTTTTATCATGTGTGCACTCTTTCCACATCCCCCAAATACCAATCCCTTAATGTAAATAATCATTTAATAATCATTTAAATATAAAAATGGGTTTCATTTTGACTTGACCAAGTTTCAAATAAACATGTTTTAGACCAAAAAATAATATTGGTTAGAACGTCATTACCCATTAAATAACAAGAATTGAATGTTTTGACTTTCAATTGGTGTTATATGATTGAAATATGGCTATCAACACCTAAACTCAACATGTGTTAAACCATAGTGTGATATCCACAAACAAAAATGTCTCATCCTTTCATAAGAATCATCATTTCTCCATCAATATGCAATTGTTCATGTATTATATACACAACAAAGTTGACTATGTGGAATTAACAATTACACATTTTTATGTTTTACATGTAGTTAAGGTAATTGAACATTTCTTTATGGTTGCTTGTTTGAACATATTATTTGCAATAAGAAATTGTAGATTTCCCTTTAAAAGTTCTTGCTACTTACTTGCTATCACCATTATCCCATATACCACATACCAAGGAAAAACTTCATAAAACTTGATACTATATTGCAACTATTCATATAAACTAGAATTATGTTTATCTTGTAGTTTTATGGTTAGCCTTCACTATAGATTGCATTCCTACAAGTCTTTTAATTGCTATCGCTTTTCTCACATGGCCTCAATCTATAAAACTATGTTTGCACCTTACACTTACATCGTCAATTCTCCTATCTTCAATATACACAATCACACACACACATTCCCATATATTACCCACATACATCATACACATATCTATAATAATAAACAAAAGTCTAATCACAAGAACAAATAGAAGGTTCAAATAATGTTTATTGTTTAAAATTGCATTTATACTTGCCTAATGCTACAAAAAGTTATAACTTCCTTCATCTTCAATTGAAAGTCCTATTTGGTAGGTAATGTTTTACTAGACTACATTTGGCAATCTTAAGGTTTGGTAACACATAATGTTCAACTTTCAACTAACAATTAGTTATTTTTTTCATTAGTTTGATTAGATTTTATCTTTTGTAGGTAATTTTATTTCCTAATTCACATTGTTTTATGAAATCAATATTTATTTCATAAGCATTAAATAAACCTTCATACCCTTCATAAACCTTCCTTTTATAATTTGGGGAATTTACATTTAATAAAATTTAAAATTAATGATTTAATGACTATTGTTAAAGGACGATAGTTATCATCATTAGATGGTAATACCATCATATGGAAAAATGACTAGAATGAAAGTGTTCCATGATGGTAGTACCATTAGTATAATGAATTATTTTCACATGGCATAATAACCATAAAATAATTATGGAGAGGAATTCTAATAAAATAATACTTGCTACTGAAAATAATCTCTTAGTTTAGTTAATTTATAAGGGCATCCTAGTAATTGTTTAGTTATTAGTGGTAAATATTCATTTACGCTCTTCTATTTACTAAGGGGTGAAACTATTCAAGTTAATTAGTCCAAATAAAAAATGGCTAATAAAGGATGAATGGTTTCCCTTAACTAGAATTTGTGGAGGAAATTAAGATAAGGTGAAGAAATCTATAAGGATAAGGAAACACATGTGTGGCAGGGAACCACTTATGGTTCCTTATTATCTCTTGGGCTCATTCCATTATTCCATTCACTTCTGGTTTCTCATTATATTCTTTCTTTCAAGCATTATATCATTATGTGTGTGAAGTGGAAAAAGGTTGTACTTGTGTGAAGAAGAAATACAAACAATGGATTATGGTTGAAGGTCAACTTGTGATATCTTTTTTATTGTGTTTTTCCTTGATTTTTCAAATGTAATGAAAGTAGTTTATTTTTAGTTGATATAGAATGTTACTCTCTTTATTTTGGTTCTTTTCTTTTGCAATAAAAAATACACTTTGTACTATCTATTGGATTAGGAAGGTAGGTTTGTTGTAGGATAGTAATTGCCTTTAAAGGCAATAATTTCAAGGTAGTTATTGAATTTTTAGGTTGTAAAAGGTAGGAAATAACTATAAGAGGTCTATAGGAAACTTTGGGTCTACATAGGATGGTAGTTGTTACAAGTAGACAAATTGAAGTCAACAATTGCAAAGGGGAGGTAGTTGTGATGGAGGGGGGCAACAAATGATTATGATCATTTTCCAAGTTTTTGTAGGACGATACTTGCAACATGACAGTAGGTAGACAAAAGGTAGACCCTACCCTCAAGTTTTTCCCTTTTTTTTCTAAATTTATTTTTTGCTTAACAACCTTTTCCTTAATGGTAATTAGGTTGCCGATCATGTGGTCTTACCACTACATTGCAATAATTTCCTCGCAATAATGTTAGATCAAATTTTTATTTGCATGTGATATGTCACTTGTTATCACCTTGTCAAATAAAACATTTGTTTCATTTGATATATCATTGTCCATTTGGAGCGAATATATGTCCATTTCTTGGCTTATTCAAAACTAAATGTCAAACAAGTTATTTTAGCCAACACCAACAACCAAAATTAATATTAAATCAATTTTCTATGTCTTTGCAAATTGCACCTTTTTGTTAACCAAAGTGGCAACGTAGTCAAGTTGTGTAGTAAATTGAAAAGTTGTGATTTCTTTTAATGTCCCATCTATTATTTATTATTAAGAATTAAGGAGCCTTGAGAAGTCTATTCCATTTTTTTCCAATTGATGTGCAACAAGATGTAAGGTGCAACTAATTCATTAGGATGTAAAAATATATTTTACTTAAATGTAAATAAGGTGCCCAAAGTTCATTATGAAATAATACTTAACATATTTTTACATTTAAGTAGAAAAATGTAAATATTTTTCATATTCCATTATTTCATAGCATACCAAAAAATACATATTTATCTTATGTGTTTCAAAAATTATACAAAAGTGACATGCCTAAGTGAAGAATATGCCTTGGGTTTGCATTTCATTGTAAAACCAAGAATCAAGGAGGTCATTGATAGATACCATTCAACAAACTTGGGGGTGCAACATATGCAAATTTGTGTACTAATGTGACATGTGTTTGTGTTGTTTGTTGTACATGGGTTATGGCAAAGACTATTGAAAGATTTATTAGGGAGTTGAATGTCCAATTTTCCAAATAGTTAGTTAAGGATGCCATGGGGGAATGTTTATTTCTAATACTAGATGTAAGTAGATGCAAAGATTATCTTTTCTTGACATTTGGAGATCTTGAAAGGAATTTATTACATTTCACATTCATGCAAACAATCTAAAAAGGGCAAATATACTTTTGTGGTTCCTACCATAATTTTGAGAAGGGATTTAGATGTTCATAAAAGGCATTTTAAAGTTGGGAATGATTTCAATGCTTTTCAAATAATGGTCATGGCAATTGACAATGTTAATCCCGTCATTTTTAATCCTTTGATGTGTATTTAATAGAAATTGTCACAATAAATGTTCTTGGTTTCTATTGAAAATTGTTTTAGTTTATTTCCCTTCTTGAAAAACAAAGGTGCAATATCTTGAACCTTCATTTGCAACTAGTTGTTTTGTACACACATGTGCCGTCATACTAACATCTACCATTAACAATTATAACCACTTTTAATTTTTTTGAATTTTGGATTGTTAAATAAATAATAAATAGAAAATTTTTAATAAAATTTTATTGTGAATACATTATATATATCCTAAAAAATTGGAATTAATCTAATGAGTAAAATAATTTACATTTTTAAGGACTTGTAACCACTACTTAAAAGCAGTTTGAAACTAAAAGCACAATTTGAAAATATTTTTTTATCAAATATTTTTGAATTCTAAGAATATACACCTTAACATAATACTATCAATTAAATTTTTTTTTTTTGAAAGATGTATTAAATTTTTAAAAATAATATTCTTTTAAAAAACAACAAAAAAACAATGGTCTAAGTGGGCATGTGTGGCTCTTTGTAGTGTGGTTGGACCCACACAAATGTTTTTCACGCTTCATAACTTTCCATACCAAGCTACTTATGACATGTGATCATATTGTTTGATCAACACATGGTTAAGGCTAATGTGTTTGAATTATGAATATATATTTATGAACCTTTGTTTCCATGATATGATTAAGGTTTGGAGTCAACCAATTTTTGGGAAAAGACCATCTGTCATAAGCATTATTATCAACTTAAGTTTGTCACCAAATATTTAAGAAACAACTAATATCTATAGCTAAAAAATAGTAAAAGTGGAACTTTAAAAACCAACTCATATAGATAGAACGTAATGTGTCATCACCACTATGAATTGTATTATTTTACTCCATCACATTGCAACGACAATTATAATGAAAGTAACATCCATTTTTTTTAACAATATTTTTCAACTTTCACCACATGTGTATCCAATCATTCAATTAATTTTCCACCTACATCATCATCCAAAAATGAAAACAAAATGGTCACATTTTAATTATATTTTGTATTTTTGAGTTTAAGTTTGGAATTGAACATATTACCACCTTTGCAAAATTTTGAGCTTGGATACCTTTGGATATATGTGTTAGGTGGTGGGAAATTTGCTTGGTAGGAGATTGAAAACATTTTAACAAATTCTATCAAAGCTTTAATGTGGCACCTTATACAAAGTTTCATTGTTTTACAAGTTTGATTGACACCAACCTAGTTGTAGGCTAAATAAATTAAAACACTACTTTTATTCAATGATTTGTCAAGATTTTTATGTTAGTTATGTGTTTATATCATAATTATTATAAGTAAATTAGGGTAAGTTACTGTGAAATCAAATCCAGTGTGAACACGGTTCTAAATATTTAGTGTATGGAATATATTTTAGGATGTGTGATTTCAAATCATTTTTGGTGATTCAAAACATAATTCATTTGTAACAACACATGAACCCAAGCCCAAAACACCATGTGTGAAATTTTTTTTGGCATAATATAGAAAAACTACAAAGCAAAGAAACATCATGCTTTGGAATCTCATGTTTAGAGGTTATGACATTTAAAAGGGTTGTTTTTTTATGTTATTAGGTTTGTGTGTGTGAAAAGGGATGGTTGTATTCACCAATATGATAGCACATGACAACTTAGATTAACAATATATATCCTCTTTCTTTCTTGAGAGGTGGTGGGTTCAAAATTGTTGTGGGACAATAGAACAGATAGTAACACAAAAAGACAAACTAAGACATCTTGTTAAGGAATATTTAACATCCTTTAAATGCTTGGGCAAGAGGCAAATTAATGTTCTTGTGATCGGATAGGAAGTCACTTGGATTTCTATAGTGTGAACACTAGTTCGTTTTAAGGTTTAGATTCTGTTAGCCACAGTCAACTTTCTTTGTGCAGGCGACGAAGTTTATATCATTTTTGTTTGTTTATGGCTATGAGTAGGGGATTTTGTTGTTTGTGTGTTATGTGAAACAAATTGGCAACAGACGATGGGTGGCCAAGGGTGCTTCAAGCATGGAAGGGAAAGGAAAAAAAGATGCTGTTGGACGAAGATAAGAATTAATGGCGTAGTAGATCAAGTTTGTGGTTTTTGGATTGCATTGGTTGTAGATCGTATAAAATCAAGAAACTTGCTAAAGTAAATAATTATTGTTTGATTTCCATTGCACCAGTAGCTACTTCATGACATGCATTAAGTTCTTGTTAGTGTTAGAGTCTATAAGGGATTGATGCTGAGGGTTGATGATGCACAAAGGAGATTTGAGCTGTAGATTCTGGAGCATGTAGGGGGATTACATTTGTATGGGACCTTGGTGGAACCGTTACTGAAGTAGCACACCTCTGATGAATTAAAGCCAGAAACCTAAGAGAGTATCCTTGGGTTGGGTAGAATGTGGGTACAAAATGGGAGAAATTACAGAAATATCCTTAGATCCATACTCTGAACAAAACTCTGCTTTTCCCAAGTTGTTGCAAGTCAACATGGCATATGTTGTGCATCCTTAGTTTGGAACCAAAAGTCATCTTGTTTGTAGAACTAAAACAAGCATCTTCCTGCATTATATCATAGCGTAGAGGGACAGGTTAGTAGCTCATAACGGACCAAATAAACACAGAGGGCTCTGACCTCCAGATCCCACTAATTCATAAACTCACAAAATGTGGAATTGTTCCTAGTAATAGTTTGATGGATTCTAATATAGCAATCCAGAAGGGACTGACAGGTATGAGCTGCCTGAAGTCTCATATGGGCAAAAGATTTATGCTCTGTTAGGACAGTAACACCAATGTATTGTGACAGTGCCTGAATGGCAGAATATAAGTTGTAGAACTCGCAGGTACAGAGTTTGGATTTGTGATGAGGTGACATTCTTCACACCCCTTTTCTTTTTGGTTACACTCCTTCTATTAGTCCCAATGTCATTTTGCTTGAACCCCAACAAATACTTGTTGTGGACTCTACTTTCACTTACAAGCTCCATACTGTAATCCATATCTGAGCCCCACTGTCCTCTTGAATGAACTGTGGTCTCTATCTTCACTTACTAGATCCATATTGTAATCCATTCAGATGGGATGTAGGGATTTTGGCAAAAGTGTTGTTTGCTGAAATGGTCAAAAACCAATACATTATGTGAAAGCTTTCCACCACATCTGGGCAAAAGAAGGGTGTTTCTGTCTCTAGGCGTGTTGTTCTCACCCAGATGGCAACATCGTGGTCCATGGAAGTCCCACTAGAGTGACCTAAAAGTTGTTTAATGTAGATCAAATTCTCACCGAACAACAGAACCACACAGGTGCCACAAATTGAGAGCCCCAAAATCAGATTTTGGGGCGGGGGGGGGGGATGGTCTGGAGCCCCATTGTGTTGTCTCTGCTATTGATTTTGAGCAAAAGTGTCTCCCAACCCACCATTGAAAAGGCAACAAATCTAGAGTTTCTACACTATTTAGAAGCAAGGAATTACCTTTATCTCGAAGCTGTGCGTGCTTCAAATAGGCCCTTTCAGTTCAGGTTGGACTTTTAGAAAAGGGACTCTCGTTGTAGTCTTTACCGTTGACTTGTATAAATCTTCATAACCTCTTCCTAGTAAAATTTAAAACAATTTAGTGTGTTGCATTATTGGAAAGAAGATAATAATAACCTTTGTAAAAATCTCCGGCCGGCAAATTTGTGGTTTCAAGGTCTTCCAGGAAGAATGTTACTTTTTTGCAAGAAGTATCTAAAAGTCAAAACGAAGACATGTATGAGTAAACATATTCTCAATGTTTTAATTATGTGGTTAGTAAATTTTGGATCCCCTGCAAGTAAGAAATCTTCATTGGGAAAGACGAGAATCCTAGGATCGTAGCTGTTTTATAATTGAGATGTCAGCTCAGACCTGTAGATGCTGTTCAACTTATTGGGAGGTGAATGTGTCAAAGAAACTATCATTGCCACCAGACATTATACCACAATTCCCTGCGACTTTGTTATTCTTGTACTGGGCAACTACATTGCATCCAACATCACACATATTTTGTAAAGTTTGCACATGTGAACACACACACTCTTCCCATCATCCTTTTGGACTGTCATCCATCCGTTCTCATAATGTGTTATTTACGTGTTGGGTATTGCCCGAGGTGGAGCTGAGGCCATTTACTTGGGGGACGCCCTGCTGAGGCTGTAACCCAGCATAAAAACTGACCAGAAATTTTATTTTTCTCATTTTTCCTGTGACACCGAGGGGATATCATGGAGAAAAAAAATGGGCCAGTGTTTCAAAAAGCAAAATGCCCATAGGAGTGCCCATTTTGCTTTTTGAAATGCCCACCTCTTGCAGATGCAGAATCTCACTCTATAAGGTCACCTCAAAATACACTTAGAAAATTTCTCATAGGTTTTTACATATTACTGTGGTTGGGCCCTAGAGAAACCGTTCAAATTTATTCTCTAAGATACAAAAATCGCTAATGGAATAAAATTACCCATAAAGTGGTGCTAGTTGGGCCTACTTTCACCTCCTCTTTGCTCCCTCACCCTTATTTTGTTTTATCTATAAAGTGGCCAGATAATGGTCCAAATTAGGAAAACCCAAGATGGGATACCCAAATTGGGCACATCAATTTATTTATTTTCATTCACAGGCTGCCCACCACTAGCCTATGCTAATGGGGGATAGGTATGTGAGCTAGGGCTAGGGGCTAGGTTGGGATGGGTTTAAAGTGCTAGGGGTTTATTGGCTATTGGTTATGGCCATTGACTATTGGTTATGGATATTTACAATATGATTATTATGATTATGGCTACAACTATTGCATATGGTTATGGTTATTGCTTATGGTCATTACCTATTAATTATTGCCTTCGGCCATTGGTTATTAGCTATTTCTTTTTGTTATTGGTTATATTTGGGTTTAGGTTTAAGGTTTTTAAGATTTAATTTTAATCGTTTAGAAGTTGGGTTTTCAAAGGTGAAGTATTAGGGTTTAAGTTTTGAAGTTTTATGGTTTAATTTTTAAGGTCTAAGTTTGGGCTTTTTAGGGTTAGGGTTTTAAACTTGCAATTGTAGGGTTTAAATTTGGGTCTTTTAGGGTTTGGGAGTTGAAAATTTTAATTTTAGAGTTTGGGATTTGGTTTTTTTGAGTTTAATTTTCAGAGTTGATATTTAGGCTTTTTGAGGGCTATTTTTGGGTTGAAGGGGTTAGTTCTAAGGTTAGGGTTTTAAAAGTATTGTTTGATTTTCGACATTTAAGGTTAATGTTTAAAGTGTTAGGGTTAAAGTGATGGTTTGTACTTGTGTATAGTATTGAAGTTAAACATCAAGATTTATAATCAAAATTAATAGACACAACCATGGAAGAAGGTTAGTGATGAAAGCATTATCAAAGATGTTTTAAGTTCATTTTTGTGTATGTAAAATGATCAAGTTAAAAATCAGCCCAAAGAGGTGGGTTTAGATCTAGGGTAGGTTTAAAACCTGACATGTAGAATAAGATTCCCATGTGGGCTAAATAAGGAAAAAATTGTCCTTCTTTTTTTCCTATTGTTTTCATTTCAAACCTTGATAAATGTCTTCCTCAAGCTTTTCAAATGGCTCTTATTTCATCCCATATTCAAGTGATGAGGATCTCAACTTGGAAGACATGGACCAAAATGACCTTATCATTTTTTAATTGACAATGTTGGTAGTTTCCAATTCCAATAAACAAGTCATTTCATATGAAATGGAGGAAAGGGGGTCATTCATGGACCCTTGACCATTGGTGTTTTGGATGTATTGGATATTATGTGCACCACACCAACATTATTCAAGAGTTTGATATACGTCACATTGGAGGAATTTGACCATTTGACTTTTCAAATACTCCTTACCAATAAAGCCCATGTTATATCCATAGGTGAACTTCCTCTTTCACATTTATTTCCAATTTTAACCTAGGTTTAATTTTCAAATTTAGGGTTAAGGTCAAGGGTTAAGATATGATTTTAAAGGTTAGGGTGGGGTTTTGAAGGGTAGGTGTTTGGGTTTTAATGTTAATGTTTAAAGTTTTTAGGTCTAAGTTTTAGGTTTTCAAATTTGATATTAAAGGTTTAAGGTTAAGGTTTTCATTCTTTTAAGGTTTAGTGTTTAGGGTTTAAGGTTTTTGTTTTCAAGTTTGATTTTTAAGGTTTAAATATAAGGTTAAAATTAAAGATTTTAGGTTTTTTTTAAAGGCATAGAAATAGGGTTTAGTGTTTTGGGGTCAAGGTTAAGTTTTATAGGTCTGATTTTTATGGTTTAAAATAAGGTTTAGTTTAGTAAGGGTTAGGTTAGCATTTTTAGGTTTGGTCTTTAAAGTTTAAAAATAGGGTTTATGATTTTAGGGGTTAGGGTTTATGACGTGACAAAATATTCCACACCTTGTCATGGAATATTTTGCCACATCACATGCATGACTTTTGGGGGGGAATTATCAATGATTTATTGAATTTAAACATATTATCATTCTTGGTGCAACCAATGCTCCAATATCTAAAGTTTTTATACAATACCTTCAATATTTTCAAAAATATTGAAATGACGAGAAATTACATGATTCAGAATTATTTGGTGAATTTAAATTAATAAATATATTAGTTCTTTGACAAACATGTGTTGCGATGGCAATAAAATAAAACAATACAGATGAAAGCACATTGTGACTGTCAATGGGTTTATTGCAAATCAAAATGTATAAAGTTTTATCAAGTCACATACTTTGATGCCACACCACTAATGTATAACCACCAAAACAAAAAAACATATACATCTCATAAAACGATTGAAATGACACATAGTGGAGAACAAAATGTTTAGTAGTAATTAAAAACAAAATTTTCTACATAGTGAAGGCAACTACAACAAGCTTGATGAATGGGAAAACACAATTGATTTGAAATAGATGAAATTGTTATGTATTATCACGAAAATCCAAACGCTTTAGAACATTCTAACAAACACTAAACTTCATCCCAACTCCACGTGCAGTAATGAATGAATTCTTCAATGAGCCCACAAAACATAATCATTTGCAAGATGTGATAGACATGT
>Ga0116227_10008614_pt1 | contig 19118 bp, 14 predicted proteins | sample S1TSphgellanicum_FD_89693 | JGI IMG/M metagenome (GOLD analysis project Ga0116227, IMG submission 89693) | Host-associated microbial communities from peat moss isolated from Minnesota, USA - S1T2_Fb - Sphagnum magellanicum MG | ecosystem: Host-associated > Plants > Peat moss > Unclassified... | reverse complement strand
TGCTATCGCGTTTTACTGGGATATCAATAGTTTTAAAAAAAATTTTCAATACAGGATTTTTCAACAATTCGTCTTTTCCCATGAAATGAAAACGTCCCTCTGCCAGGCAGCAAAAAACAATAATATCCAGTGTGGAGGTATGATTGGCACAATAAATATAAGTTTGATGTTTGTCTAACGGCTCTGCGAACTTGAATTTAAAGCACACTCCAATCAGTGCTGTCCACAGCAGTCCGTTTATTTTACGAAATCGGTTTAAGATCCCATAACGTTCAGGCTTTCGGGATGCCCAGTAAAAAAGCGGATAAAACAGCGCTGAGAGCAGCAAGATTAAGCCTATGGAATAAATGCGGTGTGCGCGCTTTAAAAAAGTAATCATTAAATCCAAAACTACAAAAAATAGGCAATCTGCAAATTAAAAATGCATCTTAATGTAATTAATGGTGGAAACGATACTATTTAAGAGAAAAAAGAAATAATAGACCGGGTCAATTCCGGTTTTTTAGTAATTTCGGCCTCGGCTATTTAAATCAAAATTTAGAAAGCCGTGATAATTTAAATAAGTAGAAGAAATAAATATTATATAGTGATGAAAGAAACGGTAGTTAGCGGGATCCGTCCAACAGGAAAGTTACACCTAGGAAACTATTTTGGTGCAGTGACCAATTTTGTAAAAATGCAGTACGATTACAATTGCTATTTTTTCATTGCCGATCTTCACTCTTTAACTACCCACCCTACACCTCAGGACTTGCATGGCTATGTAAGGCATGTATTGGTAGAATACCTGGCCTGTGGAATAGATCCTGAAGAAACGACAATTTACATTCAGTCTGATGTTCCTGAAGTTGCTGAATTATACCTATATCTAAACATGAATGCTTACATGGGTGAATTGGAAAGAAGCACTTCCTTTAAGGATAAAGTTAGAACGCAACCCGATAATGTGAATGCAGGCTTGTTAACTTACCCCACCTTAATGGCTGCCGACATTTTGATCCACAAAGCCACTAAAGTTCCAGTTGGAAAAGATCAGGAACAACACCTTGAGTTTACCCGAACTTTTGGAAACCGCTTCAACAGATTATATCATACGGATTATTTCCCAGAAGCATTTGCGTTTAACTATGCGCAAAACCTGGTTAAAGTACCTGGTTTAGATGGAAACGGAAAAATGAGCAAATCAAGTGGCGAAGGGAATTGCATTTACCTTGCTGATAGCCCTGAGATCATTCGTAAAAAATTGTCTCGTGCAGTAACAGATAGTGGTCCTACTGAAGAAAATCAGGCAAAACCAGAAGCCATCCAAAATTTATTTGATTTGATGAAAATCGTTTCAAGCCCAGACACCATAGCTCATTTTGATGAGCTATACAACAAAATGGGAATTCGATATGGTGATTTCAAGAAACAAATTGCCGAGGATATGATTTCATTTAACACTCCGATCCGAGAAAAGATAGAGGACCTTTCTAAAGATACACTTTATTTACGTCAGGTAGCCAAACACGGTGCTTTGAAAGCCAGAGAAAGTGCACAGCAGACTATTAAAGCAGTTAGAGAAATAATTGGCTTCAAATCATTTTAACATTTAGGGTAAATTAACTACCTTTCTGATCTAGAAAAAACATATGCATATAGCAATCGTTGGAAATATTGGCGCTGGAAAAACTACACTTACGGGTTTACTGGCCAAACACTATGGTTGGGAGTCTTTGTATGAGGCAGTAGACAATAATCCCTATCTGGAAGATTTTTACAGCGACATGAAACGCTGGAGCTTTAATCTGCAAATTTATTTCCTGAACAGCCGTTTTCAGCAAATTGTTGACATACAAAACTTCAATAGGAATGTAATCCAGGATAGAACAATTTATGAGGATGCCCATATTTTTGCAGACAACCTCCATGAAATGGGTCTAATGACAACAAGAGATCATCAAAACTATAAAGCGATTTTTGAAAACATCACCTCTTTCATTAAACCGCCAGATTTATTGGTGTATTTACGGGCATCGGTACCTACATTGGTTAATAATATCCAACGTCGGGGTCGTGAATATGAGGCCAGTATTCGCATTGATTATTTATCAAAACTCAACGAAAAGTATGAAACCTGGATTAAGAACTACGATTTGGGTAAATTGTTGATTTTAGATAAAGACAAATTGGATTTCACCAATAATCCTGAGGATTTGGGTAGCATCATCCAGTCTATTGACGCTGAGATAAACGGACTATTTTAATGATGAGAGTTCTTTGTGTGATCCCGGCACGTTATGCTTCTACACGTTTCCCTGGTAAGCCCTTGGTGATGATTGATGGTAAAAGTATGATTCAGCGGGTTTATGAACAGGCTTTGAAAACTTCGGGCCTGCATCAGGTAGTTGTTGCAACAGATGATGATCGAATAGCCGATGCTGTTGAGGCTTTTGGGGGAAGTTTTGTCATGACCAAACTCACGCACCAAAGTGGTACAGATCGCTGCGCAGAAGTATCCGGCCACTTTCCTGACTTCGATATCATCATCAACATACAGGGTGACGAACCTTTTGTTGATCCAGCACAAATTGAATTGTTAATTTCCTGTTTTGAAGAACCAAAAGTTGAACTGGCTACGCTAATCAAAAAAATTAAAACTGAAGAAGAACTGTTCAATCCCAATATTCCGAAAGTGGTGATCAACAGCAATCGGGAGGCGGTTTATTTCAGCCGGCAGACTATACCTTATCTAAGGAATGTGTCAATAGCAAATTGGCTGAACACACATCAATTCTACAAACACATTGGAATTTATGGATATTCCCGCAATGCCTTACTGAACATCACCAAATTACCGCCCTCTACATTGGAACTTGCTGAAAGTTTAGAACAGCTGCGCTGGATTGAACATGGTTTTGCAATTCAAACGCGTGTCACGGAAATAGAAACGATCGCCATAGATACGCCTGAAGATTTGAACAAAATCATTAGATAATCCTTTGAATATTTCCTTATATTGGATTATTAATACTATGAAGCATTATCTACTTCCCATTCTAATCGTGATCGGACTTGCTACAGGTTGTAGTCAATCCAATAAATCAATTGAAAAAACAGATCCCCAAACTGTTTTAAAACCATTTAGTGACACCTTAAAAAGTGACACTTTTAAATTGGTTTTAAATGGAGAGAAATTGAAGGAAATGAATATGGAATTTACGATAACGGCACACACTGGTCAACAAATTTACAGCAAAGTTTTTAATGCGACAGATCTGATCAATAATTACAAAGCTTCTGTTGATCTGGAAAAAGAACGCACGCAAATATCTTTCATCAAAGATGAATTCAAACTTTTTTTTGACGAAGAAAATTTTTTAGATCCTGCGGTCACAGAAAATGAAAGCCCAGATCAGTACACACCCGACACCACATTTTACAATGAATTGAAAAAGTCTGGATTAAATGGATTCAAATATAGATCAGGTAAGGAAACCAGTGTTTACATTGCCTGGTCGGAATACGAGAAGAAAGTTAAGCCGTATTATAAGTGTTGTAACTAATATTTTTTATTCGACTATAATCCACGGAATAACAGCCCTAAAGACGATTATTGAGCTAAAATACCCATACTATATTTAGCCGTTTTAAAAAAAAGTGAAATAATATTATGATTCTTATAAATTTTGTATTATGTTTATATAATCAAACGATAAACTACAACAATATAACAATCAAAACCTGCATATTCTAACCAAATATAAATTAGCAAAAGCGCCCGAATTTTTCGGGCCTTTTTTATGAAATGCAATTTTTTTACCACAGAAATACTTATTAGCTTTAAACATCTCCTTGCTTAGGAACCGGTAAATTATGCTAAAGACTTTTTCCATCTTTATATTTTGCTATTTTTATTTGTTTGCTGTTTCGGCGCAAAAAACGCGTGTCAAAGGCATAGTTACCGATACAATGGAAAAAAAAGGTATCCAATACAGCGTGGTTTCTATCATCCGTGCTTCAGATTCGATCCTCGTAAAATCTTTAAGAACCGATTCTATGGGCCATTTTGAATTTAATGGCATTCCAAAGGGTGATTATAAAATACTGATAACTTATCCAAAAATGGCCGATTATCTAAGTAATCTCAGATTAACGGATACCAGTCAGGTAGACCTGGGTAAAATCAGGATGGAACTCAAATCCAAACTTTTAAACGAAGTGGTGATCCAGGCAACAAAACACGCCATACACCTGAAGGGGGATACTTTGGTTTTTCAGGCAGATAGTTTTGCTATGCGCGCAAATGCCAATGTTCAGGAATTACTGAAGCGGCTACCAGGAATTGAAGTGGATAAAAATGGCAGAATAAAAACTCAGGGAAAAGAAGTGAAAACGGTTTTGGTAGATGGAGATGAATTTTTTGGTGACGATCCCTTATTGGCTACCAAATACCTCAAAGCAAATGCTGTTGAGGAAATCCAGGTTTATGATAAAAAAAGTAAGACAGCAGAACTCACTGGTATTGAAGATGGTATAAAAAACAAGACTATCAATATTAAACTGAAGGAAAATGCTAAAAATGGCTATCTGTCCAACATAGATCTGAATTCCAGCGGATCCGATCTGGGAGATTACGGGGGCATGTTTGGGATTTTTAAAAGCAAACTTAAAGCCGCAATATATGGTACATATTCTAGGTTAAACAGCGAATCTAAAATCAACAACTCGATGCGAAAGTTAAAAGGAGAAGATTATGACTTGATAGAAGTTGGCGACGATGGGAGTTCAATTATGTATCTGTCTGGCGGAGAAGATGATGACGACGCCCCCTTTTCAAGTTCAGGTTTACCACGAAATGCAAGTTTGGGTACACATTTTTCAGATAAGTTTGATGACAACAAAATGGGACTCAAACTAAATTTAAAAGGCTTTAACAATACAAACACAAATCACACCACTTACGACACTCAGGAATTGCTACCCAGTGGTAAACAGTTTTTAAGCTCAGGCAGTACAAATAGTAAATCTAATGTAAGTAAGGAATCAATTAAAGGTGCATATAGTTATACGATAGATCCCACTGCTACACTAAGGGCTTCATTTACCGGAAGTCAGGGAAAAACAGAAGACGTTTCAGGTAGCACGTACCAAACAAGTAGTGACAATCGACTTCCAATCAGTGAAAATCAACAGGAAAGCCAAATTAGGGGCACCAATGAAAATTTCAACGGAAACATCAACTGGTCAAAAAAATTTAAGAAAAAAGGACGAACCCTATCTTTTGACTTACAGCCTGAAAGTCAAAACATTAAAACCATTGAAAACAGCACAAACATCACTGACTATTACGATGGTAATGGTTTATTGAAACGCAGGGATTCCATCGATTTAAAAAAGGAGAACACAGGGAAACAGCACTCTGTCGGTGCCCGGGTAAACTATACCGATCGGTTGTCAGATCGGTGGCGTATTGAAATGGGTTACAGTTTTAAAACCATTTCGTCCAGCAGCAACCGGATTGTATTAGACAATTTAAAACATCCGAAACAAAAAGTTGATTCATTGAGCAATGACTTCCAGTTTATCAATTTTTCAAACATTGGGAAATTGATTGTCCAATATAATTATGATAATTTTTCGATATCAACTGGACTGGAAGCTACACAAACAGATTTCGAGCTGAATGATCTGGATAAAAAAACTGAGTTTAGAAGGAGCTATCTGAACCTTTCGCCTAGAACCAATTTACAATTCAAAATCACGCCATCTACCAGTTTGTATTTCACTTATAATGGCTATATGCAACAGCCAAGTATCGAGCAACTGCAGCCGGTAAGGCAAATCAATACCCCACTCTATCAGGTAATTGGAAACTCCGCACTGCGGCCTTCGTTTACCCATAGTTTCAATATCTCTTACAACAGCTTTAAATTTGCCGCTGACCAATATCTATCACTTGATTTTAATTACGGTTTTACCAACAATGCGATTGTAGCAACGGAGCTGGTATATGAATTTAATAAACGGATTTCCAGTTTCATCAACGCCAGTGGAAACAATTCGATTAGCGGAAACTTCAACTACTCTAAAGGTTTCCAGAAATTAAATATGCGTTTTGGCTTTGATATGGGTTTCAATAAGACCAATAGCATAGCCATCATTAATTTCACAGAAAACAAATCATCAAGTACGCAATACAATTTTAAAGGCTCATTCAATTACTATACCTCGAATCTGGAGTTTAGCTATACACCTTCGGCAATTTTAATGAATGGAAAATCCTCTATCGGGGAATTGAATGACGGCAAAAGCATTTGCCACAACCACGAAATTGGCGGAACCATTCAATTGCCTTACCATATAGAATTCAATACCACTTTCTCCTTGAGCTTTCAACCTGCAAATTTATCTTTTGGTCAAAACGTGAACACCGCCATTTGGAACAGTTACCTATCGACCAAACTGTTGAAAAGCCAATCTCTAGAATTGAAACTTTCGGCAAATGACATTCTAAATCAAAAAATTGGATATAACCGCTTTGTTGGTGGCAATATCAAAAGAGAAAATACGTTTAGCTATATCCCAAGGTATGTGCTTCTAGGTATCAATTGGAATTTAAGTGGTAATTTTATGACAAAAGACAACAATAGGTAAAGTGATTAGATATTGTGCCATTTTTTTGATGTTACTGACCTTTAAGGGAGTAAGAGCCCAACAAGTTTTTGTGCCCAATGGTAAAATTACATTTGAAAAAAAAATAAACATCCAGCGCAGCATGTCCGAACTGGATGTCCCGGACGAAGCGAAGACCAAGATAGAGAAATACAACATCAGCGAATGGGAATTACTTTTCAATGAGAATTCTACCCTTTACAGAAATCGAAAAACAGAAGATCACCAATCTAAAAACCAAATCTTCACCGATTTTAAACACAACAACAGGGTCATTAGAAGGACGATATTTGATGAGACCTATCTCCTTTCTGACAGCATCGTACGTACAGAATGGAAAATTACACATGACATCCGGACGATTGCTGGTTATGATTGCCGTAAAGCTATAGCCAGAATAAACGATACGGTTTATGTCGTTGCTTTTTATACTGACGAAATTTTATTGCGGGGTGGTCCGGAGGGTTTTACTGGATTACCTGGTATGATTTTGGGCCTGGCCATCCCCCGCTACTATACCACCTGGTTTGCAACCAAGGTAGAGGGCTTTGTAAATTTAAATACTGAGATCCTGGTACCAACCAAAGGAAAAAAACTACAAACCGAAAAAGAAAAGGAAAAGTTAATTGAAGTAGTGACCCGGTTTTTCCCTGATAAGACTGAAAAAGCTGCAGAAGCCAAACGTTATTTTTATGGTCTAACACTCTAACATTTTAAAATAGAAAGGCTTACCGTATGATTTTCAAAATCATGAATAATTGTAAAAAGAGCAACCTGCCTTCCATTTTATTTGCTAACTTTGTATCCCGTACAAAAACAATAAGACAGTAGTAAAAACACTGCTTTATTATCAGAAAATCACAAACATGACTAAGTATATTTTTGTTACGGGCGGTGTTACTTCCTCATTAGGTAAGGGCATCATCTCCGCTTCATTAGCCAAATTATTACAAGCAAGAGGCTACAGTGTTACCATCCAAAAATTTGATCCGTATATCAATATTGATCCGGGAACTTTAAACCCTTATGAACATGGGGAATGCTATGTTACTGAAGATGGTGCAGAAACAGATTTGGATCTTGGTCACTATGAACGTTTCTTAAACGTTCCTACTTCCCAGGCGAATAATGTAACCACTGGTCGCATTTATCAAAATGTAATCAATAAGGAAAGACAAGGTGAATACCTGGGTAAGACCGTACAGGTTGTCCCACACATTACTGATGAGATCAAAAGAAACATGCGCTTATTGGGTGAAACCGGTAAATACGATATCGTGATCACAGAGCTTGGCGGCACCGTAGGTGATATTGAGTCTTTACCGTTTATTGAGGCTGTACGTCAATTTAAATGGGAAGAAGGTGCACACAATGCCATTGTAATTCACTTAACTTTAATCCCTTACCTTGCAGCTGCCGGTGAACTGAAAACAAAACCCACTCAACACTCAGTTAAAGCTTTGTTAGAATATGGCATTCAGCCAGACATTCTGGTATGCCGGTCAGAACGCTCTATATCTTTAGATATCCGTAAGAAAATTGCTTTATTCTGTAATGTAAATGTCAATGCGGTGATTGAATCTTTGGATGCTTCTACCATTTACGATGTGCCTTTATTGATGATGAAAGAACAATTGGATAAAACGGTATTGAGCAAATTGAAACTACCTCAGCGAAACGAACCAGATATGGAAAAATGGAAAGAATTCCTGGGTCGTTTAAAAAACCCAACTTCTGAAGTGAAAATTGGTCTGGTAGGAAAATATGTAGAATTGCCTGATGCTTATAAATCAATTATCGAATCTTTTGTACATGCAGGTTCAAGAAACGAGTGCAAAGTAAAAGTAGAGTACATCCATTCTGAAGGGATCTATCCTGACAATGCGAAGGAGAAATTAAGCCATTTAGATGGAGTGTTGGTTGCTCCAGGTTTTGGAAGCCGTGGCATTGAAGGAAAAATTGACACCATTAAATACATTAGAGAAAATAACGTTCCATTCTTTGGGATTTGTCTGGGTATGCAATGTGCCGTAATTGAATTTGGAAGAAATGTACTCGGCTTAAAAGACGCCAATACAACCGAAATTAATGAAAATGCCGAAAATCCGGTAATTAACATGATGGAAGATCAGAAAAGCATTACCGCAAAAGGTGGTACCATGCGTTTGGGTTCTTATCCTTGTGATTTGAAAAAAGGCACCAAGGCATTTGCAGCTTATGGTAAAGCCCACATCACAGAGCGTCACAGACATCGCTATGAGTTTAACAATGCTTATTTAGCACAATATGAGGAAGCCGGAATGATTGCTTCGGGTGTTAATCCGGATAGTCATCTGGTTGAAATTGTAGAACTGAAAAATCATCCGTTTTTTGTAGGTGGACAATTTCATCCGGAATTAAAATCAACAGTTGCTAATCCTCACCCACTTTTTGTTAAATTTGTCGCCGCTGCGATGGAGTTTGCGAAGAAAAAAACAAAATAATACGAGTTTAATTAACAATAATGGATAGAAATACGTTTACAGGCTTGTTCCTGATCATGGTCGTAATAGGCGCCTGGGTATTTTTCATGAAGCCAAATGAGGCAGAATTGAAGAAAGAACGGGAAGTTCAAAGAATCGACTCCCTAAAAAGAGCTGGTGTAACAGCCCCCTTGGATACGACTAAAACAGCTGCTTTGGCATTGCCTGCAGTTGCAGATTCTGCAATGCTTAAAGGGCCATTTGGCGCCAACATCACCGGAACAGCACAAACCACTGTTCTTGAAAACGAAAAATTAAAATTAACACTAACCAATAAAGGTGGTAAAATTCTTTCAGTAGAGGTTAAAGACGAAAAAACATATAATGGAAAGCCTGTTGTATTGTTTGATGGCGACCAGAACAAATTTGGATTGGATTTAAACATTGGCGGAAAAATAGTAAGCACCAATGACCTTTATTTTACCGCTACCAAAACTGCTGGTAGCATTCGGATGCGCGCAAATTATTCTGAGGACAAGTTTATTGAATATGTATACGATTTAAAACCGAACACCAGTCAGGTGGGTTTTGGTATCAATTTAAATGGCTTAAACCAGGTTGTTCAGGGTAATAACATCAATTTAATCTGGGAAGCTACTTTATTGGAGCAAGAAAAATCAGCTAAAAAGGAACAGGAACATGCTGCCCCTTATTATAAATATGCAGGTAAAAATCCAGATCATTTAAGCGTTGCTAAAGATGGTAAAGAAGATCTTAAGGAAGGTAAAGTAGAATGGATTTCCTTTAAACAACAGTTTTTCTCAGCAGCGCTGATCGCAGATCAGGGTTTTGAAAAAGGAGAACTGGAAGTTAAAGTAAGCACTACCCCTGGTGAGATTAAATGGTACGGTGCCAACATGGTATTGCCATTTAATCAATTGGCTGCACAAAGCTACGGGATGACTTTCTATTTTGGAACCAATAAGTTCTCTACGCTTCAAGCGCAGGGCCATGATCTGGAAAAACAGGTAGATATGGGTTACGTTCCATTAAAATACATCAACAGATTTATCGTTTTACCGGTATTTAAATTCCTGGAAAGTTTTGGCTTAACCTATGGATTAATCATTCTTTTGTTAACCATTATGTTGAAATTGGCCATGTCGCCATTGACGTATAAATCTTATCTGTCTATGGCCAAAATGAGAATTTTGAAACCGGAGATGGATGAGATCAAGGCAAAAGTTGGTGAGGACAACCCTACCCTTTTACAACAGGAATATTTAAAGCTTTACAAACAGGTTGGGGTAAATCCACTGGGTGGCTGCTTGCCGATGTTGCTTCAGTTGCCATTTGTAATGGCCTTCTTTTTCTTCTTCCCGAATCTATTCGAGTTGAGAGGACAATCTTTCTTATGGATGAAGGATCTGTCGACTTATGATGACTTCATTAAGTTTGGATTTACCATTCCTTTCATTGGTGATCACTTAAGTTTGATGTGTGTATTGATGACGATCTCTACCCTGATTTATACATATTTTAACAACCAGATCTCTGGGGCGACTGGCCAAATGAAATACATTGGTTACATCATGCCAATTATTTTCTTAGGCGTTTTGAATAGCTATCCTTCTGGTTTGAACTATTATTACTTCCTGGCCAACATGCTAACTTTTGCACAACAATTCCTGATCAAATCAATGGTGGACGATGAAAAAATCCATAGAACATTACAGGAAAACAAGACAAAACCTGTAGAGCAAAAAAAGAAATCAAGATTCAGTGCAAAGTTAGATGACTATATGCGTCAGCAACAACAAGCACAAATACAGCAAAAGAAAAATAAAGACTAGGCAATTCAGTCAACTCAACAAAAGCCTGTATCATTCGCCATGATCAGGCTTTTGTTGTTTAAACCAAACATCATAAGGCCTACTTGATCATCCAGACCTCAGAATTCTTTTGTAAAATTTGCCGTACAATAGGGATATGTCTTCAAAATTTGCAATTTTTAAAGATCAATAGATATTTCCAGATAAACTAAGCTTGACCATGTTGAAATACTACTCCATACTATTGCTGCTGTTGGCCAGTACCAGCTTTGCGCAAAAAAAAACTTTAAACCATACGGTATATGATTCCTGGGAATCTGTAGGATTTAAGCAATTGTCTAATCAGGGGCAATGGGCAGCTTATAGCGTGGTTAAACAAGAAGGCGATGCTGTATTATACTTTTATAACCTAATCAACAATTCTGGAACAAACGTTACCAGAGGTAGTAATATACAATTTAGTGCAGATTCAAAATATGCTGCTTTTCTAATTAAGCCTTTATTTAAAGAAATACGGGCTGCCAAAATCAAAAAGAAAAAACAAGACGATATGCCCAAGGATTCCTTAGGTATCTTAAATTTGACCGGGCTTCATTTAGCAAAAGTTCCGCGGGTTAAATCCTACAAAATGCCGGAAACAGGCCCAGCTTTACTGGCTTATTTGTTGGATAAACCATTGGATACGGACAAAAAAGCGAAATCTAATCCGGAAACAGAAAAAAAAGAAGATGGCCTTGATGTAGCAGATCCTGAAACTCCGGATGCGGCAAATAAACAAGAAGGAACAGACCTGATCTTTAAAAACCTATCTACAGGTGTCGAACGTACTTTTAAATATGTAACCGATTACGCTTTCAGCAAAAATGGAAAACAACTGATTTTTGACAATACCGGATCAAAAAAAGACAAATCGGCTATATCATCAGGTGTATTCTTACTGAATACTGAAAAAGGAACAGTAAAAACCTTGGTTAAAGGAAAAGGCAATTTCAAGAATTTCACCTTCGATCAAAACAGCGAATCTATTGTGTTTTTAGGTGAACAAAGTCCGGAAAAACAAGAAATCAAAGATTTCAAGATCTATTACAATACACCCACTTTGGATACAGCACAAATTCTGGTCGATAAAGACATCCAGGGCATGCCAGCAAAATGGGCAGTAAGTGGTGATGGAAGTCTCTTTTTCAGCAAAAACGCCAAAAAACTATATTTCGGAATTGCTGCCGTCAAAAAACCAAAAGATACGACGCTTGTTGATTTTGAAAATGCAAAATTAGACATTTGGGGATATAAGGACGATTATTTGCAGCCCATGCAGTTGAAAAACCTGGACCGTGACCTCAAGAAATCATATTTAACGGCTATAGAAATCTACAATAGCGAAGTCAAAATCGTCCCATTAACAGATGAACAACTTCCGGATGCAACACCAATTAGGGAAGGCGATGCAGATTTCGTTTTGGCATCTACAGATTATGGCAACAGGATACAATCACAATGGACTGCCTCAGCGATTCGTGATTATTATTTGGTAAATATAAAAACTGGTTTAAGAAAAAAAATTATAGCTGGTTTATCTGGTGTTGCCTTTTCCTCTCCGGCTGGAAAATATATTTTGTACTATGATAAGAAAACCTCCAATTGGTACACTTACAACATCTCGACGTCTAAGACTATGCCATTGAACAACAATTTAAAGGAAAAGTTTGCAGACGAAGACAACGATATGCCGGACGATTCTTCGATGTATGGTCTTGCTGCCTGGACAGAAGATGATAAATCCGTATTGATTTACGACCGTTATGACATTTGGGAGTTCTCGCCAGATGGGAAGTATTTACCTAGAAATCTGACGAATGGGTTTGGCAGACAAAACAAAATTACCTTCCGATACCAAAAATTAGATCCGGAAAGCACATTTTTAAAGGGAGCTACCATTTGGTTGAGTGCTTTCAACAATGAAACCAAGGAAAATGGCTTTTATACAAAGAACATGAGTGTTCACAAAAACCCCCAATTGGTGGTGATGGACAAAATAAAATACTCGGCCTTAATCAAGGCCAAGAATGCAGAACGCTTTATCTTTGACCGTTGCGATTATAAAACCTCTCCCGATGTCTATGTATCTGTAGACATGAAGAATCAGCTCAAGTTGAGTAACACCAATCCGCAACAGGCAAATTACAACTGGATGACAGCTGAACTTATCCATTGGACTACACCTAAAGGCTTTAAATCTGAGGGCATTTTGTACAAACCTGAAGATTTTGACCCAAATGAAAAATATCCGATGATTGTTTATTTTTATGAAAAGCTGAGTGATGGCTTATATGGATATGATGCACCTGCACCAACTCCTTCCCGATTAAATATTCCATTTTTTGTGAGTAACGGCTATCTGGTATTTACACCAAACATCTCTTATGAGACCGGATATCCTGGTCGGTCTGCAGAAGAATTTATCAATTCCGGTGTTGAATTTTTAAAGAAAAATCCTTGGGTAGATGGAAATAAAATTGGCATACAGGGACAAAGCTGGGGTGGTTACCAGGTAGCTCATTTAATTACCAGAACCAATATGTACGCTGCAGCCTGGGCAGGTGCGCCGGTAGTGAATATGACTTCGGCTTATGGCGGAATACGTTGGGAAACCGGCATGAACAGACAGTTTCAATATGAAAAAACCCAAAGCCGAATTGGAGCAACACTTTGGGAAAAACCTGAACTATATATTGAAAATTCACCTCTGTTTAAGCTGCCCAATGTCTCCACTCCGGTGGTGATCATGTCAAACGATGCAGATGGCGCGGTACCATGGTATCAGGGTATCGAAATGTTTACCGGATTGAAAAGATTGGGCAAACCTGCCTGGTTATTAAATTACAATAATGAAGCACATAATTTAATGCAACGCCAGAACAGAAAAGACATTCAAATTCGGGAACAACAATTTTTCGATTATTATTTGAAAGGAGCAAAAGCTCCGGTATGGATGACCGAAGGAATTCCAGCTACAGAAAAAGGTAAAACATGGGGATTTGAACTGACAGATGAAAAACCTTAACACAACCAGTTTACTGGAAAATTACACTGACTTTGCAGAAACTGGCATACAAAATCGGTTCTGCAAACATAAAGACTTGCTGAAATTGCTTGGTACACTTCCAGCTGCTTTTCAAGTTACAGTTGCGGGCCATTCTGCAGAACTCAGAACGCTTCATCTGGTAGAATGGGGCAATGGACCTGTTAAAGTGTTGCTATGGAGCCAGATGCATGGCGATGAGGCTACAGGAACGATGGCGCTATTTGACCTATTCAACTTCTTGCAGCTAGATACTTATGTGGAGCAAATTGAATTACTGCGCAAACGTTGTACCCTGTATATGCTGCCAATGGTTAACCCTGATGGAGCGGAGCGATTTACCCGGAGAAATGCACAACAGATAGACATCAACAGGGATTTTATGAAAGCCGTTGCCCCTGAAACACAAGTGCTAAAAAAAATACACGCTAGGATTAAACCCGACTTTGGCTTTAACCTCCACGATCAAAATACCTTATGGAGTGTTTGTGGCACCACTAAACCAGCCGCACTCTCCTACCTCGCGCCGGCCTATGATCAACAATTATCGACCAATCAAATCAGAAAAAATGCGATGTTGGTGATTGCCGAGATGTTTAAGATATTGGATCCGCTTTTACCAGGACGAATCGGTTTATTTGATGACGAATACGAAAGAAGGGCATTTGGTGATAATTTCCAACTGGCAGGTACATCGACCATTCTGATTGAAGCTGGAGGCTATCCAAATGACGACGAAAAGCAGGTAATCAGACAATACTATTTTTTGTCTATCTTATCTGGCTTAGATGCCATTGCGACGGCTGAATATCAGGAGTTTTCTATCAAAGACTATCTCAGTATTCCCAAAAATAATAAAGAGATTTTCCATATCCTGATCCGTGGAATCATGCTTAAGGGGATGCCGGTCAGTATTGGCTTAAATTATGATGAAATTCCTAAGGCAGACGGTTCTGCTACCACTAGGAAATACAGCATCCAGGATATCGGTGATTTGGACAATCTTTCCGCTTACCAGGTATACCAATCTGATGAACTGGAACTAATTGGAACCGTTATTCTCAATGAAAATGCAAATTTTGATCTGCTCGATTCAAAAAAGATAGTTTTGTCTTTTAAAAATGGGATATTAGCACCAAATCTTTAAATTTAAAGCAAAACTAAATTTCATTTAATGGCATTAAGCAGGATCTGGTCGGCGTTTATCATCGTAGCAATTGTAGTAGCGGGAGTAAAGTGTTTCTTTTTTGGACAAACCGACATCTTTAACTGGATGGTTATTGGCAAAGCAGATGACGCCGCGAATCCATTAAAACTGGATGGCATTATACAGACCTGCTGGGTATCAGTAGAACTTTGTCTCAAGCTAATTGGTATCTTAGCCTTGTTTATGGGGCTGATGAGTATTGCTGAAAATGCCGGTGGTATCCGCATGTTATCCCGCATTGTGGGCCCTTTCTTTTCCAAGCTTTTTCCTGATATCCCCAAAGGACACCCTTCAATGGGCCACATGATCATGAATTTCTCGGCTAATTTATTAGGTTTGGACAATGCAGCAACTCCATTCGGCTTAAAAGCCATGGAAAGCCTTCAGGAAATTAACCCAAACAAAGAAGTGGCATCAAACGCTCAGATCATGTTTTTGTGTTTGCACGCGGCAGGCCTCAACTTAATCCCGGTTAGTGTGATTGCCATACGTGCTTCTCAAAATGCTTCTAACCCAACAGATATATTTATACCTTGCTTAATTGTCACTTTTGTGGGTACCATCACAGCGATGCTGATTGTTTCATTTAAACAAAAAATCAATATTTTACAGCCTGTCATCGTCATTTGGGTACTTAGCATTTCCTTTATCATTGCTTTGCTGGTATTGTACATCACTTCTTTAAATGCAGCGGGTATCAAATCTTTTTCAGGTCTGCTCAGTAATGGATTAATCCTCCTGGTTATCCTGATCATCGTTTTAGGCGGCATATACAAAAAAATAGATGTCTTTGATGCCTTCGTATCTGGTGCCAAAAACGGCTATGAAACGGCTATTAAAATCATTCCCTATCTGGTTGGTATGCTGGTTGCGATTTCATTGTTACGTACTAGCGGCACATTTGATGTGGTAATTACCGGAATTAAAAACTGCTTTGCCTACCTAGGTGCCGATACCAGATTTGTTGAAGGGCTGCCAACAGCATTAATTCGCCCCTTAAGTGGTGGTGCAGCGCGCGGCATGATGGTCAGTACCATGGAAACTTATGGCCCCGATTCGTTCGCAAGCCGTTTGTCTGGAATTTTTCAAGGCGCATCAGACACTACCTTTTATGTCGTTGCCGTTTACTTTGGTTCGGTAAGCATCAAAAACACACGTTATGCTATTGGCGCCATGCTCCTTGCCGATTTAGTTGGCGTTTGTACGGCCATCGGTCTCGCTTACCTGTTTTTCGGCTAAGCAAAACATAGTTGATTAAGCTATCCCCTTTCCATTTTGTTTATCGCACAGAGAGATTTGGAGTTAACCGCTTAAGGGGACATTATATGAAATAAAAAGAACCACCTTTAGGGGGCGGTTCCTGCATTTTAAGGATTTAAAATTTGGAGCTGATCAGTATTATCGAGCTAAGGAAAAACTAATTGGTATGGTATATTTCACACATACTGCTATGCCGTTTTGAATCCCCGGCATCCAGCGCGGACTAGCATTTAATACCCGAATAGCCTCTTCATCTGTACCATAGCCTAATTTTTGTTCTACTTTGATATCACTTAGCTTTCCATTTTTTCGATAATGAAGGATACAAAAACTTTACCCTGGATATTGATCTCCTGAGCAGCTGCCGGATATCTGATGGATTTAGAAAGATAAACATAAAACTTATCCATTCCGCCGGGAAAAGTTGGTTGAACTTCCAATACGCTGAAGGTATCATAAACATGTGTATCTTCGGTTGCTTTTGCACCAAGCGGAGCTTTACCTGTAGGTCCCTCTATCACAATTTCGCCCTCTTCAACACCAGCTACCGTTTTCGGACCTGGATTTGAATTTGCCAATTCTTTAATCATTACGGGCTCAGGATCTTTTGGGCTTTCCACCACAACCGGAGGTAAAAATTTAGTGATATTTTGCTTAGACGCTGGAGGTGCGACAACTGGTGGTGGTGGCGTTTCCAGATTTACAGCTCCATAATTTTTATTTTTGGCATCGAATACGACATCTAGACATTCATTGCCAAATAAATCGATTTTTGAACCTAACATAGCTTTAAGGATTAGAAGTTATCAGTTAAATTGTTTCTTGTTTGAAATACTGATGCTGCTATCCCTGGCTTTCCATAAAGATTTTGCAATTAAATTTCAGCAGGAATCAAATCAATCGGCTCAACGGATTTACCCTTCTTTTTGTACAAAAAGCGAAGTAGCAAAACACCGATAATCAAGGTAATAAAACCTTGCATCAAGACAGTATCTGGAGTGCCAATCCACTGAGAAACACCCCCGATCAACAAACCGCCTAAAGGCTGCATTCCAAAAAAAGCCATGGCATAAAAACTAATTACACGTCCGCGCATATCCGGATCAACCGTAGTTTGAATGAGTGTATTGCTAATGGTAATTTGTGACATCATGCCAAATCCGCTAAGGGTAGCAAAGATTAATGCTAAAGGATAATACGTACTATGAGAAAACAGAACCAATCCAATTCCGAAAACAATTGTATTAACAGCCAAAATTTTCCTCAAATTTCTTCCAGGTTTTAACGAGGCTAAAAATAATGCACCACAAAACGCACCTAAACCAATGAAACTGTCTATTACCCCAAAGGTAGAAGCCGTTCCTTTGAAAATATCTTTGGCATATACAGGAATCAAAGTGCTGTAAGGCAGTACCAACAGACTGATTAAACCAAGTGTAATAAGGATAAAAAGTATAGATGGTGTTTTTCTGATATATTGAAATCCTTCCTTTAGCTCTCCAATCACATTTTTAGTATGCTTTTTTTCAACATATTTTGGCAAACGCATCATGAGTAAGGAACCGATCACTGCAATAAAACTGATGGCATTCAATCCAAAACAAATATCCTCGCCAAACTTCTCTAAGGCTAAACCGGCCAATCCAGGACCAATTAAGCGAGATAGGTTGACCATAGATGAATTTAAAGCCAGCGCATTAGGCAAAACGGCTTTATCGTCGACCATTTCGTAAACCAAAGACTGCCTGGCCGGAACGTCGAAGGCATTAATTAATCCAAGTAAGGCACTTAATGCTATAATTTCCCAAACCGAATAGTGTCTAAAAAAAATCAAAATTGTCATCAGCACAGCCTGAATCATAGAGGCAATCTGCGTCATTAGCAAAACCTTATACCTATTGTAGCGATCTGAGACCACTCCACCCAAAAAAGAAAACACAAATGAAGGAAATAAGCTTGCAAATAAAGTCAATCCCAGCATAAATTTAGAGTGCGTTTCCGAATAAACAACCCAGCTAACTGCTGTTTTCTGCATCCAGGTACCAATTAAGGAAATAGACTGTCCACTGAAATACAGCCTGTAATTCCGACTTTTAAAAGCATTGAAGGTGGTGATATTCATAAATAATTAGACAGGTTGTTTAAATCGTATTGCCACGCATAAATTAAGCCAATAATTACATATCATCTTTTGATGATATCATACGAATGTAAACTGCTGCTGATTTTATCAATTTTAATCCACTTTTAATCTCAGTTTAATTTTCTGCTTCTACATTTACCGGGAAATAAAAAAGATATGATGTTATTGGAATTTCTAAACATTGGCGGCGCTGAGATGACGTTAATCCTAGCTGTCGTTTTGTTATTATTTGGTGGTAAAAAATTACCGGAATTGGCCCGAGGTTTGGGTAAAGGCATCAGAGAGTTTAAAGATGCGTCTGAAGGGGTAAAAAGAGAAATTCATAGAAATATAAATACCATAAACTCTGGTACCGAATTGGCAAAAGAAGAAAAAGAAGAGCGTAGCGATACAGAGGCTATTAATCAGCACACAGTGTAAAATTATAAATTATCTTTAGGCAGATAAATCACATCAGATCTATTTGTATTTTAGCCTA
>Ga0116227_10008613_pt1 | contig 19120 bp, 16 predicted proteins | sample S1TSphgellanicum_FD_89693 | JGI IMG/M metagenome (GOLD analysis project Ga0116227, IMG submission 89693) | Host-associated microbial communities from peat moss isolated from Minnesota, USA - S1T2_Fb - Sphagnum magellanicum MG | ecosystem: Host-associated > Plants > Peat moss > Unclassified... | reverse complement strand
CTTATTTGTCTCCTGTTTTTTTTTTTATTTTGAAATAAAAAAAAAAAATAAAAATAAGTTTTTTCACAAAAAAAAAAAAAAAAAAAAAAAAAACCTACCTGACAGTTATGAAAAAAAATCAATAATTGGCCAACGCCGGTTTCTGTGCTAGGGTACAGCCTCGGGCAGCGGGCTTTAGGGCCCGCTTTGGCTCCTCCTCCTCGGACCGGCCCTTATTTCAATAAAGCCCAGTTGCCTCAATTTCCCGTATAGGTACTTTCAGCTAATAGTTGCCTGGTCGGTTGCCCGGGGACGTTTGTAGGGCCGGAGGCCTTCTTGTGGGGCTTTTCCTCGTACTAATACGGTTTATTGAAAATGGATTAGGTTCAGGTGCTTGAGGACCTACCTTGAAAGTGCCTATTAGTCGTGGGTGCACCCAAAGTTTAATTTCATTTTAAAAATTAAATGGGCCTCTTTGATTGGCTTGTCAAATTTTTTTTAATAAAACACAAAGGATGCTGAATAAAATGAGGTGTTATTGTTATTTGGAACAACTTAGGGGGGCCAACACTTGGGAACTTACCCAAACAAATTGAGAACATCATCCAAAACAAATAAACCATAGGGGAACTTTGTGGGATCACATTGAGAACATTTTGGAAACCTTATGAACCACGTTGGGAACACCAAGATAAACCCCCCCCCAAAAAAATAAAATCACTTTTTAATTCCATAAAAAGAGGCCGTATTCACAATGGTAGTTGAGAATAATCATAGTAGGCAAGTCGTAAATACTTCCCGATCTTTTTAGTCTTGTCGGAGGGCACACCGTACCAAGCCTACAATTTCCTCAACTGTTTGTGGGGGCGTTTTGTTGAAACGCCTACACTATAGGAGTGACTTTCGGTTTGTTTTTCAAATTGCCCCATGAAAAAACGGAAAAAAATCAAAGCATGTTTTTATGCTCATTTAAAGGCCTCAACCGTGGACTTTACGAAAATCTGGCCCACGCTCGGCTCAGCTCTCCCTCATGTGGGCCCTTATGTCATGTAAAGACCACAGCCAAGGGCTTTACCCTACACATGGTAGGGCAAGTACCGGCTACCTCCTCCACTGAAGGAAGAGTGGCCCTTTCTATAGGAGTTGCCATTAGAGCCCTTGGACCCCCCATTCTGCAAGATACAAACTCAAGCTATGTTTCCTCACTTGAATATCCCTTTGCACTTCACATAAGCTTATATCCACAAATCCTCATTGGAGAGTAGTTTTTTCTGAAATTTTTTAGGGTTTGCCTCTTCGATGGATGAGGGCCACCAACACCAACCAACCAACCAACCAACAAAAGTGTGACTTGACACTTCCTTTAGGATTCCATCATCCCAACATTCATTCGAGCATGACGGTGGTGAAAGAAAGCTTTTGTTCATAATACAATGTAATGGAGTTATCCCTCCACTTTCCATAACATGATGAATCCATCACTTCCTCCCCTCCCTCCCTCCCTCCCTCCCTCCACCTTCTAGAGTCTTTTCCTATTGTCCTTAGGGGTTTTCATCCTCTTTGATGGATGAGGAACAACAAACAACAACAACAACAAAAGTGTGTCAATTCCATTCGGATTCTTCCATCTTCCAACATTGAAGCGCTATAGTGAAAGAAAGCAAGAAAGCTTTGTTTGCAATAAAGACATCAAAAGCGGCTATGGAGTAGCATCTGTAGTTGACAAATGTAAAAGTGCTCCAAGTAAAGTGCAAAATGGTGCACCTGACAAAAACCAAGCCTAGGATGTAGACAAAGGCTTGCATGTAGCTTGTCTCTCTCGTCTTTTCGAGTGCAAGTTCAACCCTATTATATGTCCTTCATTTGCTTATGATGATGTATTTACCAATTCTACATGGGAAGTTGTGCTTTCAAGAAGTTCCTTTCATTTCAACAAAAGGGTGTGTATGTGTTTGCATAGTGCCTTACCCCATCCCCTCCCCACATCACAATCTCTCTCATTTGTGCAAATGTTTGTAATGTACTTTCTTCTTAGTTTTGAAACTCTTTTTCCATCTCTTGTGTCCCTTTGTTTGAAGCACCATAAGCTTGAAAAATAATCATGGGATGGATGACCGACCTTTTTCTTTTCAATGGAAACATTGTTGTCGTTGTAATTTTGAGGTTCTCCTTTGGTTTGTTTATGTTTGCAAACCCTTTAGTCAATACGGTATGCAAGGTACAAAGAGATTCACAATTTTGTTTTTTTCACCCTTTTTGGAGGTTTGTCCATCTCAAATTTCATTGTGTGGGGGCCAATTTTCTTGGGGCAAAATCAAACTTTATTGCAAAGACATAACGTACATTTCATGTGTCTTATTTTATAATATTTTATTATTTTATTATATATTGAATAGAGAAGCCTTATTTTAATATATATTATAATCATATCAAGAATCTTGGGTAGGGGGGAAGTAAGGTGGCTTCCACAAGCTCCAACACATGCCAAACTCTTTTGCTTTTTGCCAAATTAATTTTTTTTTGGATTTCTCCTTTTTTTTCTTTTTGTTTCTTTTTTTTGGGTGGGTTAAATTAGCATATAATGAATTTTTTTGGGGCGGGGGAGGGGTTGGGGGGAATGAAAAAATCATGTAAAACCATCTTCGAAAAGATCTAAATCAAATAAAATGGTCGGGATCTTTCCATTGCCTAAATACACAACACCGGAAAAGCTCAAGAAAACCTAAATTTGTCGATGTTGACAAAAGAAAAATCCAACCATCAGATCTTCATCAAGATCCTGAAGAAAACAAAAATACCCACAAATCAACTTGTCAGAAAAGCCAGGCACCAAGAACACTAGTTGCATGAAGAGTCATTTATTGAAATAATTTGTCAATTTTGCACCCAAAATCCATAGATAGGTGACCCAGGGTTTTCTTTTTTTTTTTCCAATTTTGTGATGTAGCCATATTGGTGATCATCCACAAGAGGAATTAGCCAAATTTGGCTATTGCAACACAAGTTGCATGAATAAAATCACTTATTGAAATAACTTGTCAATTTTACACCCAAAATCCATAGATAGGTAACCCAAGGGGTTTTTTTTTTTGGTTTCAATTTTGTGGCGTAGTCACTCACACTCGTGATCATACACAGACGAAGTAGCCATTTAAAAATTGTTCTTTTTACAATTTTGTAATGTAGCCATACTCATGACCATCCACAAGAGGAATTAGCCAAATTTGAGAGAAAAAGAAGATTTTTTTAATAAAAAATCATGCTTTATTTTGCTCGGAACCTATTTTTGTAGATATTGCAATTTCAAAATTACATTTTCGTTGGTGTGTTTTTTTCACAAAAATTCTTGTTATGAGTTGCAATGAATTTTATTTTTTTGGTTGACGAAGTGGCAAAAATTCACCCCGAAAAAAAAAACAAAAAAACAGGTGGAGCTGACTGACAATGTTGTAGTCACATGAGTACCATGAATAAACAATTTATTGAAATAAATTCTCATTAAAAATTATATAAATAGTCCATATACCATCTTTGCATAACCATATAGACTTTTGGGGGGGTTTTTTTCCCCTTTTTAAAACCTTTAAAATATTTTAATTAAAATATTTTTAAATTCTTAATTCTTAATTCTTTAACTTTTAAATAAAATTTTAAAAACTCAATATTTTTTAGTAAATAAAGAAAAGCACAACAGCAAACTCAACTGACAAGCAGTTGGCAGTACCCCCAAGTCAAGCCCAATTTTGTTTATTATTATTATTATTATTATTATTTCCTTTTTATACTTTAAAAAAACTACTTACCTACCAACTACTAGCCCAGTTGCAAAGGACTTGTGCTCCAATAATAATTACTAATTACCAGTCTGACTCGTGGGGTTTAAAAAAAAACCAGTCTTTTACCTCAAAAAGGGGAAAAGTAAGTTCATGTTACCTTTGTGGCGAAAAAAAAGTACCAATTAGATTTTTTAGGTGGGTAAAAAAGGGAATGTAATTATATAAAGGGCGGAGGGGGGGGATAAAAATAGAGCGTAGGTAAAAATAATTTAGTAGGATGGGTAAAAATAACACGTGACTACAATAAAGGGCCAAAAAGAAACGACAAAAAAAGAGTGTAGATAAAAAAATTGAAGAGTGGGTAAAAATAGCATGTTACTATTCTAAAGGGGCCAAAAAAAAAGAAAAAAAAGGAGTGTAGGTAAAAAAAATTGGAGGGTGGGTAAAACTAGCATGGTTAGTATAAAGGGGCAAAAATAGAAACAAGAAATAGAGTGTAGGTAAAAAATTGAAGCCTGGGTAAAAATAGCATGTTACTTACTCTAAAGGGGAGAAAAAGGAAAAAAGAAATTGAGTGTAGGTAAAAACATTTGACGGGTAGGTAGGTATGTAAAAAAATTTTGAGCCGGGCGACATGGCGCAGAACCCGGGAGTTTCCCCGGGCGACCCGGTTCCTTGAAAGAGCCAGGAAGACGAAGAAAGGAGCTCCATAGCTGCAGAAGAAGAAGACAGAGCTTCTCTGCTGCAGTGCGCTCTCTCTGAGAGAGAGAGAGAGAGAGAGAGAGAGACGGAGAGATCGGCCGATCGACCAATTTTCTGCGACTCCCGTGCTCCGGTTTCTCTTCATTTGATCGATCCCCGGCTCCGAGCTTCTTCTAGAGGTGAATTTCGCCTCTTATTTTGCAGGATTTGGTGCCGTATCTTGTTTCCTTTCGCTTTGTTTGTGCCTCTCTGTGTGCGTGTGTGTTCCGGATACTCGGCCTGAAAATTGCGGTGCAGATCAACAGTCGTGGTGTATGTATGTGTGTCTGTTTGTGTGTGCTTTTGGATCGTCATCATCATCATGTGCTTTTGGTTTTCGTGAGGAGAATGGCAATAATAGGAGGATGTGCGTGTGTGTTAGTGAAGGAGATTCGTAGTTTTTCTTGATTTTTTTTTTTTTTATTCTTGTTTTTTTTGGTTTCTGGTAAGTGCAATTGGTTGGATTTTATGTTCCTCTAGAGTATTACTGTGAGAGGTGCTGCTTTTTGTGGAACTGGCTGAGGGCTACAGGATGGCTACCTGAAACAAAGGAGCAGTACTCCAGTACTGCTGCCAGAGGGGTAAACGCAGAGACTAGGAGAAGAATGTGTGTGTCGAGGTAATTGTAGATGCAGGTAGCAATTGTGTTCGATTCTTGGAGGTTTCTGTCAGATGCTGAAAATCTCAGAAACTTTACTGGACAAGTTTGTCTCTCCAGGCTCTCAAGAGGAGGAGGAGGGAAAAAAATCTGTCGCAGGACGCCACTAGCCGCTGTTTAAGCACATGCTAGCGTGACCAGTACGGGAACAACTATGATGCATGTGTCTAGGAAGTTCTGTTTCCAACTGTCTGCAAAGGTTTTCAGGAGAAAGTCTTGGCCGTAATTTGTGGAAGCAAAAGGAAAAAGAGGACCAGAAGCAAAGAAAGAAAGAAAGAGCGTTAGAAAGCAGAGAGTGTGAACAATTGTCTTCAAAGAAGGCCACGTCTGGAAGGCTTGTAACTTACATGCATGCAGCTCTTCTTCATTGTCCCAAAGAGCTCGCCAGTTTCTTTTTCATCAGATGATGATGATGATGATGACGCTCTGTTTTGTATATGCTATTCTGTTTTGCCTTGTGTGGATTTTCTGCTTGGTCAATTGTTCTTGGACGATCTACCAAAGCAGAGTTTGTGTTTTCCTTAGTCCATTTTCAGTCCTGCTGTTTTGATTTTCTTCAACTAATATCAAGGTAGCTGAAAGAAGCTGGGCTTGTGGGTTGTTTGCCAGGTTTCTCAACCGCTAGAAATCGCAAGGGAATGGGTGTTGGGAAGCAAGAGCCAAGGTGCCTGAAGGCTGGTGCATTTTGTGTTTGAAAAACAAGCTGGAGCAGGGGGCGGTGACTGATCTACAGTTAGCTAGAACTTTTGCTATTTTGGAGCTTAATTTCAATGGCAGGGGTGAGCGAGCTTCTGTTTCGGCATGACACTGCAGACTGCTTTGCTGAAGCATGTCTCAATCATGAGCAATCTGGTTCTGTAATGGATCCATTTACTGAAGATGATGATCTGGAGGTTTGTTTCTTGTTTCTTCTTCCACACATCATCCCTTCATGCCAGTGTCCAGTGTAACAAGCTTTCAGAGTGAGAATGCGATGGAATGTTTTGTTAGCTCAGAGGCAGCTTAATTGCATACCAGTTGTAGCTGTTTAGACTCCCATGCATTCATGGAATTGATCATGACCAGTTGTGATTCTTTAGATTTTTTGTCATGTGGTGCATGAGCAGAATATGATACACACCCACAGTAGGATCATGAAGTCTCTTGTAAATGCTGTGTGCATGATGCCATTGATGATGGTTTTTCTTGTGATTGACTGTGACAAGGACACTCTCTAGAACTGTCTCCTGTGTTGGTGTCAGTTTAGTTCAAGCCCAGGAGGTCAAGGGTTGAAAGGTACCTGCCTGTGAGGTATATGAGTAAGGTAGCAAGGGCAGAAGATAATGCTCCTTCGGTCTTTTTTCTGCATCTGGATCTCATAGTACTTCACATCCTGAGATTCCAGATGTACATGTTTCTAGTCTGCAAATTTGCCTAAGCTACTGTCAGGAAGAAGTTTGAGCAGTGGAAACAAGCGGGTGAACAATCCTTGTAGATATCATGCTATTCAGAATGGGCTAGGTGCTGGTAATAGTTGTACAACAGTCGTATCTTCATATTGAAAACCAGCAAGTCTTCACTGTTCTGAAGTTTTGCATGTGGTGAATGAATGGTAACCCAGGAATTTTTCCGAGGTGCATTTACAAATTTTGCAGAAATTGGCAAGGAGGGCATTGGACTGTCAAAATCAAATGATGAAGTCGAGTTCAAGAACATCAAAGCTGAAGAAAAGCTATACTCTCCTCCTCCTCCTCAACAAGTAGAAATTTCCATGCTTCCAACTCATAATCCCTACACAAATGGTGACTCTCGGTTATACACAGAGCTCAATGGGGTTGTGCCAGGCTTAACCTCTCCATCCAGTTCTGCTGTAAGCATCAATGGGCCAAATTCTCCAACAAATGGGGCATCTGAGAACTTCAATGGCCTTTCCCTTGAGCATACACAGAGAACCACCTCTTTTGGTCCACAATTGTTCAATGGTCCTGAATTTTTTGATGCCAGTGGATATTTTCAACAAGGTGATCAGTCGAATTCTGCAGGGGTGATGCATGTTAGTCCAGGAGTTAAATGTTTTCCTCCATCTTCTCTACCTTCTCTTCTCTCCCCTCTGATGCCACCACCAGCACCGCCACAAGTGAATGGGAATGGAGTGTCCACATATTATTCTTCACCACGTCAAGATATGCCAAGCCCAACTCTTGGAGGTCTTCGTGGGCTGCCATGGGCAAATTTGCAAATTGATACCTCATCTGCTCCATTGAACGTGGATTATGAGGATCCTAGGGAGGTGATGCGCGTGCAAAAGAGGAATGTTTTTGTCCCCGTTCAACAGCAAGCAAGTGATTTTCTTCAGAGAGAAGAGTCAGATATTGTTGATTATAATTTAGGGGTAATTCATTTTCTTCATCCTGGACAGATCTTATGCTTTTGCATCCTCATCTTGTGCCCAGAATTTTCCTTCGGTCATGGAATCTGTGGATGTGTGGTCACAGAGTTCATTCAAGACTGGTGCATGTAAGGCCAGGATGTTATGTGATGTGTGACGTACATTCAGGTGTTTTCCTTAGTTTTCCAACTTAAAGTTCAATGGTTGTGGGGTGAATTTGCAGCTGCAACCCAGATCCAACAGGCGGTCATCTATGCTGCGAAGCCATAGTAGCCACACCTTGGGACAGGATCAACCTGTGATGCACCCACTCTCTCCCCAGAGTGAGTCCTCTTTCAGCTCACGGAGCTTGCAGCTGGAATTTACAGGTCAGGTCACGAGTCCACTGTCTGAGTTGCAATCTCAGCAGTCAGACTTGCAAGACATAGCAAGGGCAACTTACATGGTGACACCATCTATGCGCCGTGCTCAAAGTACAGGAGACCTTCAGGTGAAATCTTCTCCCTTGGAACTTGATCTAATTTTCAGAATAGCCTTACACTTGTCAGGTTCACTTAGACTGGTAGAATCTAGAGAAAGTAGAAGGGAAAACACCACAAGCTCTAATCAGAAATCCCTCTTGGAGACAAGGAAAAATGTATCCTAACTAAGTTTCATAACTATTTGGTTGTGGGCTTCTGTACAGAGATCAACCGTGATCCAGGTTGGGGGAGGAAATTTGTCTCCCATGTATGGGGACACCAAGAGAGTTGGCAGGTTTACACTGGAGGAGCGCAGACAGTTACTGCAAAGATTCCAGCAGAAGAGAACACAGCGGAACTTCAACAAGAAGATCAAGGTAGATCTTCCACATGAATTTCCAAGCATCCAGCTTTGGTGTGTGTGCATAAAGAAAGTTTGGCTTGTGTAGGGCTCTGGCCATGGTTCTCTTCCTGTTACAAGGAAAAAATTCATCTGTGGCTTGGTTTTAGGATCTCGCATTGAGCAGGCAGAGATACATCTCTCAAGGTTCTCAAGGTCTTGTGTAGCTCTGAGAGTTTGAATGCAAGGCATTGATACTATACAATTCAATAATTTTTGGTGATTGTTCTGTGCAGTATGCATGCCGCAAATCGCTAGCAGATAAGCGTCCACGGGTTCGAGGTCGTTTTGCAAGAAATGATGATTCCACAGAGCACCCATCCCACATGAATGGTCATAAGATTGAGGATGATGATGAGGTGGGCAAAGTTATGCAACTCATTTTCTTCTCTAAGATGGATTTATCTTTTCTATTCAATACTAAACTTTTTGACCACAACTTCAGATATGTCCCCCATTGAATTAGTCTCATCACAGTGGAGCAAAAGATTTTGAGGAATTGAACAATCAATGCTGATTTTGTCCAGGCTGATACAGCAATGGGAGAAGAGGATGAATTTCTTATGCATCAAAGTTCTTCAGGAGATCTCTCAGACCTACTGGAACTGCCTGTCAAGCTAGAGAGGTTTGATCCATAAGTTTCACCTATGTTTTTCCAGCACCCTTTCTCAGCATCCCCTTGGCAGCATCTTTCAACCAGAGCAGAGTTGGAATGAGCTGCTGCTATATGTGGGATGTGCAAAGAGGGGTGTGGTATAATTACTAGCCAGCAGCAGCTATAAATCTCATGTTGGGTAGGGATTTGACTTCCATTTCATTTTAAGTTCAGATGTGGTAGAAGCTCTCATGTTTTTTAACTGTTTGTATATTGAGCTTAGATTCCAAGTTTAATAGTGTGAGACCAAAATGGATCAAAGATACCAAAGAGAATGCATGAAGTGGAGGAAAATGCATGAAGAGAAGAGGGGGGAGATCACAAGTTGAATCTCCTGGTGTCATTGTCTACAAATTGGCACACTGTAAAGAGAATCAGTTTTGTGTGCATCTTTCTTACATGATATATCTGATGAGTTAGTTCCTTTTAAGAAAGTCAGGTTTAATAATCTCTGTCTAGGGTTATAGGTTGGAGCTCATAATCTCTCTTAAGGGTTATAGGTTGGAGTTTGTAATCTCTCTTTAGCACTATAGGGAGAACTACTTATGTACCTTTGGAAACCTGATGCGGTCATGGTGCTCTCTTCTTCATGATGTTAATTAGTAGCAAATTGTTTTGTCTTGTTAGACCCATGTTTAGCACCAGCCTATTATCTATCTCTCTTTTTGATCCTTTGAAGGTCCTAAGTGATGAGGGAGATCACTTTGATGCCTTGTGGCGGCCTCAAGATTTTGGTCTCTTCTTGACATGTTTTGTCTAAACATCCAATCATCATAAGCAAGTCTTTCACAACTTTGTCTCGAAGTTCACCCATGATCATATCATCTACATAATCCCAATTGCTCTAGTGTTGGTGAATCGATGCGCCTTTGGTGGTGGTCATATACTCTACACAATCCCCAATTGCTCTAGTGTCAGCGAATTGATGCCTTTGGTGGTGACCATATACTCTACACAATCCCCAATTGCTCTAGTGTCAGCGAATTGATGCCTTTGGTGGTGACTATATACTCTGCACAATACCCAATTGCTCTAGTGTCAACAAATTGATGCCTTTGGCAGTGATCATGTACTTACACAATCCCCAATTGCTCTAGTGTCGGTGAATTGATGCTTTTGGTGGTGCCAATCAACATTGACCCAAAACCGAAAGCGCCACCATCTAGACCTCTAGTGAAAGGCTTTCATGAACAATGGTTGGAAGTGAAAGCTACTTGGAATATCTTGAGCTTCTTGCTTTCACAACTTAATTCCATAATTAAACAACTTAAGTTGAAAGTAGAATAAAATGGATGGTCTTTTAAAAACTGGGATAGGCCGTATTATTTCTATTTCTTATAGGAATTGAGATAAAAAAATTTTAAAAAATTTCTTATTCAACGTAACCATCTAAACATACAACATGACAATGTTAACGAATGTTAAAATTGACACCGAAATCAACATCCCTCCTACGAAAAAAAGAGGGATCTTGCACCCACTCCTCAAGAGTAGGAGGGATCTTACACCTACGAAATTTTACAATTACTTAATAGCGATGAGATCCCTCATACTCTTAATGAATAGGCACAAGAATTGTTCCCCTCCTATGTCTTACAATTTACATATGTTTAAATGATGGAACATAAAATTAATTAAAACTTTAAATAAGGTTCTCAATTTGAATAAGATCATAAATGAGTTATAGTTATTGAATTCTAGGTATTCCTTATTCAAAGCCAACACTAGAACACTTATTCTTTCTAAAACATTCTAGTCATTCCTAGCTCGTTGAATCATGCACAATTTGGTGGGACAATTCATATTTAGTGTAATTTTGTTAGGAAACTCTTATGATTTACCACATAACTAGAAATTTCCACCCAAGGGATTTCTCAAATTGTACCCAAATTTGAATCTTGATCAAAGCATATATGCAGGACATTTAGATCTTAGCATGTGAAAATTGGAAACCTTAGTTGTGTCCAACGTGGAATGAGATTCACATTGCTTGCTAATAATGTTGTGCATTTTTGTCAATGATTTCTTGGGTTAGGTTTAATATTACATTGGTATAAAGGAAGGCAATGCCTTCCACCTCCACCCTTGGTTTAGGATAATGTTTCTTTTCCTATTGAATTTTAGCCAAATCCCAAGGAGTTGGCTACTTATAAGCTTGTTTAAAAGGTTGATTTCATTTTATAAATCACCAAATATTTCCTTATGAAAAGGTCTCATTTTCAAGAGAGCCCATGAAAAATCAACATGCGGCATCATCATTTGACCCTTGCATTTGATATGGATGTGTTGGATGCCTCCTCCCAAATTTAAGATTAATATTTTCTTACCTCATTTAGGAAGGAGGAGAATTTGTTTTCATTGATCTTCACCACTATTTTCGTCGCCTTTGCAACCTCAGTCGAATTAGAGGAATGTTTAATCTCTATAATCTTCATATTCAATTCGTTGTAACTCTCTACACATTTTGACATGTTATTATTACTCACCTTATGAATCACTTGACAATGGCAAGGCTCAAAGGTTCATTTGCTTGATCATTCATGCCATTCAACATTGTATTATGTTGTAACTTGTAGAATTTTTAAAACCTTGGTCCATAGCTTTGGTGTCTAAGGCTTGAACTCTCTTTTAAAACCCTACCAACCAAGTATGAACATTGGAATTAAGTCTTGGAATTTAATCCTTGTGTCATTATAGTTTAGTGATTAATCTTTTCAAGGTACAAGTTTCATTGATGTTCAAGCTTTGCAATGCAATGGTTACATGGAGTCAATGGTCATGTGTGCTTAGAAGTTAAAAGTTAATAATTACTTAGTTGGTTGAAGATTTCTTGAACTAATCATGATTAATTTCAATGATGCACATTGCAAGCTACAACAACCAAGCTTTTGCTTATGGGATTCAAAAGTTGGGGTTTAGGATACAAACAACAGTTTATCATTGATGCCAATACCATTGAACACCAAGAATGAAATGTTGGAATATGCAACATCATTGATATTTGTTTGATTGTGAATTGTGATTTGACTTTTTCAATTGCCGACATTGAAATTCAAACTTGAGAGTTGAAGCTACTCATTACAAGTTGCAAGTTCAACTATTGATTGCCATTGTGTCTTCTACTATAATGTGTGCATCTATTATCAAATAAGCTTCTAAATTTTATGTCATGGACCATTGAACAATAATAGGGTGCACCCAAGGAATCTAAATAGTAAACTATTAAACAATAGATAATAGACCTATTGAAATGTGTCAACTTTTTTGCAATGCCTTTACATTGCTTGCAAGTTGTAGCTAAAATTTTGACCCTTGATGATTAATTATGTATGATGTAATTATGCAATGATTAGAAGATTTACAATGGTGCACCATGCACTACAATGGTGTGAAATGTGTAATTATGTCATCAATTGAACATCTAGGGCTAATTTTAGTGATTAGTCTTTAAAAGGCTATAGGCACACCACACAAGCTTGTTATTTGAAATGATTTGGATTTGGATCCTACAAGCATCAAATGATTAATCACTAATGTGTCAATTCTTTTAAGTTTCAAATCTTCCAAACTTGTGACCTTTTGAACTTCATTTGAGTTTGTTGCAATGAGTCATGGGTTCTAAAGAGGGCCATCAAACTTCACAAATCAAATAAACACATGAGAATTCAAACTTACACTACTTGAAGTTTGAATCTATTGTTTGAATTTGTTGTTTAACATTGAGGTCTATTATTTAAGTTTGTATGTTGTAGTTATTTTTAGTCTATTGTTGAAGTTCATTTTGTAAAATTGGTTGTCAAGTTGTCTTGTTTGTTGCCATGACACCCCCCTAGCTATCCAAAATTCAAACATAAGTTTGTTTGTCTCATTACATCCTTGTTGATCTTTCCAATGTTGCAAGTTTTAACCATAATTGTTGATTTAACACAAATAGAAGCAAAAAAAGGAAGAAGATGTATGAATTTAATCATCATTTTCAACTGTCTTGCACTACCTATCATTCTCCATGCATTATACAAAATAACACCTTTACTGACACATCATACATAAGTTTCTTTTGCACACTTTTATTTTGTTTTCTATTTTATGTTTTGAGCTTAGATTCTTACTTGTCGCAAGTGAATTATATTTTGAATCACCAAAAGTGATTTGAGAACTCACAACTTGGGATTATATCCCAAACACCAAATAGCCCAAACCACATTCACACTTTAAATGGTTCCAAGCTAAAACATAGTCAATTACATTAGCTTAATTTATCACTAAACTAATTGTGACTTAATTTGGTAGCTAAACTAGCATTCTTGACATAAGATTCATGGGTAGCAAAAATAATTTGGAAAAAATCTATTATGGGTGTTGATGGGAAGGTCACAAGTGTCAAATGTAAGGTTTACAATGTCATTGAAGGGAAAAACAAGATGTTGGTACCCAAGTTGGATTCTTTGTGGAAACATGTTGGCCCAAAGAAGGCTACAATTGCATCCATGGGTGTGGCAATGTTTTATATTGATTTGTATTATGTCATATTAGACATAAGTTTCTTTTGCACACACTTTTGTTTTGTTTTCTATTTTATGTTTTGGGCTTGGAATCTTACTTGTTGCAAGTGAATTGTATTTTGAATCACCAAATGTGATTTGAGAACCCATAACTTGAGATTATATTCCAAACACCAAATAACCCAAACCACATTCACACTTTAAATGGTTCCAAGCTAAACATAGGATTTTTATTTACTGAAGTCAAATCAACATGAGTTCAATGAAAAGTTTTATGTGCAAAAAGGCAAGTATTTTATTTGGCAATAGATTGTTGAAGGGGTTGTGGTGGAAAGGAAAAAAATTGATCCACTTTGTGCTCATTTCCATTTACTTTCCCAAGGCAAACCCATGATTAAATATGAATAAATTCATTCATTGTTTGCACTTTTCAAAGTGTCAAACTACCCATCCAAACATTGGAGTGATCATGCTAGATGGGAGATTGTTGAATCTTTAGACAATGTGGTAATGAGTGCCATTAAAAAGGCTATTATGGCCTTGAATTTTCTTTATATTTTTGCAAATGAAATGACTATAGTAGATAACCAAAGTTGGATTTAGTCCACTATTATGGGATGACAAGTTGGAAAAAAATGCTTATTTTGACCACATTTAAACATCTTGAAGGTAGGACTATTGTTAACATTAAAATTATGATCCTAGCTATTCTCATTACATATGGTGGTCTAATTGTTGAAGGAGTTGTGTGTTCTAAAAACTGTTAAAATTATAGAAATAAAAGGTTTGAAAAAATTTCAAAATGTGGAAACAAGGTGGATCAACATGTTGGGACCTTTGAAATGAGTTGGAAAAAAATCCAAAACATTAATTGCTAAAATGGTAATTAATGGTGGGTCTATGAAAGCAACCAAGGTCAATTTAGTGAGCTTAAGTGATGTTGATACAATCTTGGGTTTGCCATGAGTATTGACTATGTTGGAATTTATCAACACCTCCATGAAATTTGTGCATGCCAAGGATGTTTTCATGTGTAATTACATTACAATTATTTAAACCTACCAAATTTATTTGTACAAAATTTGCAATGGTCCACACATCTCATTTCAACTTGAAAACTTTTCTAAATTCATGGATGTTGTTGCAAACACATCTTGTAGGATTGGGTGATTGACTTAAATGATTGTGCTAAGCATGTGGCTTTTCACATCATTGGATAATCCCTTGGGGAGTTCACTTCCATTTTATTACAAACAACGTGGAAAAAAAATATAGGGTGTAATTTATTGAAAAGAAATTAATTATATAGTTTACTTAAATATAAATAAGGTGTTGATAATTCATTTTAAAAATATACTTTAAATATATCTAAAATATACTATGAATATGTCATTATTTCATAACATTTTTAAAAATATCTTTTTGCCTCAAGTGCTTCCTAAAATACAGAAGGAATGTCCTATTAAGACAATCACACATGGTGGATTTTGTTGATTCTTTAATCGGCATCCATACTATAATTATTGAAAAGGGTTTTGATCAAGATATTGAAGTTGTCAAAGCTTAATGCACTATTGTTTGTGATTTACTAGTGCTTCGAGTTGGAGCAAAAAATTTCAATTCGTGAACTAATGAATGTTCTTGGGATTATTTACCCACAATATTAGTTACAACCAGATTATGTATCCACCATTGTGGACCATTTGGCCTTAATCCCATGACATTATTACATTTCGAAAAAAATGAAATTTATGGCAAATGGGTGTTGAACCACTTTTAGGGGAGAAACCTGATTTACAAAGCTCTCTTTTCAAGTCAACAATGAAATGTCCGCATTGCAGAATTGATTGGCAAGGCATTTTAGTATTGCCATACACATGTTTGCACACAACTTCTTCAATAAGGAGACTGTTCTTTTCGAACATGCTATTATAAATTGAAAAGATGGAGACAAGGCAAGGGTGTGAGTCAATGTATAAGTACTTATTTGGCTTGGGTTTGAACCTTGGATGCAAGGTTCAAGGACATAATTTTGTTTGCATTTTTCATTGCACAATCATGTTTTGTTTTTGTTTAGTATAATACTAACATTGTCGGTTGCTACAAGTACTTTGTGCTACAATGGGCAAAGTTCTTCTCATAGGGGTTCCAATCCCTCGCACAATGCTTAGAGTTATAAAACCAACCACCTCTACACAAGGAGAGCCTGCTCATGTACAAGTAAGAGCCACTAAGGAGTTCTACAACTTCAAAACTTTGTGCCTAATTTATCCTGCTCTTGCAACATAGCCACCTATATAGCCCATCATTTTTTTCTTCAAATAGCCATAAATGCTCTGCTTCACTTGCCATTGTGCTACAAATTAAAAACATAAAAAGAAACACTGGTCTGAGGTGGAAGCTATGATGCCTTCCCCTTCATAATAACTGAGGATCTGGACAATCTGAGCACAGATTACCTGAAAACACACCCTAACTCCAGGGAGCTTCTGTAAGAGATACCCGGAATTGTGCCTGGGGAGGTACCCTGAATTTACATTGTGGTCCTCACCCGAAGGTAGACTGCAGTTAGTTTGTAGCATATGATTTGAACCAATGGGGTCTGTTTAATAATACCTGATTTTCATGAAGAGACAAGTGAATAGTGAACCCATGCGCACCGGTGCACCATCTGGTGGAAGCCTGTTGTGACTCAGTTGTGGATGAACCCCAACTGAGTTGACATCAGGTTTCACCTTGGTAACCTTTGTTGAAAATATATGTCCTGTGAGTCAAGTAGGTAGTCCAATAGCTGGCTGTTAGGCAAGCAGATCCATGTAGATAGTTAGCTCTTGATTGGGTACTCCTTCTCTATTGTTAATTGTTAATGACATCCTACAACTATGGACTGGTAAGCACATCCTGGCGACCCTTTCTTTGCATCAGATTGCAGATCACAGAAGTACCCTGTTATATTTTGGGCATAACAAGACAATCAGTGCAGTCATAACCTTGTGTGAGAATCACTCACAAGGTGTCAGACTGCCACTGTCATCACAAATAGCAGCAAGCAGCTGGCCATGAATACCCACTGACTTCATCAGCTCACAATATAGTGCATGCAAATAAGTATACAACAATCCATCAAAATTTTGGGCAAACCATTTTACAAAATCTCCATCTGACTTCCTGTCAAATTTTCAGAAGCAATGAGAAACTCAGTTTGGAAGTTGTCCAGCACCCAAGAGACATGGTTGCCACAAATTCAACATCCAATATTTAAATTATTGGCATTCTCTTATCATCATCCTCTAATGAATCAGCAGATCTTAATGATTTGTTTGTTACTGCAGAGACAATGGATTTTCCCACCTTTAAAGATTTGCTCCATTTGTTCCTTTGATAGGTTTCTGCTCTGGAGATATGTAAAAGACTTTTTCTTCTTAGTCCAGCAGCTTCCAGTTTTCTAAAATAGCAACACACACAGTTGTTTATTACAACCAAAATTATGTACTAGAATACAATACAAGAAGAACCTCCGTGCCTGACAAATTTGGGTGGGGCTCTGCACTAGTGCAAATGAGTCCATAATCTGGGAAGGAGAATCTGTGATGATTAAGAAGGCCTTGATTAGTGCCCACCAGAAGAGCAATCACCGAAAGGATTATGGTTCCTATTTGCACCTGTGCAGCTGCTATAGTCATCCATGTACACTAGCTGCCGGCCTCCTGCTCCTCCTCCTCCTGTTGCTGCCTGGTCAGGCTCGACTGAGATGGCACTCCCCAACCTAACAGCCTGGTGTGTACTCCTTTGTCTTGCCCTTTCTTTCTGCAAACATAAACCCTGGCATGGTCAAAACAATCTCCTCCAAGGAATAGTCACAGCAACAAGGAAATTGCAAAGAACCATAAAATTGCTACTCCAAGCTACCATAGTGAGGACGATTCAGAAAGAGATCTGATGAGGGAGTGCCAGTCTAAAATCACACATAATGTGGGTGTTTTCTGCACAGATCAAACTATTTTGGAAGCTGTGGTCAGTGGTGAAACATGTCTGAAGGCCATCATAACCTCAGCAAGTTGCTTGGTTTCTTGATTCTTCCTACGTTAAGGAGCTCATGAGATGACCCTAGTTATGGTCTGGAATCAGACGATTGTGCTCTTTGCATACCAGGAAGTTGAGATGGTCTTGAAGAGTGAAAATGCCGACGTCCTCGTCGTCAAGCTGGCTTTCGTCATGAGCTAATGTAGAAGAATCCCTTCCTGCAACAACAATCCATGCCTGCATGCCATCAGTTCTCATAAGGTTTGAACTTGCAGTAGGAGTGATGTACTAATAATGTCTCCTTTGAAAACTAGACAAGAAACAGCAGGAATCAAAAGCAAAATAACCGCCGCAGGTTGCCCGATTTCCTCTGAACCCCCCTTTGGACAAGGATTTGTTCATGAGGAGCAATTTCTTAAATCGTCCAAAACCAAAACCTTGCAGTGGCCCCTTGACTCCGAGCCTGCTGCTCAGATTCCTCAACTCTTAAGGTGAAGGATTCAAAGTGCTCCCCGACAATGCAACTGCTTGTATAACGAATGCAATCATCACCATCACAACACACGAAGTGCGTGAAACTGCCACAATATCTATCAATTCGCGATAGGAAACTAGGATCGCAATCCGTTAAAGACTCAAGCATGCAGCAACCAGCCACCAAGAAGCACTTTGAAACCCCCTAACCAAATCTCTTGAAAGTACCGATCCTAACTCCCAAGCTTCTTGCTCATGCATTTCACGATGCACCGAAAGCGATTTCCTCAAGAACAAAAAGAAAATAAAAATCTCGAGCATATTGTTTATCAATGCAATTGACTGCCTGCTATTATCTTCTTCACAAAACTTTTTTTTCATAAATTCCGGAAGCCGATATCAAAATGCTGATTTCTGCGATGAATGATCTAGCACATACCAAAATGCTGATATCTACAATGAATGACCGAGCACCTGGAGCAAGAAAATGCAAAGAAGGTAGTGTATTCTTTCAACCTGAATAGAACAGCAACCGCCGAGCAGAAACAGGCGCCGAAAAATGCAGCAGAATCAGGAAAAAGAGGACTACAAAGACAACGCCATTGCAGAAACGCGCGTGACGACGGCATTCAGCCATCGCTGGTAGAAGACGACACACAACACTGCTCGCGCGCCCGAGGGATAAAGGAGAGAACAGGAAGGGATGCGGCCATCGCTGGGAAGAGAACTCTCTGGCGAACGGAGATGACGACGGTAACCGGCTTTTCCGGTTGTCCGGTCGCGGGACAACAGCCGCGGTAGACCGCGCAGTTCACGTGGACATTAATAAATGCCATAATGAATGCAATAATAAAATAATTAATTTAAAAGGCGAACCCAAAGTGGTCACTAGTTGTAGCTGGAAAAATAAGTCATTGGAATTAATACCTAATTAATAATCTCTAAATTTGGTGGGGGGGGGGGACCCCTTTTTCTTTGTTGGAACTTGGCAATATAAAAATAATAAGTCACTTGGAATTAATACCTAATTAATTATCTCTAAATTTGGTTTGGGGGGGGGGGGGCCCCTTTTTTTTTTTTTGG
>Ga0116227_10008611_pt1 | contig 19121 bp, 9 predicted proteins | sample S1TSphgellanicum_FD_89693 | JGI IMG/M metagenome (GOLD analysis project Ga0116227, IMG submission 89693) | Host-associated microbial communities from peat moss isolated from Minnesota, USA - S1T2_Fb - Sphagnum magellanicum MG | ecosystem: Host-associated > Plants > Peat moss > Unclassified... | reverse complement strand
TCTCGAGTTCACGCTCGCAGATCAGGCGCAGTGCCGGGCTCTGCACGCGACCGGCGGAGAGGCCGGTCTGGATCTTGCGCCACAGCAGCGGCGACAGATTGAAGCCGACCAGATAGTCCAGCGCGCGACGCGCCTGCTGGGCATTGACCAGGTCTTCGGCGATATCGCGCGGTTCGGCGATGGCCTTCTGCACTTCGCGCTGGGTGATTTCATAAAACACCACGCGCTTGACCGGCTTGCTCTTGATCGCGTTGCGTTCCTTGAGCAGCTCCAGCAAGTGCCAGGCGATGGCTTCCCCTTCTCTATCAGGGTCGGTCGCCAGGAAAAGGTTGTCGGCGTTCTTCAGCGCGGACTGGATCGCCCGCACATGCTTGTCGTTCTTGTCGATCGCCTGATACTTCATGGCGAAGGCGTTAGTGGTATCTACAGCGCCGTCTTTGGGCACCAGATCGCGCACATGGCCATAGGAGGCCAGGACTTCATAGTCCGAGCCGAGGTACTTCTTGATGGTCTTGGCTTTCGCCGGCGACTCAACAATGACGAGGTTTTTACTCATCTATATATGGAATCCAGGTGAGGGCAGACACGGCGACAGGCCGCGGCACAGGCGGCTTATACGCGGAAGAACCGGCGACTGTCCAGAATTAGCCAGAATTAAATTTTTCCGGACAGCGCCTATCAGGCCCTGTTTCAGTGCAGAAAATCGCCCTGGTAATAGAGCATGTCTTCCAGCTGCATGAAGGCTTCTTCGGCCTCCGGCTGGTTGATCAGCACGAGCAGGCAGACCCATTTGACGCGCTCGAGATCGATCTCGTCGGTGATCGCCAGCAGGCGGTCAATGACCAGTTCGCGCGAGTCCGCGTTGAGGATGCCGAGCTGCTCCAGATAAAGGAGAAAGCCGCGGCATTCGGTGGAGATGCGCTCCTGTTCGTCATGCGTGTACAGACGCATGGCGCCTTCGGGGCCAAACACCAGCGGCAGCTGGCGTTGCTGAGCAAGGCCGTCGAGCCACGCAAACGCGTGACGGACTTCCTCCTCGGGAAAGCCTGCAGCGACAAGCTCGTCGCGCAGCGTTTCCTGATTGCCTGCGTCGGCGAACTCACCGGTCTGGTAGTTCTCCAGCAGGTACATCAGCACATCAAGGACGGTTTCTTTCATGGCAAGCCAACTCCCGTTCTGTGTTGATTTAGTGTATTTGAAAAAAATGTTATTGAAAATACCGCTTGATCGTGCCACTCGGTCAAGCTTTTACCGCATATTTGTTATTTATTATTAAACTTTGATGAAATTTAATAATTTTAATAACAAGTTTGAAACATTTTACCTGCTTTACGGGACAAGCCCCGCAGGTTTCCTGCCGCAAGGTCTATACCAACCGACGATGACACGCCGGTTTCAGCCGCGCCGGATGCGCTGATAGCGCCCACCCGAGGCCGCCAGGACCTGGCCTTGAAGCTCCAGGCGCAGCAAGGCCGTGCTGAGCACGTCCACCGCCAAGCCACTGCGGGTGATCAACTCGTCAAAAGCGATGGGGTCATCGCCGAATGCCGCGAGCAAAGCCTCATCCGGCGATGAATCACCGTGAGAGGAAACCGCATTGGTTTCTCGATGCCGCGCGATATGCGGCGCGATTTCCTCGAGGATGTCATCCACCGTTTCCACCAGCTTGGCGCCCTGGCGAATCAGCTTGTGGCAACCACGCGCCATCGGGTTATGAATGGAGCCCGGAATCGCGAAGACATCACGCCCCTGCTCATTGGCGTAACGCGCGGTGATCAGCGAGCCGGAATCATGCGTGGCCTCTACCACCAACACGCCCAGCGAGAGCGCGCTGATGATGCGATTGCGCTTGGGGAAATTCTCCGGCTTGCTGGCGGTTTCCGGGGGGAATTCCGAAACCAGCAGGCCTTTCCCGGCGATGCGATGCGCCAGTTCGCGATGACGCGCGGGATAAACCCGATCAAGCCCGGTACCGAATACGGCGATGGTGAAACCATCCGCCTGCAAGGCCCCCTCGTGTGCGGCGCCATCAATGCCCAAGGCAAGACCGCTGGTGATGACCAGACCACGACGCGCCAGCTCCGCGGCAAATGCCCGCGCATTTTCCAAACCCTGCGGTGATGCCGAGCGCGCGCCCACAATACCCAGCTGGGGCAGCGGCAAAAGATCCGGATCCCCTTGGGTAAACAGCGCCATGGGCGCCCCCAGCGTCTCGCGCAGCTGCGGCGGATACCGGGGATCTTCGATGGTGATGAAGTCGCGCCCGGGCGCTTCCAGCCAGCGCATATCGCTGTCGACGCTGTTCCAGTCAGGCTTGGCAAGGCTGCCGTGCAGGCTGCCTTCCAGTCCCACGCTGCGCCAGCCGCGTGGGCCAGCGGCGTAAATGCCTTCGGGGGAATGAAACGCAGCGAGTAGCTGTGACGCGCGCGCGGGGCCAATGCCGTGCGCACGGACCAGGGCCAGCCAGTGTTTAAGGGCTTCAGCCTCCATCAGTGCGCACGCGACACCGCTGATTACTCAGCGGCGGGTTTGACGGCCTTGTCGAGAACCTTGATTGAGCGCGTCGCTTCCATGATCAGCGCAAAACTTACTTTCGGAGTGACCTTGAACACCATCATCGTGCCGGCTTTCACGTCAGGCAGTTTGACGGTGCTGTTGCCCAGTGACCCGTAAGGATCCTTGGCCGTGCGATTGGATTGCATCACGGTGAACACGTGGCCGGGCTCGATGCCGTTGCGACCACCGCGGTTCAAGGCCACCACCTGATACTGGCCAACCTGGGTTACGCCGTCATAGACCGAGATGATGGTGGCACTCGGCTCATCTGCCGGCGCATGCGGATAGAAAAACGCATCGAAATTCTCGGGATCCACAGGCAGGAGGTAATCACCCGCCAGGGCTTCGCGCGTGGTCACGGTCATCATCGCGACGCCAGGGTCGCCCACATTCTCGACTTCGGCGTAGCCGATATCGGTGGCTTCATAACCCAGCAACTCACCGGTCGCCGGATCCTTGTACGCAGGCCCCATGCGCACGACGTTGTAGTTGATGGTCCCGTCATTCGGCTTCAGCTTGCGCACGTAAACGCGCGAGCCGGCGCCGACCGCCAGATGCTCGTCGACGAAATCGAGGATATACGGCGCCTTCTTGATTTCATCTGGCGTCACCATGCGCGGCGAATGCAGGAAATCACGGATGACTTCGATGGGGATCGCCGGGATCGCCTGCGTCAACTTGCCCGCGCGCACCTGCGGCGAGACCCGATCTTCCCTCAACTCTGGCGCTGTCTGCTGAACCAGCTGCGGGCGGCCATTCACCACCATCAGCGTCAGCACATCGCCGGGATAAATCTTGTGCGGATTGCGCACCTGGCCGTTGACGAGCCAGATCTCCGGCCACTGCCAGGCATTGCGCAGGAAGTGATTCGAGATGCTCCACAAGGTGTCGCCTTTCTTGACGACGTAGCGAAGCTGCACCTTCTCGCGCAGCGCGGGTGCGGATTTGTCAGTGATAGGCGGCAGCGCCGCCTCTGATGCCGGTTGCGCTTCGCCGCTGGCATCAGCATCGGGTGCCGGAGTGATGGCGGCGAACGCTGACGTAGCACCCAATACCATTGATCCCAGCAGTAAAACTTTGAATCGCACTAAACCGTTATAATTGACCATTACGGTATTACCCCCTTCGGTTGTGCCGATTCTTGCACAAAACCTTGTGGCAGCAAACAGTTGGCGCTTAATTCGTCAGTAAGTTCGTAAGAAAATGGCTATCCTCGAAATTCTCCATCACCCCGATCCACGCCTGCGTCTGAAGACCAAGCAGGTGACCGTGTTCGATGATGCGCTGCAAACGCTGATCGAAAACCTGTTCGAGACCATGTACGACGCCCCCGGCGTCGGCCTGGCCGCCAACCAGGTCGGCATCGACAAGCGCCTGGCGGTGATGGACTGCGCGGACGACAAATCCAAGCCGCAGCCCTTCGTCCTGGTCAACCCCGAAATCATCGAGTCTTCCGCCAAGGAAGAGATGGAAGAGGGCTGCCTCTCCGTCCCCGGCATCTTTGACAAGGTGGAGCGTTTTACCCGCCTCAAAGTGCGCGCGCTGGACCGCGAGGGCAAACCGTTCGAGCTTGAGGCCGAGGGCCTGATGGCGCAGGCGATCCAGCATGAGATCGACCACCTCGACGGCAAGCTCTACATCGATTACCTGTCCTCGCTGAAGCGCGAGCGCATCAAGAAGAAACTGCAGAAACAGGCGTCGCGATGAGAATCGCATTTGCCGGCACGCCGGAATTTTCGGTTGCCGCGCTCGATGCCCTGCACGCCGCCGGCCACGACATCGTCGGTGTTTTCACCCAGCCGGATCGTCCCGCTGGCCGTGGGCAGAAGCTCACTTCCTCGCCGGTGGCGCAGCGCGCCGAGACGCTGGGGCTGCCCACCTTCAAGCCGCTCAAGATGACGGCGGAGGCGCAAACCGATCTGCGCGCGCTCAATGCCGAATTGATGGTGGTGGTCGCCTACGGCCTGATCCTGCCAGCCGCTGCCCTCGAGATTCCGCAGCATGGCTGCTTCAACATCCACGCCTCGCTGTTGCCGCGCTGGCGCGGCGCGGCGCCGATCCAGCGTTCGATTCTGGCGGGCGACAGTGAAACCGGCATCACCATCATGCGCATGGATGTCGGCCTCGACACCGGCCCGATGCTGCTGAAGGAGTCCCTGCACATTACTGGCGAGACCAACGCCGCCAGCCTGCATGATGCACTGGCCGCGATGGGCGCGAGACTCATCGTTGACGCCGTCGCCCAGCTGACGCGCGGCGAACTGCGTGAAGAAGTGCAGCCTGTCGAAGGCGCAACCTACGCCAGGAAAATCAGCAAGGAAGAAGCACGCCTCGACTGGTCGCTGTCCGCTGAAGAACTCGCACTGCGCGTGCGTGGCTACAACCCGATGCCGGTGGCGTGGACCGAACTCGGCGGCGAGCGCGTGCGCATTTTCGAAGCACGCATGGAGCCGGGCAATGCCGATGCCGCACCCGGCACGATTGTCGCTGCGGAGAACGACGGCATTCGCGTCGCCTGCGGCGCCGGTCTGCTCGATATCCTCAAACTCCAACGCCCCGGCGGAAAACCGCTGAGCGCTGCCGAAGCCATTCGTGGCCGACCATTGCTTGGCGAGATGTTCAGCTAATGTCCGATACCAAATCGCCAAGCCCCTGGGGCAAAAAGCCTGCGGCTGCATCAGTACCTGCGGCGCCAGCCTCCAGCTCTGCAAAAGCCCGCGTTGAAGCCGCCCGCGTGATTGCGCATGTGATGGCCGGCACCAATCTCGACAACGCGCTGTTGCGCGTGGATGTCGAGGCCGTGACGCCACAGCAAATGCCGATGCTGCGCGCACTTTGCAACGGCGTGCTGCGCGACTGGTCGCTGCTCAACGCACTGCTGGCGCGCATGATGGAAAAGCCGCTCAACAAGGAACCCGAGTTGCAGGCGCTGATCCTGGGCGGGCTGTTCCAGCTGCGTTCGATGCGCGTCGCCGCGCATGCCGCCGTCAATGAAACCGTCGAAGGCGTCAGCCTGCTCGGCAAGGACAAGTTGCGCGGACTGGTCAACGCCATCCTGCGCCGCTACCAGCGTGAGCGCGATGCGCTGGAAGCGCAGCTGCCGACGCATCCAGCCAAGCAATATTCGTATCCGAGCTGGCTCGCCGACCAGATCCAGGGCGACTGGCCCAACTGGCCCAGCATTCTCGCCGCAGGCAACGAGCAGGGCCCGCTGACGCTGCGCGTGAATCGTCGGCGCATGACTCGCGACGCCTATCTGAAGGAACTCGAAGCCGCTGGCATTGCCGCAACGGCGATACCCTTCGTCGACGATGCGGTGATGCTCGCGAGCGCCATCCCGGTTGATCAGATCCCCCTGTTCTCCAACGGCACGGTTTCCGTACAGGACGCCGCCGCACAGCTCGCCGTCGATTTGCTGCAGGTCGAACCCGGCATGCGCGTGCTGGATGCCTGCGCCGCGCCTGGCGGAAAAACCGCGCACCTGCTGGAGCGCTACGACCATCTGGATCTGCTGGCGATGGATCATGATCCGACGCGCCTCAAGCGTGTCTACGACAATCTGCGTCGCCTGGATCTCGATGCGCCGCTGATTCGTGGCGATGCCACCGACACGCGCGACTGGTGGGATCACAACAAGTTTGATCGCATCCTGCTCGACGCTCCGTGCTCAGGCAGCGGCGTGATCCGCCGCCATCCCGACATCAAATGGCTGCGCCGCCATACCGACATTCCGCAGCTCGCGGAAACGCAGGTGCTGATGCTGAACTCGCTGTGGCCGCTGCTCGCGCCCGGTGGCGTGTTGCTCTACGCCACCTGTTCCATCCTCAGGATGGAAGGCGAAAGCGTGATCAAGAACTTCCTGAAAAACCAGCCCGCCGCCAAGCATTCGCCGATTGAAGCGGAATGGGGCGAAGGCCGCACCGTTGGCCGCCGCATTGCACCGGGCGGCGCCTTCGACGGTTTCTACTATGCGCGACTGGTCAAGCCGCGCTAGTCATCCTGCCGCTGTTATTTCTGCTTGCCGGCTTCGCGCAGGGCCTTGGGATAGGGAATGCCGTCCTGCCAGTCGCCGTCCTCATAGAACGGCGGATCAAATCCTGAATTCACCGCGCGCATGGCCTGATCGTATTGCCGCTGCATGAAGATTCTCTCGCGCTCGAAATAACGCAGGTTCTGATCCATCTGCTTGTACAGATCCAGATCCTTGACGTTGGCCTGGGCGTTGCGCTCGGCATCAGCACGGTTCTGCATGTCCTGCATGTCATTCTGGATCTGGCGTAGCGCTTGGCCGCGCGCATAGATCGTCGTGAACATCACACCAGCATCACCTGCGCAAACCTGGTGATAGCTTGCACCCTGCATGCCCTGCTGCAAGGCATTTTCCGGCGTGCAGTACTGCCGCAAACCTTCTTCGCGGCCAGCGCGATAGGCCTCGACGTCTGGTGCAATGCTGTACTTGCCACAGGCTTGCATGTGAGCGCCCAAGCGGGTGGACTCATAACCATTGGCGCCGTCCGCGCGGCCCAGTTCACGCCAATCCACCGTTCGGCATTCGCTTTCATTGAGGGTTGCACAGCCTGCCGACAGCGCAAGCAACATCAGGGGCAAAGCCCGCTTGATCTGCATTTGAAAGCCCCCGTTGTTTGAATTCATTCTGTACTGCTCTGTCCGCCCGCGCGCAAAGAATAACCGCTGGACCTCCCGGTTCAATCATTTTTATCGCGCGAATGACAAAAAAACCGCCTGCCAGAAACCTCTGGCAGGCGGGGCGCACCACTCAAGCAACAAGATCAGCTCATTGAACAGCGACGAAACGATAGTTCCCATCCTGATCGTAGATTCTCGCCTGTAGCTGATCTCCCTTGGCGAGCGTGAGATTCGAGGCATCGGCGCTGCAGCTGATGCCAACACCGGTCTGGCACGTCGCGCTGCGTTTGGTCTTCACCGTATTGCCGTTCACCACCACGATATCGCCGCGTGCCGCCAGCTGGCCGACACTGGCCCAGGGCCTGAAGCTGCAGGTGTTGCAGATCGCCGCATCGCCGGTGACCGCGACAAAGGGGAAGGCGGAGCCGCTGTAAGTCTTCGGATAGCTCACGCTGCGGCTGGTGGCGCTGAAGCTCACTGCATTGCCGTTGCGCGTTGCGGCAATGCCACCACTGCTGCTCCAAGGCTGCACGATGAACGGTGCCGAGACCAGGCCATACGCGGAGGGCGCGCGATTCTTGCGCACCAGGCCATTCACGCGGAAACGGTACTGACCTTCCGGCGTGCTGCCGAGACGCGCGGGGAACGCGCTGTAGGCCTCGAAGTTTGCCGTCCATTTCCATTCCTGCGTGCCGGTATAGGCGGCGATGACGCCGGGAATCCCCTGCGGCCACGCCACGCGGGTCTGGACCTCGCCGCTCATGTCGGCAAACCTGCTCCAGTTTGCATCTGTGGTGCAGGGCTGCGGATACAGCGAGCAACGCTCGACCACCACGACCGGATTGTCCTGCGCCGTCGTACCCCCGCGCCAACTGAAGCTTGCTGCGGCAAAGCGCGTGATGTCCTGTGGCTGCGTCAATACGGCGACCGGCCCCATGTCATCAGACAGCGCGGCATGAAAGCCGTCGTAAGCCGCCAATGTGGCCTGCCCCAGCACCACCGCCAGCGCCTGCTGCCGCAGCTCATCAACCTGCGCGACTGCGTTGTGCGCCTCCGGAACAAAGTCGGGACCTCCCTTCAGCTGCGCGGCCATGCGCACCAGGCGCGTGGCCATGTAGTCGCCGGTATGCGGGCCGTAACTGGTGAGTGCCTTGCGGTAGCTGTCGCGATTCATGTATTCGCGATAGCTGACGGTGTAGCCGTTGTAATCACCGGCATGGCCCACGGCCACCGGCAACTTGTAACCCTCGGCAATCCCGAGATCCTGGATTTCTTCCTTGGTGAAGTTGCCCCAGATCTTGCTGTTGTCAGCCGGCTCCGCATTGGCAAACGCAACGTTCTGCAATCCATCCCAGCCACGCGCATCGTTATGCACCTGCGCGCGCATGTGGGCAATCAAGGCAGCGTTGTTCTTGCCGGCAGCGGTGCCGGGGATCAACGTCGCATTCAGAGGATCTGCCGGATCGAAATATTTCTTCTGGGTTTCACAGGCCGCGATGTACTTGGGATCACCGGCGTACTGCGGCATCAGGCAGGCCCAATCGAAACCGTCGTAGATATTCCCGCGCTGCGCATCGAGTCGCGACTTGATGTTGAGCACCAGATCGCTCTGCGCTTCGCAGGCGCATGAAGCCAGCAGGATTTCGCCAAGGCGGAAGGCCTGCAATTTCAGGCGCAGGTTTTCTTCCACCGCGCTGAATGCCGGCACATCGTAATGCTCCGGTACTGGCACGCCTTCGGCCCTCAGCAGCGCATAGATCATTCCGCTCCGTGAGACCTTGGTGATCTCCTGCCAGCCATCAAACAAGGGCCCGCTGATGGCGCCGCCATCCAGACCGGTGGCGGTGCTGCGGCGCGCGCAGTCCGGCAAACCTGCAGCCGGAATTCCCAGATCACCTTGCACCGTGGTTTGCGTGCGGCAATTGGAGATGCTCGGATAGGGATGTGACAAGGGACCCGGCACCCAGTTGTTCAGGTAATCCACCGGGAAATCACGCGTCATCGGGATCACGACATCTGCTGCGCCCGTGGCAATCCGGTTCCAGGCCTTGACCACATCATCGGCAAGGAAGCGCGCATTGCGCTCGGTCTGCGCATAGCCCTTGTGCTCCCAGTCACGCAGGGCCCCCTGGCCAAACGGACACTGGCTGGCATCATCACGCGTGCCGCAGACCGTGCCGTCATCGGCGTTGCGCTGATCAGTGTTGCCACTGCTTTCGGCACTGCCGACATCGCCCTGGCTGAAAATCAGCGGCGCACCGGTTTCGCGCTCCACCCAACGCTCCAGCGGACCGAGGTAATCGGCGCTGTGCAGGTTGTAGCCATCGAGACTTTCCGGATGCTCACCCCAGTTCATCCAGGTGGCGATTGGCTTGCTGAAGTTGCCGTTGGAATCGACCGCATCAAAGCGCACCACCGTCAGTCCGTGATCGTTGTATTCCAGCGGATAGCCGGCAGGCGTGCCGTCATCGGCATCCGCAGTGCGCACGATATTGCCCTTGTAGATGCGGTGCTTGATCACCGTTGCGCCCATGCGCGCCGGTTGCAGATTGGCTGCGGCGATTTCGATTGCGGAAGCCAGGCGCCTGGCCTGGTTCTCGAAGAAGCGTGGATCAAACGCATCCTGGAACACCGCCAGTCCCACCGCGGGCGACGATGAGTAGGCCGCGCTGTGGTTGTGGCTGACGTGATACAGGATCTGCTCGTAACCGATGCCCGAGCGGCCCTGATCCAGGATCTGCCCGACGCGACGGATCAGAAGATCCTGCGCGACATAGTTGTCGCTCTTGAGCAGCGCGATCTTCTTGCCGTTGCTGCCTTCGATGACGATGGCGCGCGCGGTCAGGCGTGACTGCACGCCGTAGCTGGTTTTCTTCAGCTTGTGGGTCAGGTAGGGATCGATGTCGCCACCGGCAAGGCCATCGGTGATGTCGGTGTAATCGCAGTACTGGCCTGCGCAATAGCCCACATCCGGCGTCATGTCGACCACACCGACCCCGACACGAACCTTGGAGCCGACCGGCGCACCCAACAGCACCTGCGTCAGGTTGTTGACCACGCCACCGAGGATGCCCGCAAGCGAGCCGTCGCTGCCCAGCACCTGCCCGACGGCATGGCTGACACTGCCGGCGCCACCGGTGTAGAGCAGGCTCTCGAGGCCCTTGACCACGTAGTTCAAGGCCTGCTGGCCGACCTTGAGGATGTTATCCGCACTCATTGAAGCCAGCGCGCCCAGCAGGTTCTGGATCTGCGTGCCAACACCCGCGAGATAGTTGAGAACGCCACCTTGCGTTGCGTCATCACCCAGGGCCGGAATGCCTGGGCGCGGGATCACCACCGGCAAGAGCGGAATGCGGACGTTGTTGACGTAAGGCTCGGCGACATTCTGCGGCGTCGCGGTCGGCACCATGAACTGCCATTGCTGGCCATCCACTTCGTCAATCGGCTTGCCGAACAGGAAGGCATTGTCGCTGTCGTGCGTGATCAGGTAGTGGATGCCGTGCTCGCCATAAGCGCCCTGCCGGTCTGCGCAGGTCAACTGCTCGTAAGGCTTGTTGGCCGCCGCGGCATAGCCTGCGCGCACGCGCGCGTCGGTGCTGGAATCGCCGGGGAACGGCCGCTGCACGGGATCATCGCCGGTGCCGTCATCCAGGCAGGCATCGTCGCGGTAGTAAGGCACCACCAGCGGGTTGGCCAGCGAGGTCGCGCCCTTCAGCTCAAAGGTATACACCAGGGAACCGTTGCGACCCTTGCCCGAAACCTGTTCCCAACTGTCAAAGGCCAGCGGCAGATTGAAGGTCGGATCCGGGAAATCAAAGAACGCTGGCTGCCCGAACAGGTTATCAATCTGGCCGACATCATCGTTGACGCCATCAATCGGCACGCCCTGCGGACGCAGCAGCGTGTAGTAGCGTCCGCCCTTGATGCCTTGCTGCGCTTCAGCCGCGGTCGGCACCATCGCGCTGCGGTTGTAATCCCAGGAGGTGTACAGGCCATCCGGCGGAATCGGATGCACGCGCACGTGGTAGCGGTAGGTGACGTTGCCGCGATAGAACGTTTCCGTCTTCGTCACGTTGGTGCCGGAGTCGGCGCCCCAGACTTCGCGCATGCAGCGCACCGGCCCGCAGCGTTCGCCAAGCAGGGTGGAGTTGGCTTCCCAATTGACCTGCTCGTCTTCAAAGCCGACCAGCGAAATGATGGAGTCCGGGGACTGCTGGAATGCGCGGCCTTTCCAGCGGTCAATCAGGTCCGGGCCATACAGGCCCGGATGATCCGGATCGACCACACTGATTTCACGCACCATCCAGCGGCCTGTTGCGCGCCAGACGTATTGGTCGGTGGTGACCGTCACGCCATCGCGGGCGAAGCGGTCGGTGGAATCGCAGAGACGATCCGCGCCGGTGCCGGTGCATGCCGAAGGATTGCCGTAATAACCATCGCCTGGCGCTACCTTGCCGCGGTGATTGGGGCCGTAATTGGTGTTGCTGGTGCCCAGCTTCTGCGGGTCGTCATCGCGGAAGAAATAACGATCGATCCACTGATCGGCATTGTCGTCGCGCGTGTAGTTCACGTAATGGCTTTGGCCATGCCACTTGTTGGTGGCGCCGGCCTTCTTCACGCCGATGTAGACGAAGCGGGTCTTGGTCAGATCCTTGTTGAGTGGATCCACCAGCACCACTTCCTGCAGGCCGTAACGGCCATCCAGCTTGGGATCGGATGGCAGCGATAACGTTAACGCCTGCGAGCCCGCATCGCTGTACATGAACGCCAGCTCATCGTCGTCATCAAAACCACTGACAGGATCCTGCATCGTCGATGCAAAGTGCGCGACCGGATCAGCCGGATCGGCGTTGCTCCAGCGCTCCTTGTCCCATTGATAGGTCAGTTCCTCGTCGGTGCCGGAGTAGACCGAGAAACTGGAGCCTGCATTGGCCAGGAAGAACGGGAACTTCTGGTCGACCTGCGCCGGAATCTCGACAAAGCTGCTGCCATTCCATGCATACACGGCAATCCGCTCCACCGGAATGCCCATTGGCGCACGCGAGTCATCGGCAGCGGGATACAGGATGATGCCGTTGTGCGCATCACGCACCTCACCCAGATGCAAGGCATCGCGCAGGGGATCCAGCCCCGAGAGTTGTCCGGTCTGATCACTCTGGCCGGTGATGTTGGCGCCGGAAGGATAAGGATAGGGAACACCCATCGCGGCGCGCACCGACAATGCCGGAATCTGCGCGCCGGTCAGAATCACCGGCGCGGCATCGCGCTTGGCCGCAACCGCATTCGTCAGCACCACTTTCGGATCACGCCCCAGGCCCAGCACGCCAGGGAAGCCCGCGGCCAGCAAGGTCGGAGCATTCTGCTTGAGATTGTCCAGCGTTGTGCCCAGCGCCGTGCTGGTGCCCGGCACATCACCCGCCAGCATGGCGCCGATCATGCCGTTGAGATTGGCCATGAACTGGCTCAGCGCACCCAGCGCGCCATCGCCATAAGGCGACGAGCCGCCCGGTGGCGTGGTGCCACCGGCTGAACCCAGCGTGTTGCAAACGGCAGCGGGCAGATTGGCGTCCACGCAAGGCTGATACAGCGGCGTTTGCGGATCGAGCAATCCGCAGAATGCTTCCGCCTGTGCGCGAGCCTCGCCAGGCACATTGGCAGCGAGATTGCTGCGGCAGGTCGCTGCATACGAACGTTGGATGTAATCAAGTTGCAACATCTGGCGCCAGACGATGCAGGCGCTGCTGGACGGATTTACTGCGCAGGCGCCGAGCGATGGCGGGATATTGCGCGGATCCGTCGCCGACAAGCCAAACAGCGGGTTGTACGCCTGCAGGCGCAGCAACGGCGCGGTCAAAGGCCCGAGCGAAACAAACTCTTCATAGCCAGTGAACGGCAACACGAAGCCGGCACTGCCCGAAGCATCCAGATAACTGAACTCGTCCTCCGGAATGATGTAGCCGAACGAGTTGTGCGTGAGCCCCAGCAACATCATGTTCCTGTTCTGCGTCAGGCCGCGGATGTACTGGCCGTAGGTGTTGGTGCCCTCACCCGGGATCGTGACGATTTCCAGGCCATTGGCCGCGCCACCGATGGTGATGCGCGACACCAGGGTATGCGCCGTTGTCGCAATCTGCGGCAGATTGCGCTGCTGCTGCAAAAGCTGTGCGCCCACCACGGGAACATCCGCCAGGGGAATCGCGCTGAAGTCGTAATAACGGCTGATCTGTCCCGACGCACCCAAGGCGAGGAATAGGGGATTGGTCACCGGCAGCGTGGCTGTCTTCTGCGCAACCGCGATCGTCGGACTCAAATCGGTCTTGCGAACGCTGTTGCGTTTGAGCTGGGAGAAGCTGCAAAGCGGGCTTTGCGGATTCAACAACGCCAACGCGCTTTGGGCCAGGCATTGGCCACGCGAACGAACACGTTCGTAATCATTGGTGCCGACGGTCTCCCCACCGGGCGAGGCATCGGCAATCGGGCCGTTGAAATACAGCGTGGTGGCGCCGCCACTGGCAGACTCCACCGCGTCTTCCAATCCCAACACATAGTCAGGATGCACAATGCGGCCGTTGCTGCCGTTGGAATCCTCGCCGATGGTCGTCGGATGCGCCGCGTATTGCACGATGGTGCCAAGCACATTGTTGGCGTTGTCCCTGGCTTGCAGCACCGACAGGTTGGGATCGGTGTGCGCATTGAGATCCACCCGCGGGCGACGATAGTTGGCGAATGCCGCATCTTCACCGGTGGCGTAGGTCAACTTTGCGGGCTGTGCCGAATCCTTCGCCGCCTTGGCTGCCTGCGCCGCCATCTTGTACAGCGTGTTGCGCACCCAATCATCCGGCACACCACCCCACAGGCCTTGCAGGTCTGCCGACGCGTGCGAATGCGTCTGGCCAATCACGATCAGATCGGCCGGTACGCCCGTTGCCGCGGTGATGGCCGCCTTCATGCCATCCTGGATCAGGTTGCCTGCGCCAATCGCATCGATAGTGACAAACATCAGCTGCGTGCCGCTGCCGCTGTTGCCCGGTTGCGAGAGATAGAACGCGCGCACCCAGGTCTGGTCACGCAGTTCAACGCTGCAGTTGTCCGCGGCGTAATCGCGGCAGTAATACGCATGGTGCGCGCGATCCTCCGACACGCAGGTGTCTGTTCCCGGGAAGCAGGTACGGTCACTGAATGCCCCGCCCGTGGCCGTCGACAGCAGCTTGGAGAATTCGAACGGGCCGAAGCCATAGCCGCCGAGATGGAATTGCTGCAGCACTGACACGCCGGGCAGGCGCTGTTCCTGCACGCCATCAATGAATGGCTTGGCCGGCGCGATGCTGCGCTTGGCCGCGCCTGCGCACAGTTTCCCGGCAGCGCAGGCAAGCGCCGGGTTGTCGTCAATAATGGTGCCGGTTGCCTGCGAACGCGCCAACGTTGCATTCACCGGCGCCGACAGCTGCACGGTGAAAGTCTTGTCAGGCCCTTTTACCGTATGCGCAATCAGGCTGACCGCAATCGTCTTGCTGGTCTCACCCGGCGCAAAACTCAGTTGCCCGCTCACCGCTGTGTAATCAGTCCCCGCATGGGCGCTGCCATCCTGTGTGGCATAACTGACCGTGATGTTCTGGCTGCTGGACGCCGGCAGTATCACCGCAAACCGGATGATCCCGGATGACAGCGGCGCGGACGCATCGGCGATGCTCATCGGCAGCACTGCTGCGGCCTGGGGCTGCACCGTCACATTGGCGGTGTCGCTGCTGCTGAGCCCCTGGTCATCCGTCACCGTGAGACGGAAGTGCAGTGTCGTATTGCTCTGGACCTGCGGCGCGACGAATTGCGCGGTGGCCGTGCTTGCGTTCGACAGTTGCACGGCGGGCGTGCCGATCTGATCCCACTGGTAGGTGATCGGCCGGCCTTCAGGATCACTGCCGCTACCCGACAGTGAAACCAGCGCACCCGCATTGACGATCTGATCCAGCCCCGCATTTGCCGTGGGCGGCTGGTTCACCGGCTGGTCCGGTTTCTTGTTGACGGTGATGACGACATCGCTGCTGCTCGTCGCACCCTGGTTATCGGTCGCCGTGAGGCGGAAGGTGTAGGCAGTTTGCTGTGCGACGTTCGGCGCAAGGAACTGTGCATGCGCAGTGTTCGCGTTCGCCAGCGTCACCGGCGACTGGTTATCCACCTGCGTCCACAGCAGCGACGCGATGCTGCCATCGGGATCGGTGGCGGTGCCGGCGAGGTTGACGACATCGCCACTGGTGACGGTTTGCGGCGACCCTGCTGAAACCAGCGGCGCCTGATTTCCAGAACCTGTCGCAGCGCGCACATTGATGGTGACGCGCGCAGGCTGCGAACGGCCGCCATCGCTATCCGTCACCACCAGCGCAAATTTCAATGCCTGTGCCTGTGATGCAGAGGGAGCGGTAAATGTCGGCGCCGCGCTGCTGGCATTGCTCAACGCCACGGGAGCGCCACTGATCTGCGTCCATTCATAGGCAACGATGCTGCCATCGGGATCAGTGCCACTGCCTGACAGCGAAACCACTGCCGCCGCACCGACGGTCTGCGCGCTGCCCGCATTGGCGGACGGCAGGCGATTGGGCGCGCCGTTGGCGCTGATCTGGTTTGCGGTGGTTTGCAGTTCCTGCTGCGCCGTAATCACGGTCACCAAACCGCGACCCGTCGCCGCCATCACGAATTGCTGCGCTGGACTGTTGGGCGCGCCAAAGACATCGATCGGCACATCAAAGCGCAGGTTTGCTTGCGCGTTGCAGTTGGCAGCGTAAGTGCGAACCGACTCCGGGATGGTGATGCCATTGCGCCAGTCACCATCTTCATCGAGCGAAGCGAGGAAGCGCGCGATATTGGTGAGCGCCGGCGGATTCTGCGTGACCGGGGTGTTGAGCGCCGCGCCAGGCACCAGGTCAAACGGCGTGATCACCGCCTTGCCGATCGACCGGCCCAGCACGATGCAGCCGACCTTGAACGTCATCTCTCCACGTTCCTTGTAGGTAAAGCCGCCATCGTCCTGCGTCTGTCCGCTGTACGAACTGGCGGCATAGTCGAGCCCACGCACCGGCGAATCGACAAAGATGCCGTTGAGGGTTCTGGCCCCGGACGAAGGATTGGGAGCACCCTTGCCGCCGTCGCAAGCGGCCAACAAAAGGGCAATGCACAGCAGTGCCGCACGGCTAATGACGTTCACGGTTCTCTCTCCTTATATAGGCGGGCTGGTGCCCGCTCTCTGCATCTGCCGGTGATCCGGCTTATAGGGAGCAGTTTGTAGGAATTTTCCTACCTAAAAGAATAGTAAAAGCGGCTCTGCGTTCGCCGATAAATGATATTTCCGGATTTGATGGGTTTTATATTCGGCCGTTATATTTATAATTATTTTGATTTAATATTTTATTTTTCATAACAATTGGCTAGTGAAATCCGGCCTGGAAAATCACGGCCCGATTCAGTCGCTCGCTATTTCACATCGGGCGGAGACAGCCACTCCTGCGAGGTGACAGATCCGTGACGCTTGAGAACCCGGGTTTACCCTGAACATGTGTTGCGCGTGCAACAGCGTCGGCGTAAGGTGCGCGCCGCATGAAGATCATTATTCTGGGCGCGGGGCAGGTGGGTTCAACGCTGGCTGAACAGCTGGTGAGTGAGCAGAACGACGTCACGCTCGTCGACACGGATGCTGCCCGTCTCGAAGAGCTGCAAGAGCGCCTCGATATCCGCACCGTCCAAGGCCGCGCGTCTTACCCTAACGTCCTGCGCCGTGCCGGCGCCGACGATGCCGACATGATCATCGCCGTCACCAACAGTGACGAAACCAATATGTTGGCCTGCAAGATCGCCGACATCCTGTTCCAGACCCAGACCAAGATCGCCCGCGTGCGCGCCCAGGAATACCTGCGCGAGGACAATCTGTTCACCAATGAAGCCCTGCCGGTGGACATGCGCATTTCGCCGGAGCAGCTGGTCACCGATTACATCCGCCGCCTGATCGAGCATCCGGGCGCGCTGCAGGTGGTCGACTTTGCCGAAGGCAAGGTGCGACTGGTTGGCGTGAAAGCCTATTACGGCGGCCCGCTGGTCAGCCGACAGCTGAAGGAACTGCCGCAGCACATCCCTGGCGTTGAAGCGCGTGTAGCCGCGATTTACCGCCGCGGGCGTCCGATCATCCCGGAAGGCGACACGGTGATCGAGGCGGAAGATGAAATCTTCTTCATCGCCGCCAGCAGCGCCATTCCCAAGATCATCAGCGAGCTGCGCCGCCTGGATAAACCAGTGAAGCGCATCATGCTGGCCGGCGGCGGCAACATCGGCCTGCGCCTGGCCACCGCGCTGGAAGACCATATCCAGGTCAAGATCATCGAGAAGTTCAAGGATCGCGCGCGCTTCCTGTCGGAAGAGCTCGACCACACCATCGTCCTGCAAGGCGATGCGGCCAATGAAACGCTGCTGCGCGAAGAAAACATCGAGGACATCGATGTGTTCTGCGCCGTCACCAATGACGACGAAGCCAATATCCTTTCGGCGATGCTGGCCAAGCGACTCGGCGCCAAGAAAGCGCTGTGCCTGATCAACCGCCTGTCCTATGTGGACCTGGTGGAAGGTGGCGCGATTGATATCGCGATCTCGCCGCAGCAGTCGACCGTCTCCGCCCTGCTGGCGCGTGTGCGCCGCGGCGATGTGGTCAAGGTGCATTCACTGCGGCGCGGCGCGGCAGAGGCGATCGAAGCGGTCGCCCACGGTGATCGCAACAACTCGCGCGTCGTCGGCCGTCGTCTCGATGAAATCAAGATGCCGCCCGGCACCACCATCGGCGCCATCGTGCGCGGCGAGGAAGTCATCATCGCCCACCACGACACCGTGATCCAGGCCGAAGACCACGTGATCCTGTTCATCGTCGACAAGAAGCACACCAAGGACGTGGAAAAGCTGTTCCAGGTCGGCGTCGGTTTCTTTTAAGAGCCTGCTTATGGCCTGTTCAGCCCAGCGCTGCCCCCTGAAAAATTGCCAGGCAAGGCGCGCGACCCGTCGCTTGCTGATTGCAAGCAAGGGGAGCGCAACGCGGCATGGCAATTTTTCAGGCGGCAGCCCGAAGGGGCGGAAGCCATTGGGCGCATTGCGGCGTCAGCGGTCGCTTGCTTGGAATCACCAAGCGGCGCGCCCGCTTCCTAGCACTGCATCCCAATGGCTTCCCGCCGCTGGGCTGAACAGGCCATAAGCAGGCTCTCTATGGGCTATCCCAACGGCAACGGCGTGAAACGCGGGCACCGCTACACCGCCGTGCAGCGTGTCATTGGCCAGCTGCTGATGCTGTTCAGCCTGGCGATGATCCCGCCCATCATCGTGGACCAGCTCTACGAAGACAGCGTCACGCGGGCCTTTCTCGAAGGCCTGTGGATGACACTGACCGCCGGCACGCTGCTGTGGTGGCCGACGCGTCACGTGCAAGCAGAACTCAAGAATCGTGATGGCTTCCTGATCGCGGTGCTGACCTGGTTCACGATGTCGGTCTTCGGAGCGATTCCACTCTTCCTCAGCGACCAGGCCTGGAACGATCCCACCGACGCACTGTTCGAATCGATCTCCGGCCTCACCACCACCGGTGCCACCACCGTCGCCCACGGCATCGACCAGTTGCCGCACGCCATCAATTTCTATCGCGCCTTCCTGCACTGGCTGGGTGGCATGAGCATCATCGTGCTGGCGGTTGCCGTGCTGCCGGTGCTGGGCATTGGCGGCATGCAGCTGTTCCGCGCCGATACCCCGGGCCCGATGAAGGACTCCAGGCTGACGCCACGCATCTCCAGCACCGCACGTTCGCTGTGGACGATTTACGTGCTGCTGACGACCGCCTGCGGACTCTGTTACTGGATGGCAGGGATGCCGGGGTTCGACGCCATCTGCCATGCCATGTCGAC